>Ga0299906_10002033_pt1 | contig 17047 bp, 12 predicted proteins | sample RVTome_14_FD_200259 | JGI IMG/M metagenome (GOLD analysis project Ga0299906, IMG submission 200259) | Soil microbial communities from uranium-contaminated site in the Upper Colorado River Basin, Wyoming, United States - RVT145D125 (version 2) ...
CCTCTATTCATAAACATTCGATGAGCGATTTCGTGCAGGCGACCCACGTGCAGGAGGCGAAGGCCACGCTGGCCCGCCTCAAGCAGAGCATATCCACCGCCATTCGTGGCAAGGACGACGTGATCGAGAGGGTGTTGATCTGCCTGATCTCGTCCGGGCACCTGCTGATCGAGGATCTGCCCGGGGTGGGCAAGACGACGCTGGCGTACTGCCTGGCGCGGTCGATCGACGCCTCATTCAAGCGCATCCAGTTCACCAGCGACCTGCTGCCGGGCGATGTGACCGGTGTCTCCATTTACGACGAGCGGAGTCGCGACTTTGTTTTCAAGCCTGGTCCAATCTTCGCGAACATCGTCCTGGCGGACGAAATCAATCGCGCCACGCCGAAGACGCAGTCGAGCCTGCTCGAGGTCATGGATCGTGGCAAGGTCTCGGTGGACGGGCGGTCGGAGGCGGTGGGGGTGCCGTTCATCGTCTTTGCGACTCAGAATCCGGTGGACTATGCGGGCACTTTTCCGCTTCCGGAGAGCCAGATGGATCGCTTCCTCATGCGGATCCAGATGGGATACCCGCAACCTTCCGACGAGAAGGACATCCTGCGTGCCGGCCGCCAAAGCTACGACGCGCTCGACATGGTGCCGGTCGTGTCCGCCGAGGAGATCATCGCGATTCAGCGGATCGTCCCGCAAGTGTTTGTCGAGGAATCGGTGCTGGAGTTCATGCTGCGCATTGTCACAGCAACGCGCACGGAAAGTGAATTCAAAGCCGGCATCAGCGTGCGCGGCGCGCTTGCCCTCAAGATCGCCGCGCAGGCGGCGGCGCTACTGGCCGGCCGGGACTTTGTGGTGCCCGACGACGTTCTCGCAGTTGTCATGGAGGTGCTCGTCCACCGCCTGGGATTGCGCCGTGCATTCTCTGATACGCTGGAGGAAAGGCGGATTGTGATCACGGTCCTGAAGCGGATCATCGCCTCGGTTCCGGAGCCCGTCTGAGCGTTGGGTCACGCCCGAGGTGATGACTGCCCTGCATCAAACCGCCTCCCGGGAAAACCCCCTCTGGATCGGCGCTGCCGCGGGGCGGAGCGAACGGCGCCTCGGCCTGCTCCGCTCGATCCTTGCCTTCTTCATTCCGCCCAAGGGCCAGAAGGTGGTCCCGACCAGGGCGGGCGTGATTCTCATCATGGTGGCGCTCGGCATCGGAGTCGCCGCCTACAACACCTCGAGCAACATCCTCTTCATCGCACTCTCGCTGCTGCTTTCCACGATAATCGTGAGCGGCCTGCTTTCATGGATTAACTTCCGCCGGTCGGCGTGGCGCGTATCCCTTCAGCCTCCCTTTCGAGCCGGAGAAACCGCCGTCGTCGGGCTCGAGGTTTTCAATGGCAAGCGAGTGCTGCCGACCTACAGCCTCGGCTTCGACTTCAAGACGTCGAGCGGCGAGAAGGGGAAGCTCACGCTCAGGTCGCGCCTCGATCCCGGTGCCACGCGGCGCATGGAGTGGACCTTTCGTCCCGGCCGGCGCGGGCGTGAGCTGGTCGAGATGGCGGGAGTCAGCTCACAGTTTCCGTTTGGTTTTCTGCAGAAAAGCTTCGGGGGACGCATCGCCCAGGAGGTCTATGTGTGGCCCGCCCGGGTTCGTTATAAGGCGGACCTCTCGTGCCTGTCCGTGCCGGAGTCGAACGGCGATGTCCTCAACCGCGCGGGTTCGGGGAGCGAGTTCATCAACCTGCGCGGCTACCAGCGCGGCGACTCCTTCCGCCAGGTGCACTGGAAGGTGACTGCGCGAGCGGGAAAGATCATGGTCCGCCAGCCGCTGGCAGAGCATCAGACCGGATTGTTTCTGCATCTGGAAACGCCCGCCTCGACGTGGCGACGCCCGGAGCAGTTCGAGAAGCTTTGCGGGTTTGCCGCGGCACTGGCCGAGGATCTCTTTCGCGAACAGCGACTGGCGGGTGCCGTCATCAACGACGGCGCGCCTTTGACGATCCGGCGCCTGGCCGATCTCGAGTTGCTGCTCGACCAGATTGCCGTGCTTGAACCTCTCGAGCACTACCGCCCCGGGCGCTCGTTGCGCTCGCCAAACATCATTCGTTTCGAGCCGGCAATGCCGGACGGCGTTCATGCGTACCTACGCGGACAAAAGGCGGCCACAGCTTAGCACGGAGGATTTGTTGCACCTGCGCTGGCTGCTCGGCGGCGTGCTTGCGCTGCTCTCGGTGTGGACGCTTTTCTACCTCGAGCCCGCCATCTGGCCTTTCGGGCTTCTCGCGACGCTGGTGATTCTCGTCGCGCTCGCCTTCCCCGCGCTCCCTGGGCGCGTGCCGCGTGCGGTCTGGCTGGCCGGGCTGCCGGCCATCGCGATCTTCTTCGCCGTGGACCTCTACGCGCGGGACATGATTCCCGCATTTGTGAGGCTCATGGTCGTCCTGGTCCTGTATCGGGCCGTCGCCCATCGGACGCGCCGGGAGGACCTGCAACTGGTGGTCCTGTGCCTGTTTCTGATCGTCGTGACGGGAGTGCTCACCGTTTCGATCGCGTTTTCCCTTCAGATCGTCGCTTTCACGGCCTTTGCCATGGCATTCCTGTTTGTCGTGAACCTGGTTCGCGACGCGCAGAACGAAGAGGATGCGCTGCCGTCAGCCGAGTGGACCTTGATCTCGCGAAAGCGGCTCCTGAAGCGCCTTTGGGGCATTCTGGACCTGCGCATGGTCCTGCTCGTCGGGTCGCTTCTCGCGATCGTGCTGGCCATCTCGACGGCCATCTTCCTCGCGATGCCCCGTTTCCAGATGGATGGCTCGCTGAGCCTCTTCCAATTCACCCGGGGAAGCAGCCACTCGGGGTTTTCGGAAAGCATCGCGCTCGGAGAAGTCACCGATATCGCCCAGGATCACTCGGTCGTAATGCGCGTGGACGCCCCCGCAGCTGCAATGCAGCCGGGCGTTCCTTATTGGCGGATGGTCGTCCTCGACGAATACGGGGGAGGCTCCTTCCGCGTCTCGCGGGCGATACAGGCCCGGGTGGGGGCGCGGGCGATCAGCGCCCGTGAATTCGCTCCGGATTGGTGGACTGGGCCTGCCGGTGAAGCTCCCGAAACCACGACGGATGAATCCGGCGCCAGCGTCACGGTCTTCCTCGAGGGGGGGGTCAGCCGGTACCTCCCGCTGCCCGGGCATTTCAGCCGGGTGCGGTTCAAGGACATGGAGAACATCGTGCCCAATCCAATCTTCGGGGTCATCTCGACGCCGCAGTCGAGCGCGGGCTTGCTGAGTTTTCAGATCGAGGGAGGTGACTTCAGTGGATCGATCACGGACCCTGACTTCGAGAGGACGTTGCTGCGTGCTCCCGCCGGGGCCCGATTCGACTCCAGCACGGTGGATGATCGCTTTCGACACCGGTTTCTGAGTTATCCAGCGACGACGGCTGCCCTGCCGATCGAGGAGGAGGAGCGCGCCTTGCTGCGGGAGCTGGTCGATCGGATCACGGGCGGGGCTCGTCTCGACCCGAGAACCTTTGCTCAACGCGCCTGCGCGTTTCTGGCGGAGACCCACGACTACGCGTTGTCGGTCTCGCTCGCGGATTCAGTGGAAGGTCAGGATCCGGTGGTGAGATGGTTGCGTGCGGGACTGCCGGGCCATTGTGAGTTTTTTGCCGCCTCGTTCACGCTTTTGTGCCGGACAGCCGGCTTTCCAACACGCGCGATCACTGGATTCAGGGGCGGCACCTGGAACTCGTTTGAGCATTACTTCATGGTCCGAAACTCGGATGCCCATGCCTGGTGCGAAGTCTATGACGGAGCCGGCAGCTGGTTCCGGGTCGATCCGACTCCCGGCGCGGTGCCGGTCGGCCAGGCACCGGGGGTCGGGCCCTCGTTGGCCGCGATCGCGGCAGATCGAAGCATGTCTGCGTATTTCGACAGCCTGCGGATGATCTGGTATCGCCGCATCGTCAGTTTCGACAAGCGGAGCCAGCGCGAAGTCGCGGGATTGCTCAAGAATGCCAGCGGAAAGGCGGCGGCGGAGGCCGGCTCAGTCATGGGCCGGCTGGCTCGCGAAGTCGTTGCGTGGATGCATCAACCCTGGACGCTCGAAAGTCGGGGCGACCTGTTCTACCTCGGGGTTATCGGAATACTCGCATTCTGCACGGCGCGCCGCACGGGACTGCGTGTTTCCGATTTGTGGGGAAGGATGGCGCGCGGCGAGGCTGCCGCTCGGAGGAAGGCAGGACTGCTGCTCCGGAGGCTCCAGGTGCGTCTCGCAGAGCCAAAACCGGACCAGCGGTGGGACGCCTCCAGCGCTCGCGAGTTGGAAGCCCAGCTCATCCTGATCCGTTATGGCCGCATCGAAAGCTGGCCCGAGCCCTTGCGGGTCTTTCGGACTGTCCGTCGCCTGCTCTGAATCTCGCGCGGGTGGCCGGCGGACTCCCGGTCTCAACGGGGTGTGAACCGCGCCCGGAAGGTCTCCGCGACGATCGGTTGCGGGCCGGTCGTGGGAGGATTCTTCTCGAAATAAACCTCCAATACCTGCTTCGCGATGGGGGCGGCGACTGCCCCGCCGGCATTGGCCTCATCGGGTTGCTCCCCGACCACGACGAGCACGACGGCGACCTGTGGATGTTCGAGCGGTCCAAAACCGAGAAACCATGCCAGCTCGAGCATGCCGCGCTGGGTCTGCACCTGCGCGGTTCCCGACTTGCCGCCCATGCGGATGCCTTTGATCGCGGCTTTTCGTGCCGTGCCGATCTGCATCGACTGCTCCATGCCGGCGAGCAGTGCCCGATGGTCGCCTGGGGAAAGGCCGATTGACTGGTTTCCTGCGACCACCGTGGGCTGGCCGTTCTCCCGCCGCGCAATCGTCGGGACAGTCAGCGTCTCGCCGCGCGCCAGCGAACAGGCAAAAGCGGTCATCTGCAGCGGCGTGAGCCGCAGGAAACCTTGTCCGATGGCCATGTTGGCCGTGTCTCCCGACGCCCAGCCCTCCCCCCGGTCTGCCCGTTTCCAGGCGGGGTCGGGGATAAGCATCTTGGTCGCTTCGAAGGGCAGGTCTATTCCCGTCCGACGATCGAGTCCAAAGCGCCGCGCTTCCGCGGCCAGTTTTTCGATGCCGACGTCGAGGGCCGCCTTGTAGAAATAGACATTGCAACTCTGGCGGATCGCGTCGGTCAGCCTCACGGGGCCGTGGCCGGCGTGGTTGTGACACACGAAGGCCTTCCGCCCCACCATGAATCGACCCGGGCAGTTGACGACGGTTTCAGGCGTGACGGCGCCGGCCCGGAGTGCGGCTATCGCGGTGATCAGTTTGAACGTGGACCCCGGCGGGTAAAGCCCCTGCAACGCCCGGTTGATCCAGGCGCCGCGGTTCTCGATGTCGGCAAACGTGTCGCGGCTGATGTAGGGAGTAAGGTCGTTCAGATCGTAGTCCGGGCGGCTGACCATCGCGAGCACCTCGCCCGTGCGGGGGTCCATCACGACCATGGCGCCCTCACGCGTGCCGAAGGCGTCCTCTCCTGCCGTCTGGATGTCGATATCGATGCTACAGAAGATTGGGTTGCCGGTGACGGGAGGTTTGTTCTCCACCAGCTCGACCTCGAAACCCGATGGGTCAACGACGAGGATCTCGCTGCCCGTCCGCCCTTGCAGCTGGGAATCGAACGCCTTCTCGATCCCATCCCGGCCGATCGAACCGCGGGAGTAGAATGTCATGAGATCGCTGCCCGGAAGGTTCTCCGTGGGAATGTCCAGGGTGGACGTCACATAGCCGAGCGTGTGCGCCGCGGCGCTGCCGTAGGGATAGTGTCGTGTCAGCGAAGAGTAGATCTGGACCGGAGACTCCTGCGGCAGCTGCTCGACGAGTCTGGCGAATTCGTCGGGTGAAAGATCATCGAGGAGAGGATAGGGGAGGAGGGGTCGCTGATTGTAATGACTCTCAAGGTTCGTCGAATCGACCGTGAACACGCTGCCGAGGATTTTTCCACAGGCGTCGAGATGCTTCTGCACCACGTCCGCGCGCGCCCGCGCGGAATACCAGTTGAGCCGGTGCGCACGCATGAGTCCTTCCGGCGGTCCGGGCAACTTGCCATCGCGCACGTCGCGCACCAGCCGGCGCTCGGCCGTCAGAAAATCGGGCCGGAGTTCGGAGAAGAAAACCACCGCCGAGAATCGCGGCCGGTTTGCCACGAAGACCCGGCCCTCCCGATCGTAAATTTCGCCGCGCGGCCCGGGGACAAGGATGCGCCGCTGGTTCTGCAGGCGTTCGCTTTCCAGGAATCCCTCGCTCCCGAAGAGCTGCCGGTAGCCGAGGCCGACAAAGAGCACCGCCACGATGGCAGCGATCACAATGTAGAAGAATGCAATCCGGGGTTTAACAGAGGAGTGTGCTTCAATGATGCTCAAGGCGACTCGCGAAGTTCGGTCTCAAGATCAAAACCGAAAAGTTTCAGCAATGCGAGTTGCCAGGCGAAAAACCACCCGCCAATCGCCGTTACCAGCACCTGCGAGATGAGAAGGTCGAGCGCGAGTCTCACGCCGGCCCGGGATCCATCGCCGGGAGGCATGGCCAGCGTCAACGTGACGAAGAACACGAGGTTGATGATCAGCGACGTGAGCAGGGTGCTGGCGGGATCGAATCGATTGAATGTGCCGCGCAACGCGATGGTCACGCAGATGCAAGCCGCAGCTGGTATGAACAGCTGGCCGTGCGGCATGGGCAACCCCGCCTCCATCACGAGCGCCGTGAGAATGCCGGCCACGAGCGCATAGCCGAGACTCAGCCGAAGGCTGACGAACGCGATCGGGAGGCCCAGCAACATCACGTAAACAGAAACACCCGTCAAGCCCAGGGACAGGTCGGTGAAGTGATGGTTCGCCTGTCCGACCAGCCAGAGAAACATCGCGTTTCCCGCAAAGGCCACCAGCCAGCGCATGTCGGTGCGCATCGTCAGGGGCCCTCCAGCGGGATGAGCACGGCGACTTCCGTGAGCGCCCCCAGGCGTTCGTCGAGAATCACCTCACCCTCCTGAAACAACCCGTTTGGCGCCGTCCGCAGAATCTCCACGCGGCCGATCGGCAGGCCAGGCGGGAAGACGCCTCCGAGTCCGGAGGTGACCAGCTGCACGGGTTGCGTGCCCGATGCCTCCATATCCCCGGGAACAAACTCCGCCAGACCGCGCGGGTTGGAGAAACTGGGGTTCGACAATCCCCGGTAGCTGATCGGCCGGGGGTCGCCCTCGAAATTCGCGGCGAGCCGCACCAGGGGCGAGCTGACCATGTCGATGACCGAAGTGTAGGCATGCACTTCGCGGACGCGACCGACCACGCCGCCGGTGAAGACCACCGGCGCGCCCGCGCGGATGCCATAGTTTTGTCCCTTCCGGATGATGATCTGCTGCCACCAGGCGGAGAGCTCCCGCTTGTCCACGCGGGCGACCTCGTAGCGAAAGCCTTCGCGCGCCGGGAGGTTGAGCAATCTCTCGAGACGCTGCACCTCCTGGCGCATGGACTCGTTTTCCCTGATGCGCAGCTCATACGAAGCGGTCAGCCGGGCGAGATCGCGGCCCGCCTCGATCAACTCGTTCTTCGAGCGCACCCGCGTGCTCCAGAACTCCTGGAGATCGCGCGCATGCGAGGCGACGAGATTGGCCGGCGCCTGGAACTCGTAAAAGCTGACCCGGGCAAGCGACTTCAGGACAGTGGGGAGAATCAGCCAGACCGCGACGACGAGGCCGAGGGCGAGGAACGGTCGGGTTTGCAGGAAGCGCTTCTTCGGCAAGGATTCAGGCAGTAGGGGCCGGTGCGCTCGTGGCTCGATGGAAACTACCGAAGCGACACCCACGCCGCACGGTGGGCGTGAGAGGGTTCAGTTCTTGGTCTCCGACGTCACGTAGCTGAGGAGGAAATTCAAGTCTGCAAGCACGGCGCCCGTTCCATTGGCGACGGCACTGAGCGGGTCGTCGGCAACAATCACCGGCAAACCGGTCTTTTCACACAGCATGCGGTCAAGTCCGCGAAGCAGCGCACCGCCCCCTGCGAGGACGAATCCGCGGTCCACAAGATCGGCGGAAAGCTCCGGCGGGCAGCGCTCGAGGGCATTGCGGACGGCCTCCACGATCGAGTTCACCGTATCGGCGAGGGCCTCGCGGATCTCCTGCGAGGTCACATGAATCGTCTTGGGCAACCCGGCAACCGAGTCGCGGCCCTTGACCTCCATGGTGAGTTCCTCGTCGAGGGGAAACGCCGAGCCGATGCGCAGCTTGATCTCTTCCGCGGTGCGTTCACCGATGAGGAGATTGTAGGCGCGCTTCATGTAATTGATGATCGCGGCATCGAGTTCGTCGCCGCCGACGCGGATGCTTTTCGCGAACACCACGCCGGCAAGCGAGATGATGGCGACCTCGGTCGTGCCGCCACCGATGTCGACGATCATGTTCGCGGCAGGTTCCTCCACGGGAAGTCCGACACCGATCGCCGCCGCCATGGGCTCCTCGAGGAGCATGACCTCGCGGGCGCCGGCGTGCATGGCGGACTCCTTCACGGCGCGCTTCTCCACCTCGGTGATGCCGGAGGGAATCGCCACGACGACGCGCGGCGGGATCACCTTGCGGCTGTTTTGCACCTTGCGGATGAAGTAGCGCAACATCTCCTCGGTGATGTCGAAGTCGGCGATCACACCGTCTTTCATCGGGCGGATGGCGGTGATGTTGCCCGGGGTGCGGCCGAGCATGCGCTTGGCTTCTTCGCCCACGGCGAGGACCTTCCGCGTGGAGGTGTGTATGGCGACCACCGACGGTTCGCGGAGAACAATTCCCTTGTCCTTGACGTAGACGAGCGTGTTAGCCGTGCCGAGGTCGATGCCTATGTCGTTCGAGAATACGCCGAAGAGGTTGCGCAACATATCGTTAGGAGGAGCCGCGAGGCGGTCCCTCCGGAATCAACGTTCCGGTATCGGGCGTGTCAAAGTCAATCTGGTCCGAAAACCCGCGGACGCGGACGTTTCTCCGCGTCGCGTTCACGAAGTTCGCTCGGTCTTGGCAGCGACCTTGGTGGTGCCGTTCTTCGGCGCGGGGGGAGGTTCTTCTTTGGTCGCGGCCGTGATGTCTTCCTCGACTTCGGTGGTCGCCTTCTTGAACTCCTTGATGGACTTGCCGAAGCCCTTCGCGAGTTCGGGGAGCCGTTTGGCGCCGAAGAGTAACATGATCACGGCGAGGACCAGAAGGATCTCCCACGGACCGAACGGGCCGATACCGGCCGCAAGATGCCCTGCGAGGGAATGAGTCATGGTGAAAAAGCTATCCTACAGAAGGGGTGTGTAAAGGTGGCAGGCTGGATCGCGATCAAACGCCGCCATTCTGGACAACCTTCTTGATGAACTGTTGCGGGTTGTCGAGGGGCTCCGATTCGAAGAAGCCATAGAGTTGGCGGATGCGGGTGGGATGGCGCATCTTGCGCAGCGCCTTCGCCTCGATCTGCCGGATGCGCTCGCGAGTGACTTTGAACTGCTTGCCGACCTCCTCCAGGGTGCGGCTGTAACCGTCGACGAGTCCGAAGCGCAGGGACAGGACCTTGCGCTCGCGATCGGTCAGCGAGTCGAGCACATCGATGATTTTCTCCCGGAGGAGCGAGAACGCCGTCATGTCATACGGATTATCCGCGCTCTTGTCTTCGATGAAGTCACCGAAGCTGGTGTCTTCCCCATCGCCGACCGGCGACTGCAGCGAGATGGGCTGCTGGGCCATCTTCATGATCTGCTGCACCCGCTCGACAGGGAGCTGCATTTCCTCGGCGACTTCGTCCGGGGTGGGCTCGTGGCCGTATTCCTGGAGTAGTTGCTTCTGGACCTGCATCACCTTGTTGAGCGTCTCGATCATGTGGACGGGGATGCGGATCGTGCGCGCCTGGTCGGCGATCGAACGGGTGATGGCCTGGCGGATCCACCACGTCGCATAAGTCGAGAACTTGTAACCGCGGCGGTACTCGAACTTCTCGACCGCCTTCATCAGGCCCATGTTGCCCTCCTGGATGAGGTCGAGGAAGGACAGGCCGCGATTGGTGTACTTTTTCGCGATCGAGATCACGAGGCGAAGGTTGGCTTCGACCATTTCGGTCTTGGCGCGATGGGCTTCACGCACGTGCTTGCGGACTTCGCGCACGAGTTCCAGGAGTTGCTCGGGAGGAATCCGGTGCTGCGCCTCGAGTTCCTGGAGCCGCGCGGCCAGCGCCGCGGCATCAAGCTGGGTATGCTTCTTGGTCTTCGGGTGCCTGGCGTGCTCGAGGTTATCGAGCGTCTTTTGCATCTCGTTGAGCGCAGGAGTGAGGTTTTCGAGGAACTCCTCGAAGACCTTCAGCTTGAAGAAAAACTTCCCGAAGTTCACGCGAGCCGCGTTTTCGTGCTTCCGAAAGCGGGCGAGCGCCTTTTTCTTTGCCGCATCGTCTGCGGCGGCGAGGTAATCGTTCCAGGCCGCTTGCGCCGCGGTTTCCGCTTTTTCGGTGACCTCGATGAGCTTGGGAAGATTCTTGAAGTAATTTTCGCGGTTTTCGACGCGCTTGTCGATCACGACACGGTCGAAGCGCTCTTCGCGATTGAGCAGTTTGCTCCCGAGATCGATGTGCAGCCGCCCGGTGATGCCGATCGAGAAAAGGTCCTCTTGCGCGTTCTGCTCCGCGGTTTCGATGCGCTTGGATATCTCGACTTCCTGCTCGCGCGTCAGCAGCGGGACCTGGCCCATCTGCTTGAGATACATGCGAACCGGATCGTCGAGAATGTCGTGCTGGGACGAGCGCGACTCCTCCTCCTCGATTTCCTCCTGGCGCTGCTTGTAGGTGTCAACGTCCTCGGGGTCGAGGATGTCGATCTCCAGATTCTGCAGGATCGAGATGACGTTCTCGATATCCTCCGGATTATCGATCGTCTCGGGCAGGGCGTCGTTGATATCTTGGAAGGTCAGGTAGCCTTGTTCCTTCGAAAGCCGGATGAGGTAACGGATCTTGTCGTTGATCGTTCCCGGGGCGCCCTCTGGTCCGCCGTCCTGGTCACGGTCCCGATCCAGGTCGGACTCCATGGCATCCTGCTCTTGCGCTCCCGCGCCGGGCTGGGTGGCTTTTTTGGCGGGATCGTGACGGAAGGAAGAACTGCTGGGAGACTTTTCGGGCTTGGCTTTGCGCGGCATATTGGAAGATCAGGCCGGTGTTCGGATGGTCGGTGGATTGAGTTTCAGGCGACGAAGCTCTTCACCTGTTTTGAGTAAAGAGAGTAAGTCAGAGTCGAAGTTCTGCTGTTTGGCGGCAATTTCAAGCTCGATTTTCCTAATTTTAGGAATGCAAAAGTTGCTGACAATCCGTCGGATACCGTCATTTGCGATCTTGACGGGATCATCGATCGACGGAGTCTCAAAGAGCAGCGAAGCGACGAAACTGCTGTCCTCTGGTGCGTCGAGATGTTCCTCGAGGTGATCGACTCCGGGCCAGACATCGTGAGCAAAGTCATTCAGAAACAGGTCGAGGAGGTGCCCGGCGCGGCTGGTAGTGTCGATCCATTGGTGATCGATCGCAAGTGCGAGGGGCCTTCCCAACGCCTCGAAGTGCAGGATCAGGAAAAGAAGATCATGCTCCACGCTCGAATAGACGGAGGTCGTCGCAGCCGGTGGTTGTCCACCCTCCGCCGCGGACGCCGTCGTGGCGCCGTACTCCGCGCGGGAAGCGGCCCGTCGGGCAGCCGACTCGCGAAACCGGCGATAATCTGCCTCGAGGGCACTGCGGCTCAATCCTGTCAACGTCGAGATTTCGCCGAGATACTCCGCCTGCGCGATTTCGGAGGAGTTTCGACTGATGATCGCAAAGACTTCGGCGCATGCCTCAGCCAGTTGTTGGGCCGACATTCCGGCGGGGTTCGGCATGAGCGCGGACACGGCAAATGCCGCCGCGCCCAGGCGGCGTTCGCGGAGGCGCTCGATGGCGGCGGCGCCCCCGGCGAGCACCACCTGATCCGGATCCGTTTTTCCGCTCAGCGGTAGGAAGGCGATCTCGATGCCTTCCTGGAGAGCGAGCGGAAGCAACCGAAGAGCCGCGCCCTGGCCCGCCGTGTCGCCGTCGAGCAGGCACTCGAGGCCCGCGTGGTAACGGCGCAGCAGACGCAGTTGCGTGTCGGTGACACCCGTGCCCTGCGGGGCGATCGTGGTGTCGAGGCCGGCCGTCCAGCAGCGAATGGCGTCGAGCTGGCCTTCGACCATGAGGAACGGAGATCCTTCCCCTGCCTTCTTGCGGGCGCGGTCGAGGTTGAAGAGGATCTGGCCCTTGACGAAGATCGGGGTCTCCGGCGAATTGACATACTTGGCCTCGCGAGTGGGATCGTCCTGCGGGGTGAGTTCGAGCTGGCGCGCGGTAAAGGCCACCACCCGCCCCTGGTGGTCCCGGATCGGAATCATCAACCGCCCGCGAAAGCGCGGGGAAATCGAGCCGCTGGCGCGGACATAGACCAGGCCGCTTTGCCGGAGCGCGTTGTCGGAGAACCCGCGCCTGCGCAGGTGCTCTGCGATGGCGCCGCCATCCGGCTCCGCGAGGCCGATCTTGAAATCCTCGGCGGTATCCAGGTCGAAGCGACGCGTCCCTGTCCAGTAATCGCGGACGAAGGTTCCGTTCGCCGTCGGGGCGAGAAACGCATCGCGGTAGAACCCGGCGGCGACCTCGTGGAGATCGAGCAGTTCCTGCCGGAGCGAACGCTCCTCCTGGGACGCGCCGCCCCTTTCGTAATCGAGCGGTATGTTGAAGCGCTTCGCGAGTGCCTCAACCGCCTCGGTGAAACCCAGGCGCTCGGTCTCCATGACGAACGTGATCACGTCCCCGGCCTTCCCGCTGCTGAAGCACTTGAAAAGACCCTTGTCCGGCGAGACGAAGAAGGACGGCGTCTTCTCCTGATTGAACGGGCTCAAACCCTTGAACTTCGAACCCGCGCGCTTGAGCGAGACGACGGCGGAGACGACCTCGGCGATGTCGACTCGTGCCTTGAGATTCTGGATACTCGCACGCGAGATGACGGCCATGGAATGTTTGAGAGGATGCGGTCCCCGCGCTCAGCGGCGGGACCGCGCGAGAAAATCGGCCGCCTCGCCGCGGCGTGGATCCCGTGGATCGGCGAGGAGCAGAAAGTCCTCGTAGGCTGCGATCGTGCGTGCGGCATCGCCCTCGACCCTCGCCAGTTCACGCGCAAGGACGTAGGCAATGTTTGCGTTTTCGGGAAACCTCGCCCGTGCCGCGGCCACGCGTGCGAGATAGACATCCGGCGTCTGGGACTCGCGAACAATGTTCAAATACATGGTTTCGACCTCGACCGAATCCGTGGCGAGGCGCCGCGCCTCGAGGATGCAGGCCTCGGCTTGTGCGTACTCCTTCAGCCGGCGATAGGAGTCGGCCGCCTCCACCCAAAGTTCCACGCTCGCCGGATTCTCCCCAAGGGCGCGCCAGAGCATGTCGATGGCACCCTGGACGTCGCCACTTTCCTTGCGCTGGATCGCCGCAACAAGAACCGGCGGAGGACTCGCTGGCGGGCCGGTTGCCGGGGCTGCCTGCGAATCCGGCCCCCCCCCTTCAGGCGTGATTTCCACGACTGCGGTCACGGGCTCTTCCGAAGCCACATCCGGTGGCCCTGGGACAGCTGGCGGCGGCGGCGGCGTTGCTGCTCCAGTTGCCGTCGGTTGCCCGCGCACCGGTCCCTGGATCTCGCGAAGTCGCGCTTCGCGTTCCGCGGCGAGTTCCTCCGCAAGGCGTGCCTGCTCCGCGCGAGCCCTGGCAAGCGCCTGATCCGTCTCGCGCCATGCGTCCAGGCGTTGCCGCACGCCTGCGAGAGGACCGGTGTCGAGGGTGCCTGGAAAGTTGCGATCGAGCTGTCCCACCGTTCGGTCAGCCGCCGCGAGGTCGCCCGCTTCGAGCTCGAGCTCGAGCAGGCCGAGCAATGCCTCCCCGACGTGGGCATCGCCGTGCTTGATGGTGGCCTCGAACCACGATTTCGCCTGCGGCGAGTTGTTCAGCCTTCTAAACGCGGCGCCCAGGCGGAACGCGCACTCACCCGAGGGCCTCAACCGGTACCGTTCGAGGTAGGCATCGATGGCCCGCGCGAGATCTCCCCGCTGTTCCTCGATGTCGCCGAGTTTCTGCCAGCTCTGAAAATCGCCGGGAAACTCGGAAAGGTAGAGGCGGTGTTGCTCGGCCGCCTTGCCGAGGGCGCCTTCCTGCAGATACGCCTCGGCGGCCAGCTGCCGCAGCACGCTCGACGCGGGATCGAGGTCGGCGGCCTTCACGAAACTGGCTGCGGCGAGGGCGTGGTTTTCCTTGCGCGCATAGGCAAATCCAAGGGCCTCGAGAACGGGCGGACGGTCGGGATAGCGCGCGTTGAGGCGCTCGAGAATCGACACCGCCTCCTCAGTTTCTCCCGCCTCAAGCTTTTGGTTGGCCAGAGAAACGCGAGTGCTGATTACCTCCTCCGGCTTGGAACAGCCGATCATCAGGAGCGTCAAAGCGCCAATCAGAATCCGGCCGGCGTACAGCCAACCATGTCGCAACCCTGCCCACATCATAACAACTTCCCGTCCGGTTTTTTGCCTGTCAAGTAGCCTCTGCCCTCCCGACTGTTTCCACCGCACGTGATGAGGACTTCGTTCAGCGATAATTTGGCCGGGCTGCTGGCGCTGCTCGTGTTGTTTTGCGCGGTTGATGGCCGCGAGGCGTCGCCAGCCACGCAGGTCTTTTTGCCGGAACCATCGAACCGGATCTTCGAGGCCGGACTGAGGGAGTTTTCCGCGGAGGCCTATGGTGAAACCGTGGAGGCGCTAATCTCGGCATTCGAGCGCGCGGTGGGCAAGAGGCTCGGCCCTTCGGTGCACGGCAGGGCCGCGCTCAAGGTGTATTCGGATTCCGGAGCGGGACTGGCAACACCCCGGCCGATGGTCAGCGCGATCATCACGGCGCTTGAACGCCGCGGATTCGAGCGGGGCCGGCTCATGATTGTCGGTTTGAGCATCGCGAAACTGCGCAGTGCCGGCTTCATTCCTCCCTTGAGTGAAGGCGGGAGCACGTTCGAGTCGGTCCCGGTGCTGGCACTCGAGACCGGAAGCTACTACGATCCGGAATGGTTCTACGACAGTCCCCTGCCGGCCAGGATCTCGAGTAACCAGGCACTCGACGAAAGCTCGACGGGGAATCTCGTCGCCTCCGAGGCGGACCGAAAGAGCTATCTTGCCGCACCGCTGATGTTCGACGTGGATTTCTGGATCAATCTGCCCGCATGCACGGACCACCCCGTGCTCGGCGTGAATGGCGCGCTGGTCAACGCCACCTTGTGGAACTCGAGCAACACGCAGCGGTTCTTCCGCAGTCCGGCCACCGGTCCTGCCGCGGTGGCGGAGATGGCCGCGGTGCCCGAGCTTCGGGCCGGCATGGTCTTCACGATGGTCAGCCTCCAGCGATACCAGTTCATCGGCGGTCCGGTTTTCAATTCCCTCTACACGGTCTCGGAGCCGCGCGTGTGGCTGGGCGACAACCCCGTGTTGATCGATGCACTCCTGCGGGAGCGGATCGATCGGGGACGCCGCGAGGCGGGGTTTCGCATGCTGCCCGAGGACCTGCGTTTTCTGGCCTACGCCCAGCAGTTGGGACTCGGTTCAGCAAACGTATCCCTCGCCGAATGGGTGGCGGTGAACGCGGAAGTCTCGGATTCTCGATAACTTTCCTCTTGTGTCCCGATTCACGCGATCGGATTTTCGCGGGTATGCCCCTGACTGAATTCGTCCCGATTCTTGTCCAACTGGTTCTGGCCCTCGGCCTTGCGGTTGTCATCATCACTGCCAGCAGCTTCCTCGGTCAACGGGCTGCAAAAAACAAGATCAAGGACTCGGCCTACGAGTGCGGCGTCCCCGCTTCGGGGCAGACGAAGACGCGCTTCTCGGTGAAGTTCTTTGTCACCGCGATGCTCTTCATCCTTTTCGACATCGAGGTCATCTTCCTCGTTCCCTGGGCATTTGTCTACCGCGAGTTCCTCTCGGAGGGGCTTCCGATCGTCCTGCCCGGCCTGTTTTTTCTCGGTGTTCTGATTCTCGGACTGTTCTACGAAGTTAGGAAGGGCGCCTTGGATTGGGAGAAGTGAGAAAGGAAGAACTTCCGACCTGATGCGCCTCGACAAATTCTTCTCTCGAAGCCGCGTCGTCGATTTGCGCTCCACCACGGTAGAGGACGCTCTCCGCGACCTCGTGAAGGTCGCGACTGCCCGCTTTCGCGACATGAACCGGGCCGAGGTCCTCCGGCATGTCCTCGAACGGGAGAGCACCATGACCACCTACCTCGGAAACGGGGTGGCTCTTCCCCACGTGCGCGTGCGCACGACGAGGAGGTTTGTCTTCGCGGTGGGACGGAGCCGCGAAGGCATCTCCTACGACGGCGCGACCGAGCCGGCGAAGGCCCACCTCATCCTGCTGCTCATTGCGGGAGAGAACACTCGCGACTACCTTTCCGTGCTGGCATCCGTGGCGCGCCTGGTTCGCGATCGCGACTTCGTCAACAGTCTCGTCGATGCCCCGGACCTGAACGTGCTTTTCGAGAGGCTCTCGGCTGGCTTCGGCGGCTTGACCGCCCGGCCGGCGCAGGTGCGCCAGAACCGGATGAACCGCCTGATTTTCAGGAGTGCAGAGCGGATCGCGCGCGGCAGTCAGTGCACCGCGATCGCCGTATTCGCCGATACGCTGACCTCGGCGCCCGATCCCGGATTGAGCTTCAAGGGCATCCGCACGATCCTCGTGACGCAAAATGCGGCCGAGACCGGAATCGACACGTCGCAGTATCAGTCGGTCGTCCAGGTGCGTTCGTTTTCCAAGCGCCGGCTGGCGCAATTGCGCAGCTTCGTCCTGGTGAGCATGACTCGCGGGCTCATCCAGTTCAACGATCGGATCTGCTGCGTCGGGGGGCTGACCGGGAGCGACCAGTTCGACATGGTGACGGTCGTCGATGTCCAGCGCGAGTTCCAGACCTTGCTCGTCGACCAGACGGATTTCCTGCCGCCGGACGTGAAGCCGGAAGT
>Ga0299906_10002034_pt1 | contig 17044 bp, 8 predicted proteins | sample RVTome_14_FD_200259 | JGI IMG/M metagenome (GOLD analysis project Ga0299906, IMG submission 200259) | Soil microbial communities from uranium-contaminated site in the Upper Colorado River Basin, Wyoming, United States - RVT145D125 (version 2) ...
CGACGCCCGGGCCGGCCGGATCGGACGTTGCCTGCGAGGTGCGCCACGGCGCGGGCTACTCCGAATGGAGGCAGCATGGCAGAGGCCTCGCGTGTCGTGTCCGTGTCTTCGTTCCGACGGACGATCCCGTCAAGATCGTCGAGCTCCGGGTGCGCAACCACGAGGAGCGACCCCGCCGGATCACGGCCACCTACTACGCACGTTGGCTGCTGGCTCGAATGCCCGACGAGGGCGTCTCTCGCATCGTCGTGCACTACGACGCGCCGACACGATCCCTGTGCGCACGCAACCACTGGAACTCGGACTTCGCCGACCAGGTCGCCTTCCTGACCGCCGACCGGGAACCCCATGGTCTGACGGCGGACCGCTCGGAGTTCCTCGGGCGTGAAGGCGATCCCCGGACGCCTGCGGCGCTGCGCCGTGTCGGCCTCGGCGGCAACGTCGGCGCCGGCCTCGACCCCTGCGCGGCGCTCCAGGTTCACCTCGACCTGGCTCCGGGCGAGGAGGTTCGCACGCACTTCGTCCTCGGGGCCGGGCGCGACGCCGACCACGCCGCCGAGCTCGCGCACCGATGGCGAGCGCCGACCGTCGTCGCCGAAGCGTCCAAGCGGCTGGCGGCCCACTGGGACTCGCTGCTGTCCGCCGTCGCGGTCCGGACCCCCGAGCCTGCGATGGACCTCCTGATCAACCGCTGGGCCCTATATCAGGCGCTCTCGTCTCGCATCCTCGCCCGCACGGGCTTCTACCAGTCGAGCGGCGCCGTCGGGTTCCGCGACCAACTCCAGGACGTTCTCGCGCTCGTGCATTGCGACCCGCTTCGAACGAGAGCACACATCCTCGAGTGTGCGCGTCGCCAGTTCGAGGAAGGAGACGTGCTCCACTGGTGGCATCCGCCGCTCGGGCGCGGTGTCCGGACGCGCTGCTCGGACGATCTCCTCTGGCTCCCCTACGTGACGGCTCGCTACGTCGAGGCGACGGGCGACCTCGCCGTGCTCGAGGAGGACCTGCCGTTTCTCTCCGCGCCGCCGCTCGGGGCGGATGAGCGCGATCGCTACGAACGCTTCGAGCATGGGAACGGCCACGCCTCCCTGTTCGAGCACTGTCGTCGAGCGCTCGAACGCGGGCTCACGCGCGGCTCCCACGGCCTGCCGCTCATCGGGGACGGCGATTGGAACGACGGGATGAACCGCGTGGGGAGGGATGGCCGCGGCGAGAGCGTCTGGCTGGCGTGGTTCGCCGGGACCGCGGCCAACGGGTTCGCGGACCTGTGCGCGCGCCGCGACGAGATGGACACCGCTCAGGCGTGGCGCGGGCGCGCGGAGGAGCTCTTCGCCGCGGCGCGCGCCGACGGGTGGGACGGAGACTGGTATCGCCGCGCGTTCGACGACGACGGGACGCCGTGGGGGTCGGCGTCGTCCGACGAGTGTCGCATCGACTCGATCGCCCAGTCGTGGGCCGTGCTCTCCGGGGGTGTGCCCCGCGAGCGAGCGGAGCGGGCCCTTCGGTCGGCCGACACGGCGTTGATTCATGAGGGCGCTGAGCTCGCGTGCCTGCTCTGGCCCCCCTTCGACCTCACGGCGCGCGATCCCGGATACATCAAGGCCTATCCTCCCGGCATCCGTGAGAACGGAGGCCAGTACAACCATGCGGCGGCCTGGCTCGCGTGGGCGTTCGCCGAGGCGGGAGACGGCGATCGTGCCACCCGGGTCTTCCGTATGCTCAACCCGATCGTGCGCGCGCAGAGCGCGGAAGGGATCGCGCGTTATCGGATCGAGCCCTACGCCATCGCGGCGGACATCGGGAGCGTCGAGCCGCACCTGGGTCGCGGCGGATGGAGCTGGTACACGGGCTCGGCGGCGTGGTGCTGGCGACTCGGGGTGGAGGCGATCCTGGGACTTCGCCGCGTGGGCGACGGTCTCCGGATCGAACCTCACATTCCTCGGCGCTGGTCCGGATTCGCGGCGACGGTTCGCACCGAAGGCGGTGTCGTCGAAATCGCGGTCGACAACACCCCGAGCTCGGGTGGGGACGCCGTCGAGATCCGCGTCGACGGCGCCCGGATCGAGGGCAACCTGGTGGACCTTCCCTCGAATGGGGAGACGCGTCGGGTCGTGGTTCGCCTGCGGTCCTATCCCAAGGGTCGACGACCTTGAATGACACGAACCAGTATCACCACGACCGCAAGCACCAGGAGAATGTGAACCAACCCACCGACTGGGTTGTACGGACCGAGCAGCCCAAACAGCCAGAGCACGACCAGAACGACGACCAAGGGCCGAGGAGGGACAAACCTGCGAAGGCTGCGCCGCCACGGCGTCCGCAACGCGCTTTCCGATGACGCCGTAGCCGGTGACCGTTCACAGCGTCTCCCATGCCTCGCTGAGGACGCCGGCGGAGCGCAGGAGAGCCTCGCGTTCGCCTGCTTCCAGCTCGGGCTCGAGCACGTCCACCGCACCGGCGGTGCCGACGACGGAGGGGAGGGAGATCGCGACGTCACGCAGGCCCAGAGCGCCCTCCTGCACCCGCGACACGGTGAGGACGCGGCGTTCGCCCCGCAGGCTCCAACGCAGCAAGGCCGCCGTCACCAGACCGATCGCGTGGTTGGTCGCGCCCTTTCGCCGAATGATCTCGTCGGCGGCGCCGCGGATCTCGTTCGCGACACTCTCCTCGCGGGTGGGACTCCAGTCGGGCCAGCGCCGCAGCGGCACACCGCCGACGCGAGCCGAGGACCAGAGCACCACTGCGGAGTCGCCGTGCTCGCCCACGACCTGGGCATGGATGGAGCGCGGCTCCAGAGCCAGCTCGCGGCCGAGTACCTGCCGGAGGCGAGCGGTGTCCAGCATCGTCCCGGTACCGATGACGCGGGCGGGAGGCAGTCCGGACGCTTCCGCGGCGACCCGGGTCATCAGGTCGACGGGGTTCGTGACGACCACGAGAAGCCCCCGGAGGTTCCCGAGACCCGACGCGATCTCGCGGACGATCGCGGCGTTGTCCCGGAGCAGGGCCAGCCTGGATTCGCCCGGCTGGCTGCCGCGACCCGCCGTGACGACCACGGCGTCGGCGGAGGCCATCTCCTCGATGGCGACCGCACGGACTCTCGCGGCCGCGTAGAACGACGCTCCCTGTGCCAGATCCATCGCCTCCCCCTCGGCGACATCGAAACGGACGTCGCTCAGGAGGAGCTCGTTCGCGACGCCGCTGTGAAGGGTCGAGATGGCGATGCTCGAGCCGACCCAGCCCGTGCCGATGATGCCGATCCTCATGCGCCGCGGCTCCGGTTGGGGACCGCGCGGCCCGCATCACGCATGGGCGGGTCCCCCCGCCAGGGCATCGTCTACGATGGACTGTGCGTCCTCCATGATACGGCGCAGGTGATCGGGTGCACTGAAGCTCTCCCCATAGATCTTATAGGTGCTCTCAGTTCCGGAGGGACGCGCCGCGAACCAGCCGCTTTCCGCGACCACTTTCAGCCCTCCGATGGGAGCGCCATTGCCCGGCGCGTGCGTGAGGATCGACTGGATGGCTTCACCCGCCAATTGCGTGCGCTGGATCTGCTGCGCTGAGAGCCCCGCGAGCCGTGCCTTTTGCTCGGGGGTGGCCGCCGCCTCGATGCGGTCGTACAGAGGCGCACCGAGCTCGCGCGCCAGATCGCGGTAGATCTGTCCGGGATCACGGCCGGTCCGGGCCGTGATCTCCGCCGAGAGCAGCGCAGCAACGATGCCGTCTTTGTCCGTCGTCCACACCGTGCCATCGAGACGAACGAAGGAGGCGCCCGCGCTCTCTTCGCCGGCGAAGGCGATCGCGCCGTCCAATAAACCGTCCACGAACCACTTGAAGCCGACCGGCACCTCGTAGAGGGCCCGGCCCAGCTTCGCGGCGACGCGATCGATCATCTGGCTGCTCACCGCGGTCTTGCCGACCGCCGCGTCCGTGCGCCACCGGGGTCGGTGCTGGAAGAGATAGAAGATGGCGGCCGACAGGTAGTGATTGGGCGGAAGCAACCCCTCGCTCCCGGTGACGATCCCATGCCGGTCGTGGTCGGGGTCGCAGGCGAACGAAATGTCGAAGCGATCCTTCAGAGCAATCAAGCTGCCCATCGCGTAGGGCGACGACGGATCCATGCGGATCTGGCCGTCCCAGTCCACCGTCATGAACCGGAACGTCGGATCGACGGCGTCGTCGACGACCGTGAGGTTCAACCCGTAACGCTCGGCAATGCGCCCCCAGTAGTGCACGCCGGCGCCACCAAGCGGATCCACCCCCAGGTGGAGGCCAGCACCGCGAATCGCGTCCATGTCGAGGATGTTGCCGAGGTCGCTCGTGTAGGCGTCGAGGTAGTCGTGCCGGTGCGTCGTGGAACGGCGAAGCGCCCGCCCGACCGGCATCCGCCTCACACCCTGAAGGCCACCTTCCAGAAACGCGTTCGCCTTCGCCTCGATCCACCTCGTGATGCCGAGCTCCGCCGGCCCGCCGTGCGGCGGGTTGTATTTGAAGCCGCCGTCGTGGGGCGGATTGTGCGACGGGGTGATCACGATGCCATCGGCACGCCCGGTCGTGCGGTTGCGGTTGTATGTGAGAATCGCGTGCGAGATGGCGGGCGTCGGCGTGTACTCATCCCCTTCCGCGATCATGACGTTCACACCGTTGGCCGCCAGCACCTCGAGCGCACTCGCAAGCGCCGGCACGGAGAGCGCGTGCGTGTCCAGGCCGAGAAACAGTGGACCATCGATCGACTGCTGGGCGCGATACAGGCAGACGGCCTGACTGATGGCCAGGATATGGTGTTCGTTGAACGCCTTGTTGAGCGAGGACCCGCGGTGGCCCGAGGTGCCGAACGCCACCCGTTGCCCAGGCTCCGAAGGATCAGGGGCGTCGGCATAGTACGCCGTGATGAGGGCCGGCACGTTCACCAGCATCGGTGGCGCGGCCGGTGTTCCTGCCAGGGGGCTGACCGTCGTGGCGGGGCTCGTCATAACCAACCGTTCGCATATCCCGCCCGCCGCAACCCCGCGACGACGTAGGGGCAACGCCGCGTCAGTCGCCAGAGCAAACCCGAGCGGTAGTTCTCGCACATCAAGACGACAGGTCCCAGGTTGATCCCGTAATGGTACAGCGAGGTCCAGCCGGGCTTGCCCTGCGAGTCGTGCGGAAAGGTCAAATTGAAGCTGCACTTGAAGCAATACTTGCCGGTGATCTCCGGGTGGACCTCTTTGAAATGCCGAACCGTCGGCAGCACGATCTCGGGGGCAAAGGGCAACGAAGCGACCACTGCCCACGGCGCGACGGTCCCGTCGTCCGGGCCGTACGGCACGCCGCGCGCCACATAATCGAAAAAGGGGCGCTCGACTCCTTGGACCATTCGCACCGTTTGACCGGGTCCGTCGCTCGCGGTCAGCCCCCAGAAGTATTGGCCGTAGCCTACGCATTCGAGAGGGTTACGAATCGCGTACTGCTGCTGGACGTGGGTCGCGCGCCGGCTGTTCTCGAAGTAGTCGATGCCCTTGCCGCGCATGAAGACATCCTGGATCCCCCGGAAGTCGATCCACATGTGCGAGTATTGATGGATGAAGAGCGAGCCGCCATATGGGAACTCGTGCCCATAGATCTCCTTCCACTCGTAGGTGGAGGCCCACGCCGAATAGCTCTCCTGTGGCAGCCGGTACGTCGGCGAACCTAGGCCGAGCACGTACAGGATCAGCGCCTCGTCGTACCCTTCCCAGCGGTACTTCAAAAACCCGCCTTCGGGTTTCCACCCGTGGGTGATCGTCGCCCCAGCGTTCCGCGCCCACTGCCAATCGGTACGGCGGTAGAGCGCATCGGCCAACCTGCGGATCTCCCGCTCGTCCTCACGATCCTGATCGAAATAGGTTGCGGCGGTGAGCATTCCAGCGAGCAGGAACGCGGTGTCGATTGTGGACAGCTCACACCTCCCGGCACGCCGTCCAGTGTTCATGTCGAGAAAGTGGTAGTAGAACCCTTTGTAGCCCGTTGCGTCCGGTGCCGTTCCCTGCGGGCTGCTCCAGAAGAACCGTAACACCGCCAGCGTTCGCGCTGCCGCTTCGGCGCGCGTCATCCATGAGCGTTCGACGCCAACCGGATATACTGCCAGTGCAAACCCGACGGCGGCGATACTCGCGGGGGCGTCCGCGTGCGTCCTGTCTACCACCAGGCCGTTCGCAGGGTTGGTCTCGTGCAGGAAGTATCTGAAGGCGTCCCGCTGCAGCGCGTCCAGCATCTCTTCGTCGCTGGCTGGTCGATTCGGGTAGTTCGCCAGGTGATTCGTCATGCCCGTCTCCCCGACACGTGTGCGCGGCCCAACCATTCACTGGTGTGGTTCATCGCTCCGTCGTTCCTTGCCGCCGGGCGTTCCGCGCGACCTTTGCTAGCTCCAACACCATCAGCGGTATTGCGCCCATCGCGAGTAGCAGGACGCAATCGGCGAGCGACATGGATGACGTCTTCAGGAAGCGGCCCAGAATCACGTTGTGATGACTCCACACCTGGAGGCCGAAAGACACGGACACCACGATGGCGAGGTTGAGGTTCGTGAACAGTGAGATGCGCCAGACGGGCTTGCTCTCGCTGCGGGCGCCAAACGAGCGCAGGAGCTCGGCGAAGACCAGAACGGCAAACGCATGGGTGCGGGCGAGCTCCGGTGTTTCGGTTTTCAAACCGTAGAGATAAACCGCGAACGACACGCCGGCGGTGAGCATCCCCGTGAGAAGCATCGTTCCCAGGAAGCCGCCGTCAGTGATCCGCTCAGACCGGCGACGCGGATGGCGCTTCATCACGTCGGGGTCTATGGGGTCGGTGGCGAGGCAGAGCGCGGGCAGGCCGTCGGTGACGAGATTGATCCAGAGCAGGTGAATCGGCAGCAGCGGTGTCGGAAGTCCGATGACCACGCAGATGGTCATGAGCAGCAGTTCACCGGTGTTGCCCGCCAGCAGGTATTGGAGCGTCTTGCGGATGTTGTCGTAGATGCCGCGGCCCTCCTCGACGGCGGCGACGATGGAGGCGAAGTTGTCGTCGGTGACAATCATGTCCGCCGCCTGCTTGGTGACTTCCGTTCCTGATCTCCCCATGGCGATGCCGATGTCGGCCCCTTTGATGGCAGGGGCGTCATTGACGCCATCGCCGGTCATGGCGACCACCGCATCATTCGCTTTCCAGGCGCGGATGATGCGCAGTTTATGCTCGGCGGTGACGCGGGCGTAAACGGCGATCTTGGGAGCGCGCTGCCGGAGCGCATCGTCGGACAGCGTGTCCAACTCGACACCGGCGATCGCCATGTCGTCGGTTGAAGCGATGCCGAGTTCCCGCGCAATGGCCGTCGCGGTGTGCGGATGGTCACCGGTGATCATCACCACGCGAATGCCGGCGGCGCGACATGTTGTGACGGCCTCTTTGGCCTCCTGACGCGGCGGATCACACATTCCCGACAGACCAACGAAGACGAGATCGTGCTCGACGGTGTCCACAGTGAGGTCGGCGGGCGAAGCGTCGGCCAGGTCGCGATAGGCCGCGCCGAGCACGCGCAGGGCTTGCTCGGCCATCGTGGTGTTTTGCGCCACGATGTTCTGGCGATCCTCGTCCATCAGGGGGCGGAGCCCGGTGCCGGTGTAGAGGTGTGTGCAGCGCTCCAACAGCACGTCGGGCGCACCGTTGATCAAGGCGCGGAGCTTCCCGTCCGGCATCTTGCGAATCACTGTGCTGCGTTTGCGGTCGGAGTCGAACGGTATCTCGTGATGCTTCGGCAGCTCCTTCTCGATGCGCTCCTGGTTGCCGCCTGCTTTGGAACCAGCGGCGAGCAAGGCACCTTCGGTGGGATCGCCGATGACTTTCCACGTCCCCTCCTCTTGGACGAGATGGGCGTTGTTGCAGCCGAGAATGATGGTCGCGAGCTCGAGCAACGGCGCCGCGTGCTGCGCTTCCGTCGTCTTGCCCTCGAAGCGGACTTCGCCGTCCGGCCCATAGCCTTCGCCGGTGACTTCGTAGCTCTGGCCCGCGACGTAGAGAGCGCGCACGGTCATCTCGCCGACGGTCAAAGTGCCGGTCTTGTCCGTGCAGATGACCGTCGTGGAGCCGAGCGTCTCGACTGCAGGCAGTTTGCGTACGAGCGCGCGGCGGCGGGACATGCGCAACACTCCGAGCGCGAGCGAAACCGTGACGACGGCCGGCAACCCCTCCGGCACGGCGGCCACGGCGAGGCTGACCGAGGTCATGAACAATTCGAAAAGCTCCGTCCCCCGAAGTAGCCCCAGCCCGAAGAGCAGGGCGACGATGCCTAAGGCCGTCCAGACGAGGATACGCCCGAACGAATCGAGTTTCTGCTGAAGCGGAGTGCCCTCGTCGGCACTCGCTTCTCCAATCAGACCGGCGATACGGCCCAACTCGGTGTTCATCGCCGTGGCCACGACGACGGCCTGGCCAGTGCCGGCCGCGACGCTGGTTCCCATGAACATCATGTTCTCGCGGTCGCCGAGCGGGATGTCGCCTTGTTCCAGAGTCGCGGGCTGCTTCGTCACCGCCTCCGACTCGCCGGTTAGCGCGGATTCGATGCACTTGAGGGAAGCCGCCTCCAGGAGCCGTGCATCGGCCGCGATCAGGTCGCCAGCCTCCAGCGAGAGGATGTCACCGGCGACGACTCCCGAGGCGGGAATCGAGGTGACGTGCCCGTCGCGTCGCACTTTGGCCTGTGGCGCGGTCATCCTTTTGAGCGCCGCGATGGACTTCTCCGCGTTGAACTCCTGGTAGAAGCCGATGACGGCGTTGAGGACGACGATGGCGAGGATCGCAATGGCATCGACCATCTCGCCCAGCACGCCGGAGATGACACCGGCGGCGATGAGAATCCAGATGATGAGGCTCCTGAACTGGCCGAGGAAAATCTGCAGCGGGCTGATGCGTTTGCCTTCCTTCAGCTCGTTCGGGCCGTTGGCCGCGAGGCGTTGGGCTGCTTCCGTCGCCGAAAGTCCGGTCGCCGCGGAGCCGAGCTGTGCCAGCACTTCCTCGGCAGACTGGCTGTGCCAGGCTTCGCCTTTTGGGGGTCCGGCGACGGCGGGTGCGATGCTCATGGTTTGTTCATCGTCGGTTCACTTCAACCGCTGCTTGGGTCGCGACGGGGGATGCTGCCTTCCCGGATCTCGATGGTGAGCCCGGCCATGATCCAGCTCGTGCGCGACCTCCGCGATCTCATCGTTCGCCCTCCGACGCCCCATCTACCAGCGAGATGGGCTGTCCGACCGCGCGCTCCAGGTCGGCGAGCGCCCGCTGGTAGTCGTGCACCGCGCGATAGCGCTTGAGCCGCACGTCCTGGAACGACGTGAGGCTGTCGATCAGCGTGAAGAAGTCGATCTGACCAGTCTGATACCCGGCGCGGGCGGAACCGATCCGCGCCTGCGTCTGCGGGAGGAGGGTCAGGCGGTAGATGCGCTCGACCCGCGCCGCCACGCCGACGCGCTCGTAGGCCCGCTGCAGGTCGTCGAACACCTGGTTGGCGAGGTCGCGCCGCCGGAACTCCTCGCCCATCTCCTGGGCGCGGGCCTCGTTCACGCCTGCCTGCACCCGGTTGACCCAGATCGGCACCGAGAACCCGAGGGACACCGACCAGATGTCCTGGCCATCCTTCGACGCGAATTCCGGGTTGGTTCCTCCCCCCACCTGCGTGAACTGCCCACCGATCCGGAAGTCCGGGAGAAAGCCCATTTGGGCCAGGGTGACTGACCGGCGACGGGCCTCGATGACGTGATCCTGCGCCCGCAGTTCCGGTCGGGAATGGTCCGCCAGCGCGACGAGCGCGTCGAGGGCGACCTCGACCTCCCTCGCGTCGAGCTCCCCCGCCGGGCCGAGCGGTGCGCGGGGCGGGCGATCGAGGAGGGCGTTCAGTGCCCCCTGCGCCGCCGGCAGGTCCCCCTCGAACCCCACCCGCTCTGCCGCCAGGCGGGAGAGCTGCTCCTGGGCCTGAATGACATCCTGCTGCGGTGCCTCGCCGACCCGGTACTTCGCGTCCGCGATGGCAACGAACGCACGTGCCAGCCTGGTCGTCTCCGCATTCACCTCGAGCGAGCGCGTCGCGAGGTAGTAGTCCGCGTAGCTCGCCCGCACCCGGCGCAGCACCTCCTGCATCGTCGCCTGGAGCATTTCGTGTGCGGACTCCGCCTCCTGTTCCGCCACCCGGCCGCGCAGCGTCAACTTGCCGGGAAACGGAATCGGTTGCGCAACGCCGACGCCGTTCCCCTGGGGGCCCGCCCGCGTCTCGGCCATGTTCTTGGTGTCGGGCATGAAGATGACTTCGAGGTTGTCGTACGAGCGGACCTGGGGGATGCGCTCGCGCGCGGCCTCCCACATCTCACGGGCCGTTCGGATGGCCGGGTTCCGCGCGACGGCGTACTGCTCCACGACACCGAGCGACGGGTGGGTCAGGAGATCGGCCTCCGTCGCTACAGGCGCCTCGGGCGGTGGCCCCTCACCAGCCGCGACGACGGGTGTAGCCAGAACGGCCAACACGAGCGCCGCGCCGATCAGCACTCTAGGGACGACGTTGCTGGCTATCATACGTCCTCCGTCTCAGGCGCTCTGACGGTGGCTCGCAGTCCGCGTTCGCGCCAGATCACGTAGACGGCTGGAATGAAGATCAAGGTGAGGATGGTGAGGGACACGAGCCCGCCCCAGAGCGGCGCCGCGATGCGCTTGGCGACGTCCGACCCGATGCCGCTGTCGAACATCACGGGAATGAGTCCGAAGATATTCATCGCCACGGTCATGAGGAGGGGGCGTACACGCAGCACCGCAGATTCCATCGCCATATCGACCAGGTCCCGCGCGGTGTGCAGGCGCCCCTCCTCCGTCCATCGCCGGTACCCCTCGTCGAGATAGATCACCATGATCGAGGCGGTCTCGGCGGCGATACCGAGGAGCGCGATCATCCCGACCCAGACGGCGATCGAGGTGTTGAAGCCGAGGGCGTACATGAGCCAGATCGAGCCCATCGCCGCGCAGGGCACCGAGAAGAGCACCAGCAACGCCTGGGTCAGCCCGCCGAAGTTGAAGTAGAGGATGGCCAGGATGATCGCGATCGTGATCGGAATCATCACTCGCATCCGGACACGCACGCGTTCGAGAAACTCGTACTGTCCGGTCCACTGCAAGAAGTACCCGGGCTTGAGGCGAAGCTCGCGCTCGACGGCCACCTTGGCCTCGCGCACATACCCCCCGAGATCGCTCGTCGACGTGTCGACGTACACCCAGCCGGTGAGCGAAGCATTCTCGTCCTTGATCATCGGCGGGCCCATGGTCGCGACGATGCGACCGAGCTGGCCGAGCCGGACGTGGGCGCGCGCCATTCCGCCGCCGCCCGACGACGACATCGGCGACGCCTCCCCCGCGGCCGTTCCCGCGCCCGACCCGTGCTGCGGTCGGATCGGCACGAGGACGCGGGCCAGATCCTCCGGGCTGTCGCGGAGCTCGCGCGGATAGCGGACGTTGATGCGATAGCGCTCGCGGCCCTCGATCGTCGTGTCGACATCGAGTCCACCGATCGCCGTCTCCACCACGTTCATCACGTCCATGAGGCGCAGCCCGTAGCGCGCCAGCGCGCGCCGGTCCGGGATGAAATCGAGAAAGAACCCGCCCAGCTCACGCTCGGCGTAGACGGAACGGGTACCGGGCACCTGCCGTAAGATGTTCTCCAGCGACTCGCCGATCGCGGCGATCTCGGTGAGATCCGGCCCGAAGATCTTGACGCCGATAGGCGTGCGGATGCCCGTCGTCAGCATGTCGACCCGCGCCTTGATGGGCATGGTCCAGGCGCTCTGCAGCCCGGGGGCCGCGACGGCCTCGTCCATCTCGCGGACCAGGCGCTCCCACGTCATCCCGGGTCGCCACTCCGCCTGGGGTTTCAAGACGATGACGGTCTCGATCATCGACAGCGGCGCCGGATCCGTCGGTGTCTCGGCACGCCCGGCCTTGCCGAAGACCGTCGCGACCTCGGGGAACGCCTTCAGCCGCCGGTCCTGCTCCTGGACCAGGCGCTTGGCTTCTTCGATCGAGATGCCCGGAACGGTAATCGGCATGAACAAGAGCGACCCCTCGTAGAGAGGCGGCATGAACTCGGAGCCGAGACGGGAGAACGGCACGTACGTGAGCCCGAGCGCGACGATCACGACAGCGGCCAGGATCCGCCGGTGCTCCAGGCAGACCCGCAAGACCGGCCGGTAGAGCGCCATGCAGACCCGATTCACGGGGTTCTTCGCCTCCGGGCGAATCTTGCCCCGAACCAGGAGCACCATGAGAGCAGGGACCAGCGTGATCGAGAGCAGCGCGGCAAAGGCCATCGAGAAGGTCTTGGTGTAGGCCAGCGGCTTGAAGAGACGCCCTTCCTGCGCTTCGAGCGTGAAGACCGGGAGGAACGCAATCGCGATGATCAAGAGCGATCCGAAGATCGGCGGTCCGAGCTCCCGGGCGGCTCCGATCACGATCTCGGTCCGGTCCGCCTCGGGCGGGGCGTGCTCGAGACGCTTGTGCGCGTTCTCCACCAGCACGACCGCCGAGTCGACCATATCGCCGATGGCAATGATGATCCCGGCGAGCGACATGATGTTGATGGTGAGTCCCATGTAGGCCATGGGGATGAAGGCGAGCACGACCGCGATCGGCAGCGTGATCGCCGGCACGAGCGCCGAACGCACGTGGAACAGGAACAAGACCACCGTCAGGCAGACGATGATCATCACCTGCACGAGATTGCTGCGCAGCGTCCCCACCGCCGCCCGAATGAGATCCGAGCGGTCGTACGTGGTGACGACCCGGACCCCTGGCGGCATCGCGGACTGTATCTCGACGAGCTTCGCCTTGACGCGTTCGATGACGTTCAAGGCGTTCTCGCCGAAGCGCATGACGACGATGCCGCCGACCGTCTCGCCGATCCCGTCGAGCTCGACCAGGCCGCGGCGGATGTTGCCGCCGATCTGGATGTGGGCTACGTCGCCCAGCGTGACGGGCGTCCCCGCCTCGTTGGTCGTGACCACGATCGCGGCGAGATCGTCCCGATTCTGGATGTAGCCGCGCCCGCGGATCGCGTATTCGTGTTGCGCGAGCTCCACGACTCGCCCCCCGACGTCCCCGTTCGACATGCGGACCGCCTGCGCGATGTCCGCAATCGACAGATCGAACGCCTGCAGCCGCACGGGATCGAGCTCGATCTGATACTGCTTCTCGTAGCCGCCGACGCTCGCCACCTCGGCGACGCCGGGGACGGACGAGAGCCAGTAGCGCAGGTACCAGTCCTGGAAGCTCCGGAGCTGCTGGAGATCGTGCGTGCCGCTGTCGTCGACGAGCGCGTACTCGAAGACCCAGCCCACGCCGGTGGCGTCCGGTCCGATCTCCGGTGCGGCCCCAGGCGGCAGGCGTCCCTGCAGCTTGACGAGGTACTCGAGGACGCGGCTCCGCGCCCAATAGATGTCGGTGCCGTCCTCGAAGATGATGTAGACGAAGGACATCCCGAACATCGTGAAGCCACGCACGAGCTTCACCTTCGGGGCCGCGAGGAACGTGGTGACGATGGGGTACGTGATCTGGTCTTCGACGAGGTTCGGGCTCCGACCCATCCACTCGGTGAACACGATCACCTGCGTATCGGAGAGATCGGGGAGCGCATCGAGCGGGGTCGTCCGGATCGCCCAGACACCCCAGGCGAGAAGCAAGCCGACCACCATGAAGACCGGCATCCGGCGGCGCGCGCAGAGGTCGATAAGCTGCTCGAGCATGGGACGCTCAGTGACCGCCGTGGGCCGGCCCGCCGGCCCCCGCCCGGATGCGGCTCTCGGAGTCGAGGAGGAACTGCGCGCTCACGACCACGAGCTCCTCGGGCGCCAGCCCGTCGAGGATTTCGTAGTACCCTTGCGCCTTCCGCCCGATGCGGACCTCGCGCGGCTGGAAGCGCCCGCCATCGACGGCGACGAAGACGACCTTGCGCTCGCCCGTGTCGATCACCGCGTCCTCGGGCAGGGCGAGCACGTCACCAAGCGGGGTCTCGAGCTCGACGGTCGCGTACATGCCCGGCTTGAGGTCGCCGTCGCCGTTCTCGACGTCGAAGCGCACGCGCAACGTCCGTGTCGCTGGCTCGAGGGTCGGGTTCACGTAGCTGACGACACCGGAGCGTGTCCTCCCCGGGTCCGAGGCCAAGCTGATCGTGGCCGCCTGCCCGGAACGGACGAGTCCGATCTCGTCCTCGTAGACGTCTGCCCAGACCCAGACGGTGCCGAGCTCGGTGACCGTGTAGAGCTCCATCTCCGGCGTCACATACATACCCTGGGAGACGGGCTTCAGAGTGACGTAGCCGCCGATGGGTGAGTGCAGTGTGACGGTGCGGTGCGGTTTGCCGGATGCCTCGAGATCCTTGATCTGCGCGGGTGTCAGCTCCCAGAGGCGGAGCCGTACGCGCGCCGACTCGAGGTTGTCCTTGGCCCCCGTTTCCGATCCGCCGGCGCGAGTGGCCTGGAGCGCGAGCAGATACTCCTGCTGGGTGGCAACGAGATCCGGGCTGTAGATCGACAGGATGGGCTCGCCGGCCCGCACCTTCTGGCCGGTGAAGTTCACGAAGAGCTGCTCCACCCAGCCCGCGATCTTCGTCTGCACCTTGCGCACGACACGCTCATCGGCCGAGACGAGACCGACCGTGCGAATCCGCCGCGCCAGCGTCCGAACGGCAATCGATTCCGTTCGGACGCCGATCATCTGCTGGCGTCCGGACGAGACCTGGACCTCGGCCATACCCTCGATGCCCGACTGCGCCGGCACTGCTTCGCCGTTCGCGTTGTCCGCCTCCTTGGTAGCGTGCGCTTCGCCCTGTACGTGGGAGCCATGGGACGGCGTCGGCTCTCCGTCGCCGCTCGGCCCTGAGCACGAGACGAGCGCCATCACGATGAGCGCGCTCGTGACGGAGCGTCGCCGCGACATCACCGGACGCACAGGATCGGAGCTCATGAGGATCCCTCGATTCTCTCGTCGGCGGGCCCTGTATCCGCGCGCCTCCGAAGGCGGAGCACCTCCTTCACGCACCCCAGCCCCAGACGAGTTGATGGGGGCTCTCCGGTGCCACCAAGCCCACCATCGTCGTGCGCGGGCCGGTGTCGGACACCCGGAAGAGGAGCGGGCGTACAAGCGGCGGCCAGTACACCGCGCGCGACGAGCAGCGAGGGATCGGCGGCCACGAGCGCTCTCCCTAACCGGGGCGGCACGGCGCGGCAAGGCCGGTCGGCAGACGGCATGACGGGCGCACCGACGGGCACGGCGGGAGGCCCCACGTAACCTTTCGCCCCCCTCGGACGTGACGAGGGCGGGAACGAAAGGAGGTCCCGTTCATGCAGCAATCGTCGAAGGCAGCAGGTGTCGTGGTCGTCGGAGGCGGGCTGGCCGGGCTCGCGGCCGCCGCGCTGGTGGCGCGCCGTGGGCATGCGGTGACGCTCTTCGAGAAGGCCGGCGCCGTCGGTGGTCGTGCCACGACGCAGGCGCGCGACGGCTTCCTCCTCAATCAGGGGCCGCACGCACTCTATCGCCGTGGGGCCGCCATGGACGTGCTCGGGGAGCTGGGCATCGAGCCGCGAGGCGGCGTACCGCGGCCGTCCGGCGGCCTGGCGATCGCCGGGGGGCGCGCCCATACGCTGCCTGGCGGGCCGGTTTCGCTGCTCACCACGGGGCTCTTCGGTCTGGCCGCGAAGCTCGAGTTCGGCCGCACCCTGGCGACGCTGCCGAGCCTCGACGCCAGCGGGCTCGGGCGCGTGAGCGTGACGGAATGGCTCGGCAGGCTGATGCGACAGGCGGAGGGACGTGGCGCACTGCAGGCCCTCACGCGGCTCACCACCTATGCGAATGCTCCGGACGAGATGAGCGCCGAGGTGGCGCTGCGGCAAGTGCAGATGGCGCTGCGTCACTCCGTTCTCTACCCGCACGGCGGCTGGCAGGTGCTGGTCGAGGGCCTGCGGGCGGCGGCGGAGCGGGCGGGGGTGCGCATCGTCACGGGCGCGCACGTGAGCGCGCTGGAGGGTGAGGCGGGTGTACGCGGCGTACGGCTTGCCGACGGGACGGCGCACGCGGCGCGCGCGGTCGTCCTGGCCACGACGCCGGAGCACGCTGCCGAGCTCAGCGGCGACGCCGCGCTCACCGCCTGGGTTGGCCAGGCGACGCCCGTCATGGCCGCCTGCCTGGACGTCTGTCTGCGCCGTCTACCCCAACCGCGCGCGGCGTTCGCGCTGGGCATCGACGAGCCGACCTATCTCTCGGTGCATTCCTCCGTGGCCCGCCTGGCGCCCGAGGGCGGCGCGACCATCCACGCGGCGCGCTACCTGGCGCCGTCGGAAGACAAGGGGGGCGCGGAGCACGAGGCGGGGCTGGAGCGGCTGCTCGACCTGGTGCAGCCCGGCTGGCGCGAGCTGGTCGTGCAGCGTCGCTTCCTGCCACGCATGCTGGTCACGCATGCCTTGCCGACCGTCCAGGACGACGGCCTGCGCGGGCGGCCGGCGGTGACGGTGCGCGGCGTGCCCGGCCTGCATCTCGCCGGCGACTGGGTGGGGGCGGAGGGCCTGCTGGCCGATGCCAGCCTCGCGAGTGCGCGGGCCGCGGCAGCGGCGGTCGAGGTTGCCGTGTGCGCCGAGGCCGCCTAGGAGGGATCGGGTGAGGGCGGCCGTGCCCACGGACCTCAGTGTCGTCTTCGAGGAGCACCGCTCGTTTCTGTGGGGACTGTCGTATCGCCTCACGGGAAGCGCGGCCGACGCCGAGGACGTCGTGCAGGAGACCTTCGTGCGGGTCCTCGAGCGGCCGCCGCCCCGCACCGACCAGCCGTGGCGACCGTGGTTGGTGCGCGTCGCCCTGAACCTGGGGCGCGACCTGCTGCGCCACCGCCGCCGGCGTGGCTACGTCGGGCCGTGGTTGCCGTCGCCGATAGAGACGGGCGACGCGGCGACGCTGCCGGGCGTCGAGGCCCGGCTCGCCTCGGGCGAGACCACGGAGGGACGCTACGACATGCTCGAGAGCGTGTCGTTCGCCTTCC
>Ga0299906_10002037_pt1 | contig 17034 bp, 15 predicted proteins | sample RVTome_14_FD_200259 | JGI IMG/M metagenome (GOLD analysis project Ga0299906, IMG submission 200259) | Soil microbial communities from uranium-contaminated site in the Upper Colorado River Basin, Wyoming, United States - RVT145D125 (version 2) ...
TTCCACTCCGGGGATTGCCGCGATACGGTCGTGCAGCTCGCGATGGAAGCGGGTGCGAGCTTGCGGATCGGGGTAGCGAGCCGTCGGTAGGTGTACCTCGAAGGTGAGCACGTCGTCGGCTTCCACGGCGAGCGGTACGTCGAGGAGCGCGGCGAAGCTTCGCGTGAGCAACGTGGCGCCCGCAACGAGCACGAGCGCCGCCGCGACCTGCGCGACGACGAGCGCGTCGCGAAGGCGGCGCGCCATGCGGCCCACCGTCGAGGCGCGATCGCCCGAGCGCAGCACCTCCGCGGGCGGAGTCCTGGACATACGCAGAGCGGGCGTCAGGCCGAACACGAGGAGCGCGAGCGCAGTCACGCCCATGGCGAAGAGGAAGACGGGCACGCCGAACCGGACCTCCGCGACGCCCGGGAGCGCCTCGGGCGCCACGGCGAGCAGCGCACGTAGACCGATCCATCCGAGGCCCAAGCCGACCGCACCGCCCGCTGCCGCGAGCAGGCCGTTCTCCGTGAGGATCGCCGCGACGAGCCGCCCTCGGCCCGATCCCAGCGCCGACCGCAGGGCGAGCGCCCGGTCCTGAGCGAGACCTCGGGCGAACAGGAGGTTCGCGACGTTCACGCACGCCGTGAGCAGCACCAGCCCGGCGGCGGCGGCCAGAATGAGCAGCATCGTGCGACGGGTGTCGCCCACGACATCGGCCTGGAGCGGACGGATCAGCGGAAACCCACCGGCCATGTCGGGATGCTCCTCGGCCAGCGCCTCCGACAGCACCCTCGCGCGGTCGCGGGCGGCCTCGATCGACACGCCGTCCTGGAGCCGCGCGATACCCGAAAGGTAGTAGTTGCCGAAGTTGTTTCCGCTGCCGGGGCGCAGATCCTGGGCCACCCAGACATCAGCCTGGCTGCCGAACGGATCGCGGAACGACGCGGGCATCACGCCGATCACCTCGAAGTCGGTACCGTCGAGCTCGACGGTGCGGCCGACGACGTCAGGTGCGGCCCCGAACCGACGCTGCCAGGTATCGTGGCTGAGGATCGCCACGTCTGCGATGCGGTCGTCCGTCGACGTCGCCTCGCCAGCGCCGTAGCTCTCATCCTCGTCGAACGTGCGCCCGAGCAATGGCGCCCGACCGAGGATCTCGAAGTATCCTGCCGACACACGCACGACGGTCACCCGCTCCGGTACCTCACCGTCGGTGAGGTCGGCGCCTATATCGCGGTACGTGTAGATCGCCGCCACGCCGGCGAAGACCTCGTCCCACGCGCGGTACTCGGCGATCGCCGGCGCTCGCATGTACTCGGCCCGGTCGCCCCACGATTCGTGTCCCTCGTACATGCGGACGAGCCGATCGGGCTCGGCGTACGGCAGGTCCTGCAGCAGCACGGTGTCGAGCACCGAGAAGATCGCCGTGTTCACACCGACGCCGAGCGCGAGCGTGATCACCACGATCGCCGTGAAGCCGGGTGCTCGGCCGAGTCGCCTTGCCGCCCGCACGAGCTCGAGTCGCCACTCCTCCGGCGCCATCCACCACCCCCGTTCTCCGCGGCTTCGCGCGGCCGCTCGCGGCCTCGTTCGGGCGATCCGGCGTCCGGCCTCGGTCGGATCGCCGAACCGCTCGACCAGCACGCCGGAAGCCGTGCCCGCCTCGAGGCCGTCCTCGAAATGTGCCCGTAACTCGCGCTCGACCTCGTCGCGTCCGTCGGTCAGGTCGAGCCCCGCCGCGTCGAGGACCTCCCGGATCACGTCCTCCACGATCGCGGGCAGGGCGGCACGCGTCCGGCGTGGACGGTCAGCGCGCGTCATGCCGACCCGCTCCCAGCACCGGTTCTGTCGCCACCTGCCACGCCGAGCCTGGCCATCGCATCGACCAGCATCTCCCATTGGGAGCGTTGGCCCTCCAGCCACCTGCGACCCGCGGCGGTTGCCCTGTAGTACTTCCGGCGGCGCCCGTTGGGCGCGGCGCGCCAGGCGGCCTTCACGTGACCCTTGCCCTCGAGATTGTACAGCAGCGGGTACACCGTGGATTGGCCCATCGTCAACACGCCGCCGCTGTCACGCTCGAGCGCCTCGACGAGCTCGTAACCGTACATCTCCCCGCGGTCGAGAAGCGTGAGCACGGCCAGGGGCGCGGCACCGCGCATCCATTCACGTTCAAGGGTCATGAGTCGTTCCGATCGGGTTCCACCGTGATGGCCCTCCGTGGTTGTTCCCTGAATTGCCGACACACTAGACTATGTGAGACATAGTATGTTCGACAAGAGCACATCGACTCTGACGCCGCGTCGGGCTCGATGGTTGGAGGCGCGCCTGACGTGGTAGAGGCCTCGACCGCCGTCTCGCTTCTGGCATCGTGAACGGGGCGTGGACAACGTGGTGCGCGGATGCCATGATGTGCGTATATGGTCCGAGCGCTCCAAGTGACGTGTTGACCCGCCTCCGCGCACTGTGCCTCGCGCTGCCCGAGGCCCGGGAAGTCGCGGCCTGGGGAGCCCCGACGTTTCGGGCCAAGACGATCTTCGCATCCTATGTCGCCGCAGAAAGTGCGTACGGCGGGGGCCGCCCCGCCGTCTGGGTGAAGACGCTCGAGGGGAGCCAGGACTTCCTCGTCGGAGCCGACCCGGAGCGGTTCTTCGTCCCACCGTACGTGGGCATCCGCGGTTGGACAGGGGTCTATCTCGATGATCTCACAGACTGGGACGAGCTCGAGGATCTGCTGTGGGACGCCTGGCGGATGAGCGCACCAAAGAAGCTCGTCGCGCAGCACCCCGAGAATCCGACGCCGAGCTAGAGAGAGGGCGTCGGTCAGGTCCCTCCGGCGAGCAGCTCGCGCGCCTCGTCGTCTGACAGACCGGCGCCGGCCACCTTCTCACTGGCCTCCAGCAATTCCTTGTCGTCGGCAGTCCTCGCCAGGGCCAGCGTTCCGGCGGCGGACGCTGCGCCGAGAAGTCCGAGAATGCCCAGGTTCGCAATGAGGCTCGGCGTCCCCCACCCAATCGTGGTGGTCAGCAGCGCTGCTACCGCGAGCCCCCCGAAGCCACCCCAGTCGGCGAACCGGGGCACCGACATCTGGTCGAACCTGCGACGGCGCTCGGTGATGCCCAGGACAACGGAGAAGGCTGAGCCGCAGATGAAGCCGGTGGCCGCGGAGACGAGTGAGTCATAGGCCAGCCAGGCGAGGCCGCTGCCGAACGCATCCACGCCGAACTCCCAGCCGATCACCGCCACGACTGCTCCAACGCCGAAATGGGCCACGCCCCAAGTAGTCGGATTCTTCTCCTGTCGGGGCCGGCTACGGGTCCGGGGCGTGCTCAGGCCAGCGCCGGTATAGGGCCGCACCGGGCTGCCGCGGGCGTCGGCGAGGCCCGCGCGGGCGAAGGCGCGGAGCCCGTCGCCCGAGTCGGGGGAGAGGACCAGGTAATTCGACGAGCGCGCGAGCGCAGCGACCCGCAGCGTCGTGCCCGTCCTCGGTTGGAACGCCAGCCGGGCGGCCCTGGAGGTGGCCGAGAAGATCGAAGGTCCGCGCCTCTATTGACCGACCGGTCAGTTGATCGTATCGTTGTTGACCGGATGGTCAACTACTGCCCTCCGGCCTGAACCTTGGGAGCGGCATGACGAGGGAGCAGCGGATGTCGACGCCCGTTCTCGGCCCCCGCGCCTCGAGCTCATCGAGAAGCCGTTCGACGCGGCCAATCTGCGGGCGGTCGCACGACGGTACGTATCGGGTATCAGATCGGAGGCCTCGTGGAACCCGTCGGGCCGCGCGCGGAGCACTGGGGCACCACGCATGAAATCAACCAGGGATGACGGGGCCGCACCGGTTCACCACGCGCTGCTGCGTGAGGCCGAACACTTCCGTACGCTGGTGGAGCTGTCGCCCGAGGCGATGTACGTGGTGCGCGACCAGTTCATCGTGTACGTCAACCCGGCGGCCGTGCAGCTTTTCGGCGCGACCGACGCCAGCCAGCTGGTCGGCACCCACATCCTCGACCGGGTGGATCCCGCCTTTCACGATCTGGCGCTCGAGCGGCGTCGCAACGTCGCCGAACATGGCATCGACGCGCCGCTGGTGGAGATGCACTTCCTGAGGCTCGACGGCACTCCGGTGCCGGTGGAGATCCACGCCACGGCCATAGGCTACGATGGCCAACCGGCGATTCATGCTGCGGTGCGTGACATCACCGTGCGCAAGGCCGGCGAGACTGCCTTGCGGGAAAGCGAGGAGCGCCTCCGTCAGTCCCAGAAGCTCGAGGCGGTTGGTCTGTTGGCGGGCGGGGTGGCCCATGACTTCAACAACGCGCTCGCGGTGATCCTAGGGCATACCGAGTTTGCCCTGCGCCAGGTGGACCCTGCCACACCCCTCTACGACGACCTCCGCGAGATCGAGCGCGCGGCGCGGCACTCCGCCGACCTGACCAGGCAACTCCTCGCCTACGCCCGCCGCCAGACGATTTCCCCCCGCCGACTCGACCTCAACGGGGCGGTGACCGACTCACTGGAGATGCTCAGCCGGTTGATCGGTGAAGGCGTCCAGTTGCTCTGGCATCCCGCCACGGAGCTTTGGCCCATCACCATGGATCCGGCTCAGCTCGACCATGTGCTCGCCAACCTCTGCGTCAACGCCCGGGACGCAGTGGGCGGGCGTGGCACCGTAACGGTGAGTACCGCCAACTGCACGGTGGGCCCGACCCTCACCCGTCGGACATCCGACGCGAAGCCGGGGGAGTATGCCAGGCTCACCGTGCACGACAACGGCAGTGGCATGGCGCCGGATGTGCTGGACCGACTCTTTGAACCGTTCTTCACCACCAAGGAAGTGGGCAAGGGTACCGGACTCGGACTGGCGACGGTGTATGGCATCGTTCGCCAGCACCACGGGTTCCTGACCGTGGACAGCGCCCCAAGCGTGGGCACCACATTCCAGGTGTACCTGCCGCGCAACCTCGGGTCGCCTGACGTCTCCTCCTGGTCGTGGCGCCATGAGGCCGCCGACAGGCAGGGAGTCGATCCTGGTGGTGGAGGATGAGCCAACGCTGCTGTAGCTGGTGGAGCGCGCCCTCGGGGCGCAGGGATATCAGGTGACGGCTGCGCTCGGCCCGGAGGAGGCGATTTCGCCGCTCGAGCGGACGCCCGGTGGTCAGCCCGGAAACACCAGATCCAGCGCGACGGGCGGCGGCTCGGGAATGGCGGGCTCGACCAGCTCGTGGACCACGATGGTGTCGGCCGTCATGCCGATGGTGCGCACGGCCACGATCTCGGCGCACGTCTCTGGACCTCCCACGCCGTAGATCAACACGCGGTAGGCGCCGTCGGTGTCGGAGACGCCCCACGGGTCGGTGGGGATGTCGGAGATGTCGGCGCAGTCCGGCGGGAGGCTTCGTGCCGCGATGGCGACGCCCGGAATGGGCGAGCCGGCTCCGTTGCGCACCGTTCCCTCGACCCACGTCGAAGGGGCCGGAACCGAACAGCCGCAACTGTCGGTCGGCAGGCAGGCGAGCGTGATCGCGCAGGCCGCAGCACCCACGGCCATGCTCCTGGTGCTCCGGGTCATCTCCGCTCCTCGGTTGATCGTTCCCACCTACCCGCACCCCTCTACCGCGCCACGCTGCCGCGCCCCTCTCCCGCAGAAACCGCTCTTCTCACAGTACGTGTGGGCGATCCCCCGCATGACATCGACTGGAGAAGACCGTGACACCCGTCCTTTCCCGAACGCCCCCTCTCGGCCCGCGCCTCCGTCGCCGGCGCCATGCGCACAGCGGCGCGTCCAACGCTCGCCGCCCTCGCCGCGGCGCTCGCTGGGCTGGGGCCCTCAGTGGTCGCCTCCGCGCAGTCGTGCGCTGAGCTGTCGCCCGCGGTGCGCGAGTTCGATTATCCGCAGTGGATCTGGAGCCTCGGGAAGCATCCGTGTATCATACGGGGGACTGGGCGCGCCGGGGCGCCCGTGAACCGAGCGCGGGGCTCGCGGACACGGTCGGACCTGTCGATGTACGCCCGAGGGACGTTTCCCGGTGGGGGGGCGATGGACGCAGCCGCGAAGCTCGTGGGAAGGGCCGGCCGAGTCCTACCCCTGCTCGTGCTCGCGCTCGCGAGCCCGCCCGCGGCCGCGCAGGCAGGCCCGGACGACTGGCCGCCCACGGACTACGGGTCCATGAGCGGCTCCGAGTTGTACGGCGTGGCGTGCGCCGCCTGTCACGGGGCCGACGGGAGCGGCCTATCCTCCGACAGGGTCGGCTTCCAGGTTCCGCTTCCCGACTTCTCGGACTGCAGCTTCGCCAGTCGCGAGCCCGATGCCGATTGGATCGCGGTCGCTCACGAAGGCGGTCCGGTGCGAGGCTTCGATCGGGCCATGCCGGCGTTCGGAGCGGCCCTGAGCGTAGACGAGCTTCAGCGCGCCATGGACTACATCCGCACGCTCTGCGGTGACGGTGCGTGGCCCCCGGGCGAGCTTAATCTGCCTCGCGCGATGGTCACGGAGAAGGCGTATCCGGAGGACGAGGCGGTCTTCACGTATGGTGCGGCCCTCGGTGGACCGGGGGTGCATGCCGGCGAGCTCGTCTACGAGAAGCGCTTCGGCGCCCGGAACCAGGTGGAGCTGGTCGTGCCGTTCTCCTACCGCGCGCGGGGCGACGCCGCCTCGTGGGCCGGCGGGCTCGGCGACCTCGTGCTCGGTGTCAAACGCGCCCTCCATCACGACCTGGAGCGCGGATCCATCGTGGCCGCGGCCGCCGAGATCAAGCTCCCCACGGGCGATTACGAGCGAGGATTCGGGAGCGGAACGCCCGTCTGGGAGACGTTCGTCTCATACGGCCAGATCCTGCCGAACGACGCGTTCCTACAGTTCCAGGGCGTGTTCGAGCGCCCGTTCGATCTCGACCGTGCGAGCGAGGAGGCGGCGCTACGATTCGTGCTCGGCCGGAGCTTCACCGAGGGCACCTGGGGCCGCACTTGGTCGCCGATGGTGGAGGTGCTCGGCAGTCGGGCGCTCGACAGTGGCGCCACGACGCACTGGGACCTGCTCCCCCAGTTTCAGGTCACGCTGAATACGCGTCAGCACGTGATGGCCAACCTGGGCGTGCGCTTCCCCCTGAACGACACGGCGTCGAGGGAGCCGCAGTTGCTGGTGTATCTGCTCTGGGACTGGTTCGACGGCGGATTCTCCGAGGGATGGTGACGATGCACGCTACGTATCGGGTGGGCCATCGTCTCGCCCCTCTCGTCGGGGTAATGCTCGCGGCGCATGGCGCGGTCACTGCGGTGGCCGGACAGGAGGGCCGGGGCGGTAGCGCCGTTCCCGAGCACGCCTCCACGATCGAGCTGTTCGAGACCAGCGACGTCTGCCTCGGCTGCCACAACGGGGTCACAGCCGCAACCGGGGAAGACATCTCGATCGGGTTCGACTGGCGCGCGACCATGATGGCCAACTCGGCCCGGGATCCGTACTGGCATGCCGCGGTTCGGCGGGAGGTCATGGACAACCCGAGCGCGGGAGCGCAGATCCAGGACGAGTGCGCCGCATGCCACATGCCCATGGCGCGCTACACCGCCCACCAGGCCGGACAGCTGGGGCAGGTCTTCGCGAACCTCTCGGCGGACGTGACCTCGAGCCCGTGGGCCGCGGCCGCGATGGACGGGGTTTCATGCTCCGTCTGTCACCTGATCGCCAACGAGGGCGTCGGCGACCCGTCGAGCTTCACGGGACGATTCCTCATCGATCCTGGAACGCCCGAAGGCGAGCGCCTGATCTACGGGCCCTTCGAGGTCGACGAAGGGCGGGCCCGGCTCATGCAGTCGGCGTCCGGGTTCCGCCCGGCGCAGTCCGCGCACGTCCAGTCCTCGGAGCTGTGCGCGTCGTGCCACACGCTCTATACGCACCCGCTCGACGAGGACGGAAACGTCATTGGAGAGCTCCCCGAGCAAGTGCCCTACCTCGAGTGGCAGCACAGCGACTACCGAGAGACGCGGAGTTGTCAGTCCTGTCACATGCCCGACGTGCCGTCGCCCGCGCCGGTGACGAGCGTCCTCGGCCAACCCCGCGACAGCGTGTCCCGCCACGTATTCCGGGGCGGAAACTTCTTCATGCTCCGCATGCTGAACCGGTATCGGGTGGAGCTGGGCGTCACGGCCCTGCCACAGGAGCTGGAGACGGCGGCCACGCGCACGATCGAACATCTGCGCACGAGCACCGCGCGGCTCCGCGTGGAGCGGCTCGAGCGCGCCGCCGGCGCGGCGTCGTTCGACGTCGTCGTCGAGAACCAGGCCGGCCACAAGCTTCCGACGGCGTACCCTTCCCGCCGTGCCTGGCTTCACGTCGTGGTTCGGGACGCGGATGGCACCGTGGTCTTCGAGTCCGGCGCCCTGAGCCCCGATGGCTCGATCGTGGGCAGCGACGCGGACCGCGATCCCGACGCGTACGAGCCGCACCACCTCGTGGTGCGCTCCTCCGAGGACGTGCAGATCTACGAGTCCGTGATGCAGGACGCCGATGGGCGGCCCACGACCGCGCTGCTGAGGGGCGTCACGTACATCAAGGACAACCGCGTGCTCCCGACGGGCTTCGACAAGGCCACCGCAGACCCCGACATCGCCGTCCGCGGAGGCGCCTCGGACGACGGCGACTTCGTCGGCGGAAGCGACCGGACACGCTACGAGGTCGCCGTGGACGGGGCGACGGCTCCCTTGACGGTGGAGGTTGGGCTGTGGTATCAGCCGATCTCGTACCGGTGGGCCAGGAATCTGGACGACTACGCGCACGAGCCCGAGCCCGCGCGCTTCCTGCGGTACTACGACAGCATGGCGTCGGCATCCGGCCTGCGCATCGCGTCCGTAACGGCCCGTTTGCCCTGACGGGCGAGGAGGCAGCACGATGCTTTTCTCCTTCGATAGCCTGACGACGATGTTCCACGGGATCGCCGCCGGGGGACTGGCGCTCATGGGCCTGTTCGCGGCCCTGTTCTGGCTCTACGCGACGCGATCCGCGGACGGCAGCGAAGGGCGAGCCCTCGACCCCACGCCCTACCGTGCGTTCGGCGTGCTCATGGTCCTCGTTGCCGCGGCGCTCTGGGTGACCGTGCTCGGGGGGACCTACATCGTCTTCCCCACCTATCGCACCCCGCCTCCGGAGGGCGTCACCGCGCTCGTGGACTATCCGAGGGCCTTCCTGCTGTCGGACGTGGGCACGGCGTGGCTGCACGCGTTCGCGATGGAGAGCAAGGAGCACATGCCCTGGATCGCGTCGATGCTCGCGACCTCGGTGGCGTTCGTCGCGACGCGTGAACGGGGGAGACTCTGGGCAGACCGCGGCATGCGGGGCATGACCGTGGCGGTCCTCGCGGTCGTCTTCGGACTCGTGTCCTTCATCGCCCTCCTCGGGGTCCTGGTGAACAAGGTGGCCCCCGTGCAGTGATTCCCGCTCCCGAATCCCGAGGAGATCCGACATGGCGACACATCGAGAGGACGTACCGACGACGAGCGCCCGCGCCAACGGCGCATCTTTGGCCGCGTTCCTCGCGGCCGGCATCGGCTCGCTCGCGATGGGTGCGCTCGTCGTCCTGAACGAGGCGGGCATCTTCCCTTCGCCGAGCTTGTACGGTCCCGCCGGTGGGCTCTCGGGACGCAGCACGCTGGCGGTCGTGGTCTGGCTGGTGGCGTGGGCCTGGCTCCACCGACGGTGGCGGGGCCGCGAGATCGAGGCGAGACGCGTGTACCTCGCCACGCTCGTGCTCGCTGCGCTCGGCCTTCTCGCGACCTTCCCGCCGCTCTGGGAACTGCTCTGACCGGAGGACTCGGGGGGCGCGGCCGGCCCGATCGGAGCCGGGCGCACCCCCGCGCCCCCACCGCCCCACCAGCGCCTCCACGGGTCCACCCGGGCGGCCCGCCGCGCCGGCAGGTACGACGCCAAAGCGACGGTGAGCGCGAGTGCCCCCGCCGCCTCGCGAGCCCCACCCCTCCTGCCGTACTATCCGGAGCACCCTCTCGACGCTCGAGGTGGACCATGATCCGCACGACCCTGCTCGCCGCCCTCCTCCTCTCCGCCACCCCCCTCGCCGCGCAGGACACGCCGCTCCGCCCGGGCAGCCGCGTTGCCGGCACGCTCGCCGATGGCGACACCGCAACGTTCGTGGTGGACGCGGCGGCGGAGTCCTACGTGCTCGGGGAGGTCGATCAGCGCACGGTCGACGTCGTGGTGCGCGTGCTCGATCCGGAGGGGCGCCAGATCCGCCGCGTGGACGGGCCGGCGCGTGGCGCGGAGCTCTTCTGGTTCGAGACGGAGGAAGCGGGCGCGTACCGGGTCCAGGTGATCCCGTTCGAGGACGAGACGGGCGACTACGAGATCGCGCTCGAGCGGCTCGAGCCCATCGAGACGGATCCGGCCAGGCTCGTCGACCAGCTCATGTCGCCCTACGACCGGCCCGGCTCCCCCGGCGCCGCGGTCGGCGTCTGGCGCGGCGGCAGGTCGCTGCTCGAGCGCTCGTACGGGATGGCGAACCTGGCCTACGGGATCCCCTTCGACGTCGACACGCCGACGAACATCGGATCGACCTCGAAGCAGTTCACCGCCTTTGCGATCATGCTGCAGGCCGAGCGCGGGAAGCTGTCGCTCGACGACGACATCCGTGAGCACATCCCCGAGCTGCCCGAGTTCGAGCACACGATCACGGTGCGGCACCTGATCACCCATACGTCGGGGCTGCGCGAGTTTCTGAACCTGCTGGTGATGGCCGGCCGCCGCCTCGATCACGGTGACTGGATCGCCCGCGAGGAGCTGATCGAGATCGTGCAACGCCAGCCGGCGCTCCAGAACGTTCCGGGCGCGGAGTGGAACTACAACAACACGGCGTTCGGGCTCGCCGCGGTCATCGTCGAGCGCACCTCAGAGCAGGACTTCCACGAGTTCATGGAGGAGAGCGTCTTCGCCCCGCTCGGCATGACCCGCACGCGGGTGCGCCCCACGCCGGAGCACATCGTGCCCGGCGCCACGATGGGCTACCTGCCGGGCGACGACGGCTTCCTCGAGGCGAAGGACCTCGGCGGCGCGGTGGGTGCGGGCGGCATCTACACGACCGTCCAGGATCTCCGCAAATGGGTGGAGAACTTCTCCGAACCGAGGATCGGCACACGCCAGCTCTTCGACGAGATGATGACGTCGTACGTGCTGGCCGATGGTGACTCCACCGGCTATGGCTACGGCCTCGGGGTGGGCGAGCAGCGCGGGCTCGTGCGGATCCAACATGGCGGCGCGGACGTGGCGCACCGCTCCCAGCTCGTCTACTACCCGGAGATCGACGCCGCCGTCACGACGCAGAGCAACCACGCCGGCTTCCAAAGCAGCGTCGCCTTCCGCATCGCCGAGGCCTTCTTCGCCGACGCGATGGAGCCGGAGGAGGATCGAGCCGGCGGCCCCGAGGGCGAGCCGTTCGATCCCGAGACGTACGACCCCGAGGACTTCGACGACTTCGTCGGCCGCTACGCACTCGACGATCAGCCGTCGTTCGTCCTAACGTTCAACAGGGAGAGCGAGACGCTCTACGCCCAGGCGACGGGCCAGGAGCGCGTCGAGATCGACCCGACGTCCGATTCCACGTTCACGCTGACGGTCGTGGAGGCGTCGGTCACCTTCCACCGGGACCAGGACGGCCGCGTGGAGGGTGCCACACTCCACCAAGGCGGCCAGGACCTTCACGCCACGCGGCTCGAGGGCGACGGCGGGCCGTGGGAGCCGGGGGCGGAGGAGCTCGCCGAGTTCGAGGGCCGCTACTTCAGCGAGGAGATCGAGACGTTCTACACCGTCACGCTCGAGGAGGAGGCGCTCGTGCTCCGTCAGTGGCGCATCGACGACATACGCCTGTCGCCCGAGGAGGAGGATACCTTCGCGGGCAACGCCCTGACTGTCTCCTTCGAGCGGGACCGTAACCGCAGGGTGATCGGCTTCTACCTCTCGAACGTGCGGACGCGGGAGGTGCGCTTCGAGCGGGTCAGGTAGGAGGGGCGGACGACGGCGCCGGCCACCCGTCCCATCACAGGCGGAAGTGAGCCCGGGTCCGAGGTCAGATTGCCGGCCACGCCGGACTGTTTCGCGTCCTGTCCCGCAGCGGCGGACGGAACCGGCTGATGCCCTGCGAGACGGGTCTCAAGGACACGTCGGTGCTCACGCTCCCGGGCGAACTGGTGGATGTGGCGGTCCGCTTCTTCAATCCCGGCGTCTTCCTATTCCATCGCCACAACCTGGAGCAGGAGGACTTGGGCATGATGACCAACTACGAGGAGACGGAATGAGCGACCTGGCATTCGAAGTACGGCTCGACGGACCGTTCGAGAAGGCGATCGAAACGGTGACGGCAGCGCTCAAGGAGCAGGGCTTCGGGATCCTCACGCGGATCGACGTGAAGGCCACGTTCAAAGAGAAGCTCGACGTCGACTTCCGACCCTACGTCATTCTCGGCGCCTGTAACCCGAAACTCGCGCATCGGGCGCTCTCGGCCCGTCCGGACGTCGGGCTGCTCCTGCCGTGCAACGTCACGGTGGAGGAAGTGGACGGCGGCGTCGCCGTGAAGATCGCCGACCCGGAGATCATGATGGCGACCGGCGACTTCGAGGACGACGCGACGGTTGCCGGCGTGGCCGCGGAGGCACGCACACTTCTGAAGCAGGCGGCCGCATCCCTGGAGGAGAGCTGATCCGACCGTGGAAAACACCTTCGAGGTCACGCTCACCCCGGAGGACCGCTTCCGCTGCTGCCGGAGGGGCTGGTCGTGCGGGGATCGGTGGACCGGGACGCCACGCACCGCAGGTGGACCGCCCCTCGTCCGTCGCCGAGCACAAAAGCCTGAGTTGCAGTAAATGGCTCGCTCCGAGGAGATCCAAGGCTGACTTCGAGGCTCACCAAGGCGAGGAGTACGAACTGCTCTAACTCACCTAGGACACGAGCGTGAGCATGCGATGTCTCCGTGTGTACGGCGGTGTCGTTGGTGGCGTCTACGGTCCGGTCCGAGCCGGTCGAGGCAGCCCACCGTGGTGGGCAACCAAGGGCTGACGACCGCCGTCACCTTTTCGCGCGACCGATCGTTCAAGTCTCGGAGTGGAGGCTGACGCTCAAGCGGAGGGTGGTGACGAATGCGCAGCAGCGGATCGATCGGGGTGGTGGGGGTCTTCGTGGCGCTTGCGGCGTGCTCGGATCCCACCGCAACGTATTGGACGAGTCCGAGTCTCGAGGTGGTTCAAGCGCACGGCCTCCTCTTCTTGACACAGAATCGGGTGCCGGCGGATGGCATGAGTGCGCTCTTCGAGGGAACGGTGGTCGTCGACGGCGCCGGCTGCATTCGGCTGAGCGGCCCGGATGACGCGACCGTGATCTGGCCGCACGGGTTCACGGCCGAGCTTACGATCGAAGGAGTCGAGATCCACGATCGCTCGGACCATCCCGTCGGCCGGCTCGGCGACCATTTCTCCCTTGGCGGCGGAGAGGTGGAGACGCTCCACGCCGGTATGGGGTTCACCGAGGAGGACCGCGAGCTAGCGAGCCGGCACTGCCCGGGTCGCTACTGGATCGTGAGCTGACGATTTCGACACCCACAAACCGCTCCCGCTAGTCCTCCCTGTCGAGGGTCGGCGTCTGATCGAGGAGCCCCGTGAGGAGATCGCTCTGGGGCGGTCGTGGCGAACGCGGACAGCGCCTCCTCGACCGCCTACGGCCCGCTTGACGGGTGCGTCTCCAGTATGTCCACATCGCGACCGAGGTCGAACGCGGAGGCGTCTTCGAGCACGTGCTGCTCGAGGGCGCGGACGTTCGCCGCCGAAGCGGGCGGTCCGGGTGGAGCGGGGTCGCTCCCGGCGACCGACCCGCCTAACCCGATGGCGCGCCCACCGACGAGCCCTGCCAGCTTCCGGAGCCGGCGTGAGACCATGTGATACGCATATCCCGGATCGTCCAGGATGGGAAGATCGTTCACGACGATCGGCGGGCTGAGGCTCCGAATCCACTCCCAGAGCGAGAGTTGCCCCTCCCGGTAGTACTCGATGGCCGCGGGCACGTCACGGCACAACTCCACCCACTTCTGCCGGAAGTGCCGAGGGCGCTTCGGCTCCGTGTTGAGCTCTCCGAGCAGGGAGCGCACCGCTTCGTGCGCGAGATCGATGCCCACGGGCACGCCGATGTCGTCCCATAGGCTGTAGCGAGGATTGACCTCGATCAGCTTGGCTACCCCGTCCCTCGGATCGAGCTTCAGCTCGATCCCGCACAGCCCCTGGTAGCCGAGCGTCGTGAGGAACCGTTCGCACTGGTCTTCCACCTCGGGCGTGTCGACGAGCTCCACAAAGGTGGCGGAGCCGTAGTGGATCGGTACAATCCTCCTCTTTCTGCCGACGAGACGGCCGCCCACCCGCCCGTCCGGCCCCACGAAGCCGCACCAGTACACGAGGTTCTCGTCGGGGCCGGGGATCACCTCCTGCGCCAGAACACCCGGCGTGACAGAAGCGATCTCGTCGTACGCTCTCAGAAGCTCGGCCTTGTTCGGGCCGGTGGCCACCTTCCGTTTCCCGATGATCGGTTCCGCCGCGGGGGTTCTCCATTCATATGTGAAGTCCGGTTTGATGAGGACCGGCCCCGGCACCTCATCGGCGAAGGCGGCGAGCTCATCGCGGCTCTCGACCCAGCTCGAGACGGGTCGTGGGAAGTCCAGCTCCTCCGCCCGGTCGAAGGTGCAACGCTTCGACGTCAGAAGGGTGCGCAACCCCGTTCCGAACCCGTGCATGCGATAACGGCCCTCCAGCCGAGGGGCCGCCCTGTCGAACGCAACCACATTCACGTCCGACATCGGCAGGATGGGCGGTGGCACGTCGAAATCGTCGGCCAACTGGAGCAGCGTCTCCATCCACCCCTCGAAGTCATCTCTCGGATCGGGCACCCGGTGGTGGTGGACGCCCCCCACGTGCCACCCCGGCTCCTCCGGATTGAAGCTCAGCCCGTGCCCCGCGTACCCAAGCTTCGCCATTCTTCGGAGAACCGTAGCGCCGTTGAGTGTCAGGCCAGCTACGATCACCGGGGGGCGCTCACCCTTACTTGTCCGGAACATTTGCTCCCCACCCAGGTCTTCCGACGCCGTGGAGTCGCTGCTCAGCGAGCTCAGGGTAGCGCCGGGGGAATTGCTGCCGGCAATGCTGCTAGTTACGTACCAGAACTCGCACGTCCGGGAACGCCGATTCTACATCCGCCTGGACCGAAATACTGACGCGGACGCGCCACATCCGTCGCGAGTGGGCCGCACCACTCCGAGGCCAGTTCATGTATACGCCCCCCATTGCCCCTGGTCGAGCGTTTCTGGTATGCCTTGGCCATCGAACCCTCTCACTCATCACTCAGATGCTATCCACACATACCATTGCAGTGATCGGAGCCGGCAACATCGGCAGAGCCTTGATAGGCGGCCTCGTCAATGGGCACGCGTTCGAACCCGATCAACTTTGGGCCACGCGGCGAAATTCGGTCGCGCTTGACGAACTCGGATCGGATTTTCCCGGAATACGCACGACGACGAAAAACCCCGAAGCGGTCGCATTCGCGTCGATTGTCATACTCGCCATCAAACCGCAGAACGTCCATGACGTACTAGAGGACATCCGTGAGCATGTGTCGGAGAAGACGCTCGTGATCTCCGTTCTCGCCGGCATCACGACGGATGCCCTTCAGCAGGGACTCGGCAGGGATGTCGCAATCGTTCGGACGATGCCCAACACCCCGGCGCTCGTGGATGAAGGAGCCACAGCTATTGTGGGAGGTCGGTTCTCGACGAGCGAGCAGGTGGTGCTGGCGCGCCACATCTTCGAAGCCGTCGGCAAGGTGGAGATCGTTTCCGAAGACCTTATGGACGCGGTGACGGGTCTTTCCGGGAGCGGACCGGCCTACGTCTACATGTTCATCGAGGCGCTCACCGACGCCGGCGTGAAGCAGGGTATCCCGCGGCCCATTGCCGCTCGCCTGGCCGCGCAGACGGTCTACGGCGCCTCCAAGCTCGCTATCGAGACGGGTAAACATCCTGCGATTTTGCGCGACGAGGTGACGACTCCGGGCGGCACGGCGATTGCAGCCGTGGCGGAGCTGGAGGCCCACGGACTCCGTACAATGCTTATCAATGCGGTCGCCACGGCAACCGCGCGCTCGAAGGAGCTGAGTGAGTCATGAACTCTGCGTCAGATCGGAGGCCTCGTGAAACCCGACGGGCCGCGCGCGGAGCATGGCCCGACGTCCGGCCGCCTCAGAACCGATCCTGCGACCCTCCACCGCCGAAGCGGGGGTTCACGACGTTGTTGTAGATCGAGCCGAACCGGTAGCGGAACCCGAAGCTGAGCCCGGCCTGGTAGTTGGTCTCGAGCTGGCGCCGTCGCAGGAGCACCTCTTCCAGGTCGGCGTCGCCCCTCGGGAGGTTGAGCTGATTGTGGATGAACGCGACGTTGCCCCCGAGCTCGATCGATAGCCCTTGCGTGATGCGCACGTCGAAGCTGCCGTCGAACCGGAGGCTGTAGCGCTCGAGCTCGTGCAGGTACTGCGAGGCGTTCACGCCGACATCGATCTGCCCCCAGGGCTGCGTCACTTCATACCCGGCGGTCAGCGTGTGCTCCGGCAGCAGCTGCTCGATCTCGTCGTAGATCGTCGTGTCCTGATAGGTGACGTGGGAGGCGCCGACCCGGTAGGCGATGGTCAGTTGGCGCCGGGTCGCTTCCCGGTAGGGATACAGGCTGAACTCGACGGCCGGCATGAGCCGGTACCGTAGGTCCACGTTGTCGAACGTCGACTTGAAGACGTCCCCGAAGCCCGCAATCGACCAGTGCGGTGAGATGCTGCGAACGACGTAGGTCGTGAAGCCGTCTCGCCGGGACGTGCTCTTGATCGTCTCGTCTTCCCGTTCGAAGCGATCGTAGTTGTAATTGAAGAAGGGCCGGAGCTGGATCTTCCAGTCCTCCGTCACTCGGTTGACGTAGACGCCGTAACGGGTATCGAAGGACTGCTGCTGGGACTCGAAGTCCGCGCTGCCGTCCGCGTAGACC
>Ga0299906_10002038_pt1 | contig 17024 bp, 17 predicted proteins | sample RVTome_14_FD_200259 | JGI IMG/M metagenome (GOLD analysis project Ga0299906, IMG submission 200259) | Soil microbial communities from uranium-contaminated site in the Upper Colorado River Basin, Wyoming, United States - RVT145D125 (version 2) ...
TCCACCCCGCCAGCACCACCAGCACGGTGGTGAAGCTGTTGAGCAGGATCAGCAGCAGCGAGACCCCGTCGATGCCGAGGTGGTAGTTGATGTTGAAGCGCTCGATCCAGCGCGTGAACTCCTGGAGCTGGAAGCCGTGGGCGGTGACGTCGAACTGGGACCACAGCGGGAGCACCACCACCAGGCCGAGCACGGCACCGGCCAGCGCCAGCCAGCGCGCCAGCGGGGCGTTGCGGTCGGGCCCGGTGGCCATCACCACCAGCCCGGCCAGGATCGGCACCCAGATGCCGAGGCTCAGCAGTGGCAGGCCGTAGAGCATGTGTTGTTGTTCTCGCGGAGGCGGTTCACGCGGCGCGGGCGAGCCACAGGGTCAGCAGGACGAATACCCCGATGATCATCATGAAGGCGTAGTGGTACACGAACCCCGACTGGAAGTGCCGGATCACTCCGGCGAACCAGCCCACCACGCGCGCCGAGCCATTGACGAAGAAGCCGTCGATCACGCGCTCCTCGCCGATCTTCCACAGTCCGCCGCCGAGCAGGCGCGCGCCGTCGGCGAACACGGTCTGGTACAGGTCGTCGAAGTAGTACTTGTTGACCAGCACCCGGTACAGCCCGTGCAGGCGCTGCGCGATCGCTTCCGGCAGCTCCGGCCGCTTGATGTACAGGTACCAGGCGCTGGCGATGCCGGCGAGCGCCAGCCAGAAGGGCGCCGCCGTGAGCCCGTGCAGGGCGAAAGCGGCGGGGCCGTGGAACTCCTGTTTCAGCCTGGCGAGCGGATCGTGCGCCGCATCCACCACGATGGCGCCGTCGAAGAACCCACCGAACAGCAGCGGCTCGACGTAGGCCCAGCCGGCATAGAGGGAGGGGATCGCCAGCGCGATCAACGGCACGGTCACCACCCAGGGCGACTCGTGCGGCGGCCCGGCGTGCGGGCCGTGGCCGTGCGCATCGTGCCCGTCCCCGGCGTGGGCTGCGAAGCGCTCCTTGCCGTGGAAGGTCATGAACAGCATGCGGAAGGTGTACAGCGCGGTGATGAACACGCCCGAGAGCACCGCGACGTAGGCGATGCCGTGCCCCGGCGTGCTGGACAGGTGCACCGCTTCGAGAATCGCGTCCTTGGAGAAGAACCCGGCGAACGGCGGAATGCCCGCCAGCGCCAGCGACCCGATCAGCGCGGTCCAGTAGGTGATGGGCATGTGACTGCGCAGCCCGCCCATCCGGCGCATGTCCTGCTCGTGATGCAAAGCGATGATCACCGAGCCCGCCGCCAGGAACAGCAGCGCCTTGAAGAAGGCGTGGGTGAAGAGGTGGAAGATACCCGCGGCGTAGGCCGAGGCGCCGAGCGCGACCGCCATGTAGCCGAGCTGGGACAGCGTGGAGTAGGCCACCACGCGCTTGATGTCGTTCATCACCAGGCCCAGCAGCCCCATGAAGAAGGCGGTGATCGTCCCCACGATCAGCACCACCGACAGGGCGGTGGTGGACAGCTCGAACAGCGGCGACATGCGCGCCACCATGAAGATGCCGGCGGTCACCATGGTGGCGGCGTGGATCAGGGCCGAGATCGGGGTGGGGCCCTCCATCGAATCGGGCAGCCACACGTGCAGCGGGAACTGCGCGGATTTGCCCATCGCGCCGACGAACAGCAGGATGCAGATCAGCGTCATCAACGACCACTGCCAGCCGGGCACCAGCTCGACCGTGTTCCCGGCCAGCGCCGGTGCGCCCTGGAACACCTGCACGTAGTCCAGGCTGCCCAGGTGCACGAACAGCAGCGCGATCCCGAGCAGGAAGCCGAGGTCGCCCACCCGGTTCACCAGGAATGCCTTGAGGTTGGCGAAGATGGCGCTCTCGCGCGTGTACCAGAAGCCGATGAGCAGGTAGGACACCAGGCCGACCGCCTCCCAGCCGAAGAACAGCTGGAGGAAGTTGTTGGACATCACCAGCATCAGCATCGAGAACGTGAACAGCGAGATGTAGGCGAAGAAGCGCTGGTAGCCGGGGTCGCCGTGCATGTAGCCGATGGTGTAGACGTGCACCGCGAGCGACACGAAGGCCACCACCACCATCATGACGGCGCTGAGCGAATCGATCAGGAACCCCACCTCGAACGCCGGCCCCAGCGTGGTGATCCAGGTGTACAGCGGCCCATTGAAGGTATTGCCGGCGAGCACATCCTGCAGCACCAGGCATGCGGCCACGAACGAGATCACCATCCCCAGGATGGTGACGCGGTGGGTGTTCTTGGGCCCGATCAGCCAGCCCAGGAAGCCGGCGACGATGGCGCCGGCGAGCGGCGCGAAGGGGACGACGAGGTAGAGCGTCTTCATCCTAGCCCTTCAGGCTGCCCAGGTCGTCCACGTTGATGGTGCGCAGGTTGCGGAACAGACACACCAGGATCGCCAGCCCGATGGCCGATTCGGCCGCCGCCACGGTGAGGATGAAGAACACGAACACCTGCCCGGCGATGTCCTGCAGCCAGTGCGAGAAAGCGATGAAGTTCATGTTCACCGCCAGCAGGTTCAGCTCGATCGCCATCAGCAGGATGATGACGTTCTTGCGGTTGAGGAAGATCCCCACCACGCTGATGGCGAAGAGGCACGCGCCCAGGACGAGGTAGTGTGAAAGGGTGATCATGGCTCGCGGGTCTTCTCCGCCGGCATCGTGACGATGCGGATGCGGTCCTGCTTGCGCACCGCGACCTGGCGCGCCGGGTCCTGATAGCGAGAGTCCTTGCGCCGCCGCAGGGTGAGCGCGATCGCCGCGACGATCGCCACCAGCAGGATCACCGCCGCGATCTCGAACGGGTACACGTAGTAGGTGTAGAGCAGCTTGCCCAGCTCCTCGGTGTTGCTGTAGCCGGCGGGCCTGGGCGCCGGCGCCTCCGCCAGCACGCCGAAATGCCGGCCGCCCAGCACCACGATCATCTCCGCGACCATGATGCCTGCCACCGCCAGCCCGGGCACCAGGTAGTCCCAGTAGCCCTCACGCAGCCGGTCGATGTTGATGTCCAGCATCATCACCACGAACAGGAACAGCACCATCACCGCCCCCACGTACACCAGGATCAGCGCGATGGCCAGGAACTCGGCCTCCAGCAGCATCCACAGGCCGGAGGCGGTGGCGAACGCCAGCACCAGGAACAAGGCCGCGTGCACCGGGTTGCGCGCGGTGATGACGCGCAGCGCAGCGAACAGCAGGATGCCGGCGAAGGCGTAGAAGACAGCGGTCTGGAAGGTCATCACGGCAGCTCATCGATAGCGGGCATCTTCGGCCCGGTCCGCGGCGATCTGCGCCTCGTAGCGGTCGCCGATGGCGAGCAGCATCTCCTTGGTGTACAGCAGATCGCCGCGCTTCTCGCCGTGGTATTCGAGGATGCGCGTCTCGACGATCGCGTCCACCGGGCAGCTCTCCTCGCACAGGCCGCAGAAGATGCACTTGGTCAGGTCGATGTCGTAGCGCGTGGTGCGGCGCGTGCCGTCCTCGCGCTGCTCGGACTCGATGGTGATGGCCAGCGCCGGGCACACCGCCTCGCACAGCTTGCAGGCGATGCAGCGCTCCTCGCCGTTCGGGTAGCGGCGCAGCGCGTGCAGTCCGCGGAAGCGCGGCGACTGCGGCGTCTTCTCCTCGGGGAACTGAATGGTGATCTTGCGCGCGAACAGGTTCCGGCCGGTGAGCATCAGGCCGCGCACCAGCTCGAGCAGCAGGAAGGTGCGGAAGAACTCGCGCAGCCGTCCGATCACGACCGCTCCCACGGCCACCACGGCGTCTGCATCCACGCGCCGATCAGCACCAGCCACACCAGGGTGATCGGGATGAACACCTTCCAGCCGAGCCGCATGATCTGGTCGTAGCGGTAGCGCGGAAAGGTGGCGCGGAACCACAGGAACAGGAACAGCACGCAGGACACCTTGGCCGCCAGCCACGGAAAGCCGTCCGGCAGGAACGGCAGCGGCGACAGCCAGCCGCCCAGGAACATGACCGAGCACAGCGCCGACACCAGGATCATGTTGGCGTACTCGGCCAGGAAGAAGACGGCGAAGGCCATGCCCGAGTACTCGACATGGAAGCCGGCCACGATCTCCGATTCGCCTTCGGCCACGTCGAAGGGCGAGCGGTTGGTCTCGGCCACGCCGGCGATGAGGTACACCAGAAACATCGGGAACAGCGGGATGAAGTTCCAGGACAGCAGCCCCCAGCCGCTGGCCTGCCGCTCGATGATGGCGGACAGGTTCAGGCTGCCGGCCATCATCAGCACGGTCACCAGCGCGAAGCCCATGGCGATCTCGTAGGCCACGATCTGGGCCGCGGAGCGCAGGCTGCCGAGGAACGCGTACTTGGAGTTGGACGCCCAGCCGGCGATGATCACGCCGTACACGCCCATCGAGGTGATGGCCAGCACGTACAGCAGCCCGGCGTCGATATCGGCCAGCACCAGCTCCGGGCCGAAGGGAATCACCGCCCAGGTGGCGAGCGCGGGCATGATCGCCATCACCGGCGCGAACACGAACAGGAACTTGTTCGCCCCGGAGGGGATGATGACCTCCTTGGTGAGCAGCTTGATGGCGTCGGCGATGGGCTGCAGCAGACCGAGGGGACCGACCCGGTTGGGACCGATGCGCACCTGCATGTAGCCGATGACCTTGCGCTCGGCCAGCGTCAGATAGGCGACGGCGCCCATCAGCGGCAGGACGATGGCGACGATCTTGATCAGCGTCCAGATCGCCGGCCAGGCCGGCCCCAGCATGTGCTCGAAGGACTCCATCTAGGCGGGGACCTTTTCCGCCACGGCCACGCGCTCCAGCGTCACCGTGCCGAACATGTCGCCCAGCCCGGCGGTGAGCGGATGTGCAGCCGCGATGCGCACGCAACCCGGCGGCACGCTGGCGTCGGTCTGCACCGGCAGCGTCGCCTCGCCGCCGTCCTGCGCCACGCGCACACGGTCGCCCTGCGCGAGCCCGAGCCGATCCATCAGCGCAGGCGCCATGCGGGCGGCCGGCGGCAGCGCGTCGCGCGTCATCTGCAGCGGCTCGGAGCGGCGCACCAGCGCGTCGGCGAAGTAGATCGGCACCTCCGCGATGCGCTGGATGCCGCCCGGCGCCGCGGCGGCCGCGATCGCACCCGCCGGCGCATTCGACAGCTCCGCCGCGATGTCGCGGCCGTCGAGCGCCGCGGCCTTCACCTCGTCGGCGCCGTTGTACTCGAAGCCGTGCAGGCCCAGCAGCCCGCCCAGCACGCGCAGCACCTTCCAGCCCGGCCGCGTCTCTCCGAGGGGTTTCACCACGCCCTGGAAGCTCTGCGCGCGAGCCTCCATGTTGACGAACGTGCCGGCGGTCTCGGTGAAGGGCGCGATCGGCAGCAGCACGTGCGCGTACTCGCTGGCGAGATGCCGGAACGGCGACAGGGCCACCACGAACTCCGCCGCGCGCATCGCGGCGAGCGCTTGACGCGGGTTGTGGCAGTCCAGCTCCGGTTCCGTGTTCCACAGCAGATAGGCGCGGCGCGGCTCGGCCAGCATCTGGCGGGCGTTGAGGCCCGCCGGCGCGACGAACGGCACGGCGCCGGCAAGGTAGCCGCCGACGCTGTTGGCGGCCTCGCCCAGGAAGCCCGCGCGCGCGCCGACGATCTGCGCCAGCTCGGCGGCCAGTCGATGCACGGTCGCCGCCTGCGGATGATGTTGCGCGATGTTGCCGAGCAGCACCGCGGCTTTCGCCCCCGAGGCCAGGCTCTCCGCGATGGCCCGCGCCTGCCCGCTCACTCCGCCATCGCCGGCCAGGGCGCGCGCGGCCTCCGGCACCGCCACGCTCTTCAGCTCTGCGGCGGCGCGCACCACCTGCGCCAGCTCGGCTGCGAGCGCCGCGGGCGGCGCGGCGACCTTGACGTGGACTTGGAGGAGCTGATCGTTTTCCAGGCAGTGCAGCAGGCTCACCTGCGTGCCTCTGCGCGCCGCGATGCGCAACCGTGCCGCGATCAGCGGTTGCTCCTTGCGCAGCTGGCTGCCGACCAGCAGCACGCGATCGAGCGCGCTGATCTCGGCGATGCGCATGCCCAGCCAGGGCGCGCCGGCTGCCTTGCCGTCGGCGGAGAAATCGCTTTGGCGCAGCCGGAAGTCGATATTGCCGCTGCCCAGACCACGCATCAGCCTGCCCAGCAGATGCAGCTCTTCCAGCGTCGAGTGCGGCGTCGCGAGCGCGCCGATGGCTGGCGCACCGTGGTGCTCGCGCACGCGCTGCAGCTCCTTCACCACGTGCTCCAGCGCAACCGGCCACTCCACCTCTTCCCAGCGGCCAGCGCGCTTGACCATGGGGCGAGTGAGCCGCTCCGGCGAGTCGAGACCCGCGTAGCTGAAGCGGTCCTTGTCGGACAGCCAGACCTCGTTGATCTCCTCGTTCTCCAGCGGCAGCACGCGCAGTACGCGGTCGCGCTTGACCTGCAGCATCAGGTTGGAGCCCAGCCCGTCGTGCGGGCTGATCGACTTGCGGCGCGCCAGTTCCCAGCTGCGCGCGGCGAAGCGGAACGGCTTGGAGGTGAGCGCGCCCACCGGGCACAGATCGATCATGTTGCCCGACAGCTCCGAGTCCACCGTGCGGCCGACGAAGCTCAGGATCTCGGCGTGCTCGCCGCGCCCGGCCATGCCCAGCTCCATGATGCCGGCGACCTCCTGCCCGAAGCGCACGCAGCGCGTGCAGTGGATGCAGCGGGTCATCTCTTCGGCGGCCACCAGCGGCCCGATGTCCTTCGCCACCACCACCCGCTTCGGCTCGCTGTAGCGCGAAGCGCTGGCGCCATAGCCGACCGCCAGGTCCTGCAGCTGGCACTCCCCTCCCTGATCGCAGATCGGGCAATCGAGCGGATGGTTGATGAGCAGGAACTCCATCACCCCCTTCTGCGCCTGCACCGCTGCGGGCGAGTGGGTAAAGACCTTCATGCCCTCGGTCACCGGCGTGGCGCAGGCCGGCAGCGGCTTGGGCGCCTTCTCCACCTGCACCAGGCACATGCGGCAGTTGGCCGCGATCGACAGCTTCTTGTGATAGCAGAAGTGCGGGACGTAGATGCCGAGCCGGTTGGCCGCCTCCATCACCGTGGAGTTGGCCGGCACCGCGATGGGCATGCCGTCGATCTCGAGGTTGACGTCAGCCATGGTTGCTCAAGCGTAGGCCGGTTCGGTGACGAGGCACTTGCGGTGCTCGATGTGGTAGGCGAACTCGTCGCGGAAGTGCTTGATGAAGGCGCGCACCGGCATCGCCGCCGCATCGCCGAGCGCGCAGATGGTGCGGCCCTGGATGTTGTCCGCCACCGAGTTGAGCAGGTCCAGGTCCTCGGGGCGGCCCCTTCCGTGCTCGATGCGGTCGATCACCCGGTACAGCCAGCCGGTGCCTTCGCGGCACGGCGTGCACTGGCCGCACGACTCCTCGAAGTAGAAGTAGGCCAGCCGCAACAGCGCGCGCACCATGCAGGTGCTGTCGTCCATGCAGATCACCGCGCCCGAGCCGAGCATCGAGCCGGCCTTGGCGATGGAGTCGTAGTCCATGTCGGTCTGCAGCATGATCTCGCCCGGCAGCACCGGCATGGACGAGCCGCCGGGGATGCAGGCCTTGAGCTTGCGGCCGCCGCGCATGCCGCCCGCCATCTCGAGCAGCGCCGCGAACGGCGTGCCGAGCTTCACCTCGTAGTTGCCGGGCCGGTTCACGTGCCCCGAGACCGAGAAGATCTTGGTGCCGCCGTTGTTCGGCCGGCCCTGGTTGAGGAAAGCTTCGCCGCCGTTGAGCACGATCCAGGGCACGGCGGCGAAAGTCTCGGTGTTGTTGATAGTCGTGGGCTTGCCGTACAAGCCGTAGCTCGCCGGGAAGGGCGGCTTGAAGCGCGGCAGGCCCTTCTTGCCCTCGAGCGACTCCAGCAGCGCGGTTTCCTCGCCGCAGATGTAGGCGCCCCAGCCGTGGTGTGCGTACAGCTCGAAGCTGAAGTCCGAACCCAGGATGCTTGAGCCGAGATAGCCGGCGGCGTAGGCCTCGCGCAGCGCCCCCTCGAAGCGCTCGTAGACGTCCCAGATCTCGCCGTGGATGTAGTTGTAGCCCGCGCCGATGCCCATGGCGTAAGCGCCGATCGCCATGCCTTCGATCACGATGTGCGGGTTGTAGCGCAGGATGTCGCGATCCTTGAAGGTGCCCGGCTCGCCCTCGTCGGAATTGCACACCAGGTACTTCTGCCCGGTGTAGTTCCTGGGCATGAAGCTCCACTTCAGGCCGGTTGGAAAGCCGGCGCCGCCGCGGCCACGCAGCGCCGACTTCTTCAACTCGGCGATCACCGTCGCGGGCGGGATCTTCTCGCTCAGGATCTTCCCGAGCGCCTGGTAGCCGCCGCGCGCCTCGTAGTCGCGCAGGCGCCAGTTCTCGCCGGTGAGGCCCTTGAGGATGATGGCGTCGGGCCCGAACACGTCGGGTGGGAACGGGGGCAAGGAGGACGGCGTCATTGGTCGATCCCCGCCTTGCGGGCATCGGCCAGCCAGCGGTCGATCTTCTCTGGCGTCATGCCGATCAGCATGCGCTTGTTGTTGACCAGCATCACCGGCGCGTCGCCGCAGGCGCCGAAGCACTCGCCTTGCTTCAGGGTGAACAGGCGATCGGGCGTGGTCTCCCCGAAACCCACACCCAGGCAGCGCTTGAGGTGCTGCGAGGCCTCGGTGGCCCCGGACAGCGCGCAGGGCAGGTTGGTGCACAGGGTGAGCTTGTACTTCCCGGCCGGCTCGAGGTCGTACATCGCGTAGAAAGTCGCCACCTCGTACACGGCGATCGGCGGCATCTGCAGATACTGCGCGACGAAGTCCATCACCTCGGTCGACAGGGGACCGCGCTCGTCCTGGGCGATGGCGAGCGCCGCCATCACCGCCGAGCGCTTGCGGTCGGGCGGATACTTGGCCACCTCGCGATCGATGCGTGCCAGGGCTTCAACCGAGAGCAGCGGCGGCGCATTCATCGGTCGATCTCGCCGAACACGATGTCCATGGTGCCGATGATGGCCACGACGTCGGCGATCATGTGGCCGCGGGCGAGCTCGTCCATGGCGGCGAGGTGCGGGAAGCCGGGCGCGCGGATCTTCATGCGGTAGGGCTTGTTGGCGCCGTCGGACACCAGGTAGATGCCGAACTCGCCCTTGGGGGCCTCCACCGCCGCATACGCCTCGCCGGGGGGCAGGTGCATGCCCTCGGTGAAGAGCTTGAAGTGATGGATCAGCTCTTCCATGTTCGCTTTCATCTCCAGGCGCGAGGGCGGCGCGACCTTGTGATTGTCGGTGATCACCGGCCCCGGGTTGCGGCGCAGCCAGTCCATGCACTGCTTGACGATACGGTTGCTCTGGCGCATTTCCTCGACGCGCACCAGGTAACGGTCGTAGCAGTCGCCACTCACGCCCACCGGGATGTCGAACTCCATCCGGTCGTAGACCGCGTAGGGCTGCTTCTTGCGCAGGTCCCAGGCCACACCCGAGCCGCGCAGCATGGGGCCGGTGAAGCCGAGGGCCTTGGCGCGCTCGGCCGACACCACGCCGATGCCCACCGTGCGTTGCTTCCAGATGCGGTTGTCGGTGAGCAACGTTTCGTACTCGTCCACCAGCTTGGGGAAGCGGCTGGCGAAGTCCTCGATGAAGTCGAGCACCGAGCCCTGCCGGTTGGCGTTGAGCCGCTTGACGTCCTCCTTGGAGCGCAGGCTCGACTCCTGGTATTGCGGCATGTGCTCGGGCAGGTCGCGGTAGACGCCCCCGGGCCGGTAGTAGGCGGCATGCAGGCGCGCGCCGGAGACCGCCTCGTAGCAGTCCATCAGGTCCTCGCGCTCGCGGAAGCAGTACAGGAACACGGTCATGGCGCCGATGTCCAGGCCATGCGCGCCCAGCCACAGCAGGTGATTGAGAATGCGCGTGATCTCGTCGAACATCACGCGGATGTACTGCGCGCGCAGCGGAACGTCGATCTCCAGCAGCTTCTCGATCGCCAGGCAGTAGGCGTGCTCGTTGCACATCATGGACACGTAGTCCAGCCGGTCCATGTACGGCAGCGCCTGCAGGTAGGTCTTGTGTTCGGCCAGCTTCTCGGTGGCCCGGTGCAGCAGGCCGATGTGCGGATCGGCGCGCTGGATCACCTCGCCGTCGAGCTCGAGCACCAGCCTCAACACCCCGTGCGCCGCAGGGTGCTGGGGGCCGAAGTTCATTGTGTAGTTCCGAATCTCAGCCATTGGTTTGTGAGCTGCGCAGGACGCCGTCTACGTCGGCGTAGTGCTCCTCGCGGATCACCCGCGGCACGATCTCGCGCGGCTCGATCGTCACCGGCTGGTAGATCACCCGCTGCTGGTCGGGGTCGTAGCGCATCTCGACCGTGCCGGACACCGGGAAGTCCTTGCGGAACGGGTGCCCGACGAACCCGTAGTCGGTCAGGATGCGGCGCAGGTCCGGATGGTCGGTGAACACGATGCCCAGCAGGTCGAAAGCTTCACGCTCGTACCAGTTGGCCGCGGGCCAGACCGGGGTGACCGAAGGCAGCACGGGCAGGTCGTCGTCGAGGGCGAATACGCGCATCCGCAGCCGCTGATTCAGCTCCACCGACAGCAGGTGGTACACGGCGGCGAAGCGCGGGCCGTCCCAGGCGCCGTCCCCGTAATGGCTGTAGTCGACGCCGCAAAGGTCCAGCAGCAGGTCGAAGCGCAACCCGGGCGCGTCGCGCAGCGCGGCGCACGCCTCGAGCAGGTCGCCGGACTCGACCACGATCGTCAGCTCCCCCAGCGCCTGCATCTCGGAGACGATCCGCCCTCCGAGCACCGCGCCGAGCCGCGCGCGAACCTCTTCGATCTTGCCTTGCATTTGTTTGTGCTTTCTAAAACCGCCCCTTACATACGGGCAATCACGGCGGTGCGTTTGATCTTGTTCTGCAGCTGGATCAACCCGTAGAGCAGCGCCTCCGCGGTGGGCGGGCAGCCCGGCACGTACACGTCCACCGGCACGATGCGATCGCATCCGCGCACCACGGAGTAGGAGTAGTGGTAGTAGCCCCCGCCGTTGGCGCAGGAGCCCATGGAGATCACCCAGCGCGGCTCGGCCATCTGGTCGTAGACCTTGCGCAGCGCCGGCGCCATCTTGTTGCACAGGGTGCCGGCCACGATCATCACGTCCGACTGCCGCGGGCTGGGGCGGAACATGATGCCGAAGCGGTCGAGGTCGTAGCGCGCCGCGCCGGCGTGCATCATCTCCACGGCGCAGCAGGCCAGGCCGAAGGTCATCGGCCACAGCGACCCGGTGCGGGTCCAGTTGATCACGTTGTCGAGCTGGGTGGTGACGAAGCCCTGCTCGAGGATGCCTTCGATGCTCATGGTTGTGCCACGTGCCCTATGTCGGCAAGCCTCTGTTTATTCCCACTCCAAAGCCCCCTTCTTCCATTCATATATGAAGCCCACCACCAGAATGGCAAGGAACACCAGCATGGAGACGAAGCCGAAGGTGCCGATCTGGTCCAGCACCACGGCCCAGGGGAAGAGGAAGGCGATCTCGAGGTCGAACAGGATGAACAGGATGGCAACGAGGTAGTAGCGCACGTCGAAGCGCATGCGCGCATCCTCGAAGGCCTCGAAGCCGCACTCGTAGGGAGACAGCTTCTCGCTGTCGGGCTTGTTGGGGCCGATCAGCCAGCCGAGCGCGACCGGCACGACGCCGACGGCCAGTCCGACCAGGATGAACAGAAGGATCGGAAAGTACTGTTGCAGCATCTGATGTCGAGGCCCGACCCCTGCGGGCAGGCGGCTCTCCTGTCAACGAACCCCGGCCAAGGGGTCCTCAACGCGCCGCGGCTGCGGCGCGCCTGTGCCTGAGCCTCCTCCGCGGGCAGGCCGGGTCGTCTGCCTGCCCCCCGTGTTCTGGTGCCGATGGTGAGACTCGAACTCACACGGCTTTCGCCACCGCCCCCTCAAGACGGCGTGTCTACCAATTTCACCACATCGGCTCGCCGCTGCCCGAGCTGAAGCCCCCTCGGACTGCAGGGTCTGCGCGCTCGCGTTCAGCCGCCCGCGTTCACTTCGGGATTTCCTGCGCCTTCGAGTCGCCCTGCGGCGCGGCGTCCGGCGTCGCCGCCGGCTGCGGCACGCTGCCCGCGGGTGCGGCCGGCGCCGCCGGTTGCTCGACCTTGTGCGCATCCATCACGCTGCTCGCCTCGGGCTTCCGCGCCGAATACCAGGTGAGCCCCATGCTGGTCAGGAAGAACACGGTGGCCAGCACTGCGGTGCTGCGGCTCAGGAAGTTGGCCGAGCCGGTGGCGCCGAACAGGCTGCCCGAAGCGCCGCCGCCGAATGCCGCCCCCATGTCCGCGCCCTTGCCGTGCTGGAGCAGCACCAGTCCGCAGACGCCGAGCGCCGCGAGGACGTGTAGCAGCAGAATCAGAATATGCATCATCCCTCACCACCCATGCGATCCGCCGCACGGCAGATCGCCATGAATTCATCCAGCACCAGCGAGGCGCCGCCGATCAGGCCCCCGTCGATGTCCGGCATCGCGAACAGCTCCCCGGCGTTCGCCCCCTTTACGCTGCCCCCGTAGAGGATCGCGCTGCGGGCAGCCAGCTCCCGGTCGTGCTCGGCGATGCGCGCACGCAGGAATGCGTGCACCGCCTGCGCCTGCTCGGGCGTCGCGGTGCGGCCCGTACCGATGGCCCACACCGGCTCGTACGCCAGCACCGCCCGCGCCAGCGCCCGCACCCCGTGGCGCCCGGTCACCGCCGCGAGCTGCGCGGCGACCACCCGCTCCGTCTCCCCCGCATCGCGCTGCGCCAGCGTTTCACCGACGCACAGAATGGGCATCAGCCCCGCCGCAAGCGCCGCGCCGAACTTGGCCGCGACCGTCGCGTCGTCCTCGCCGTGCAGAACGCGTCGCTCCGAGTGCCCGACGATGGCGTAGGTGGAGCCGAACTCCTTCACCATCGCCGCGGACACCTCACCGGTGTAGGCGCCCTTCGGATGCTGGCTGAGGTTCTGGGCGCCCCACGCGACTGCGCTGCCCGCCAGCGTCTGCTGGGCCTGGAACAGATAAGGAAACGGCACGCATACCGCGACGCGCGCGACGCGCAACGCGACGGACCCTTGCCGTACACCGCCCAGCAGGGCCGCGTTTTCCGGAAGACTGCCGTGCATCTTCCAATTTCCAGCGACCAGCTTGGCGCGCATGCCCGCCTTCCACCCAAATCGGCGGAATTTTACTCTGTGCGGGGGGAGGGGTCAAACGGCGTGCGCCGAAAGGCGTGACCGTTACGGCGTGACCGAAAGGCGTGACCGAAAGGCGTGACCGGTAATGCGTGACCGAGAGGCGTGACGGAGGTGATCCGGAAGCCCAACCCGGATGTAGCCGAGCGGCAATGCGGAGGGAGAAACCCTTGTTCCTTCCCGGATTCCGCTTCGCTGCATCCGGGCTACGCACGGTGTTCGTCACGCTTTTCGGTCACGCAGTGCCGGTCACGCCTTTCGGTCACGCCTTTCGGTCAACCGGTCACGCTTTTCGGTCACGCCTTTCGACTAACCGAACCGGCCGGTGATGTAATCCTCCGTCGCCTTGTTCTTCGGCTTGATGAAGATGGTGTCGGTGGCGTCGAACTCGATCAGCTCGCCCAGGTACATGTACGCGGTGTAGTCCGACACCCGCGCCGCCTGCTGCATGTTGTGGGTGACGATGAGAATGGTGAGCTTGCTCTTCAGATCGGCGATCAGCTCCTCGATGCTCGCCGTGGCGATCGGGTCCAGCGCGGAGGTGGGTTCGTCGAACAGCAGGATCTCGGGGTCGGTGGCCAGCGCGCGCGCGATGCACAGTCGCTGCTGCTGGCCGCCCGACAGGTTGAAGGCCAGGTGCTTGAGCCGGTCTTTCACCTCGTCCCACAGCGCCGCGCTGCGCAGCGCCTGCTCCACCTTCTCGTCGATCACCGCCACCTTGCGCTCGCCGCGCACGCGCAGGCCGTAGGCGACGTTCTCGTAGATCGACTTCGGGAACGGGTTGGGCTTCTGGAACACCATGCTGATGCGCATGCGAACCTCGATCGGGTCCACCTGCGGGTTGAGCAGATTGGTGTCGTCCGGGTACAGCTTGATCTCGCCCTCGTAGCGGTTGCCCGGGTAGAGGTCGTGCATGCGGTTGAAGCAGCGCAGGTAGGTGGACTTGCCGCAGCCCGACGGGCCGATCAGCGCCGTGACCCTCCTCTCGTACAGCGGCATGCTGATGCTCTTCAGCGCATGAAACGGCCCATAGTGGAAGTTCAGCACCTTGGTTTCGGCCTTGATCGTCATCGCGCCCGATGCCATCGGCTTCTCCGCGTCGGTGGACATGGTTGTGGTTGATCCTGTCGCGGCGTCACCACTTGATCCGCTTGCGCAGCCGGTAACGAATATAGATCGCGAGCGCGTTCATGGACAGGGTCATGAGCAGCAGCACCAGCCCGGCCGCGGCCGCGTTCTGGTGGAAGGCGGCCTCCGGCCGCGAGGTCCAGTTGAACATCTGGATCGGCATCACGGTGAACGGCGCCATCAGCCATTCCAGCGACAGGAAGGGGAACTCCGCGCTCACCGGCGCCGGCGGCAGGAAGGCGATGAAGGTGAGCGCTCCGATGGTGATGATCGGAGCGGTTTCGCCGATCGCGCGCGCCATGCCGATGATCACGCCGGTCATGATGCCGGGCATCGCGTAGGGCAGCACGTGGTCGTAGGTGGTCTGCCACTTGGTGGCGCCCACCGCGTACGCCGCCTCGCGGATCATCGACGGGATGGAGCGGATCGCCTCGCGGGTGGCGACGATGACCACCGGCAGGATGAGCAGGCCCAGCGTGAGCCCCGCCGACAGGATGCTCTGCCCGAAGCCGAACGCGTAGACGAACAGCCCGAGGGCGAGCAAGCCATAGACGATGGACGGCACGCCGGCCAGGTTGGTGATGTTGACCTCGATGACTGCGGTGAACCAGTTCTTGGGCGCGTACTCTTCGAGGTACACCGCGCTCGCCACACCCACCGGAATGGCCGCCGCCGCCGTGACCACCATCACCAGGGTGCTGCCGACCCAGGCAGACAGGATGCCGGCCTGCGAAGGGTGGCGCGACGGGAAGTTGATGAAGAAATCCCACGACAGGCGCGCTGCGCCGTCCAGCGCCATGTCGAGCACCAGCGCCAGGAACGTGAGCGCGGCCACGGCCAGGCAAAGCAGGCCCACGGCCGCGAACATCAGGTCCCAGCGCTTGTGCCGGGCGATGAGCTCGCGGATCTCCTGGACGGTGGTGTGATCCATGCGCACGCCCTCGATCAGTAGACCTGCCGGAAGCGGCGGGTCAGGACGTGGCCGAGGATGTTGAACATCAGCGTCATCAGCATGAGCGTGAGGCCGGCGGCGAAGATGGTCTGGTAGCCGATGCTGCCGTGGGGCAGATCGCCGAGGGCGACCTGCACGATGAAGGAGGTGATGGTGGCCGCCGGCTCCATCGGGTTCCAGGTCAGGTTCGGCTGCATGCCCGCGGCCACCGCCAGGATCATGGTCTCGCCCACGGCACGCGAGATGCCCAGGATGTACGCGGCGGTGATGCCGGACAGCGCTGCGGGCGTGACGACCCGGATGGCGGTCTGGTAGCGCGTGGCGCCCATCGCATAGCTGCCCTCGCGCATGCTCATCGGCACCGCGCGCATCGCATCCTCGCTCACCGAGCTTACGTAGGGGATGATCATGATGCCCATCACCAGACCCGCCGACAGCAGGTTGAAGCCGGGCAGGCCGGGGATCAGCTTCTGCAGCAGCGGCGTGACGAACAGCAGCGCGAAGTAGCCGTACACCACGGTGGGCACGCCGGACAGCAGCTCGAGCAGGGGCTTGGCCGCTTCCCGCACGGAGAACGGCGCGAACTCGGACAGATAGATGGCGATGATGGTGCCCAGCGGCACCGCTACCGCGAGCGCTACCGCGGAGCTGACCAGCGTGCCCGACAGCAGCACCATGATGCCGTAGTGCGCGTCGTCGAACAGCGGTGTCCATTGCGTGTCGGTGAGGAAGTCGATAACGCTGACGTGCTGGAAGAACAGCACCGACTCGGACACCAGCACATATACGATGCCCAGGGTGACCGCCACCGAGAACGCCGCCGCGCAGAACAGGAGGAACTCGATCAGGCGTTCGCGCAGATGCCGGGTTTTTTTTCTCGACAGCCGATCGCTGACGGTGTGGTCTGCCACCGCGATGAGCCCTTCTGTGTAGGAGGCGGAGGGAGGGGGCATGGGGCCCTGTCGGGGTGCGAGTTTACACCAGAAGGCGGGGCGGGCAGACGGCCCGCCAAACAACGAGAGGGGCTCGAACGCCCCTCTCGCGTGCGCCGAAGCGGAGGAAGTCTAGAGCTTCGCCTCCATCTTCATCAGGTCTTCGATGGTCAGCCCCACTTTCGCCTCGCCGCCAAATTTCGTGCCGAGCTGCTTCTTGGCGAGGTGCTCCAGGTTGTAGGTGTACGCCTTCGGCGGGAGCGGCACATACTTCACCTCGCGCACCAACACATCGGCGTTCTTCATGTAGAAGTCGATGAACTGCTGGACCTCGGGCCGCTCGAGCGACTTGGCGTTGACGTAGATGAAGATCGGGCGCGACAGCGGCTGGTAGCTGCCGTTGATCACGGCGTCCAGCGACGGCCCCACGGCGGGCTTGCCGGGCTCGGGGGCGATCGGCACTGCCGCCAGCTTGTCCTGGTTCTCGACGTAGTATGCGAAGCCGAAGTACCCCAGGGCGTTCACGTCGCGCGACACACCTTGCACCAGGACGTTGTCGTCCTCGCTGGCGGTGAAATCGCCGCGGCTCGCCTTCGACTTGCCGTTGACCGCTTCGGTGAAGTAATCGAAGGTCCCGGAATCGGCGCCCGGACCGAACAGCTTGAGCGGCTGATTCGGCCAGGCGGCGTTGACCTGCTTCCAGGTCTTGATCTTGTTCTGCGCACCGGGCTCCCACATCTTCTTCAGGTCGGCCGGAGTCAGGCTCTTGATCCAGGTGTTCTT
>Ga0299906_10002039_pt1 | contig 17021 bp, 13 predicted proteins | sample RVTome_14_FD_200259 | JGI IMG/M metagenome (GOLD analysis project Ga0299906, IMG submission 200259) | Soil microbial communities from uranium-contaminated site in the Upper Colorado River Basin, Wyoming, United States - RVT145D125 (version 2) ...
GCTCGCCGGTTTGAAGCAGCTCGACCTGTTCGAGCGCCCCACCGTGGCCGACTTCCTGTTCGACAAGGATCGGCTGTTCGCGCGGCTCAACCTGTCCGATGACGAGCTGTCGCTCTACCACCGTATCTACGACCACCTGGCGCCCCAGGTGCCCACGCCCGATCTGGTGATCTACCTGCAAGCCCCGGTGGACACGCTGATGACGCGGGTGCGCCGCCGCGCCGCCGCCTACGAGCGCGGCATCGGCGAGGATTACCTGGGGCGGCTGGTGGCCGGCTACGGGCGCTTCTTCCACGACTATGCCGCCGCGCCGCTGCTCATCGTCAACAGCGAGCATCTGAATTTTGTTGATCGCGCCGGGGATTTTGCTTTATTGTTGCGACGCATCAGCGAGATGCGCGGGCCGCGCGAGTTCTTCAACGTGCAGTAGCCAGGAAGCGATCCGGATGAGCGTTCATGCCCCTGTGGCAGCCAGCAAGGTCACCGTCACCACCCTGCAGAAAATGCGGCAGGCAGCCGACCGCATCACCATGCTGTCCTGCTACGACGCCAGCTTTGCCGCACTCCTGGACGGCTGCGGCGTGGACCTGCTGCTGGTGGGCGATTCGCTCGGGATGGTGGTGCAGGGCCACGATTCCACGCTGCCGGTCAGCATGGACGACGCGGTATATCACACGCGCTGCGTGGCGCGCGGCGCGAAGCGGGCGATGGTCGTGGGCGATCTGCCCTTCGCCAGCTACCAGGTCAGCCCGCGGCACGCGTACGAGAACGCGGCCCGCCTGATGGCCGCCGGCGCGCAGATGGTCAAGCTCGAAGGCGGTGCGGTGATGGCGGAAACCGTCGAGTTCGTCGTCAGCCGCGGCATTCCCATGTGCGGCCACATCGGCTTGACGCCGCAGTCGGTGCACCAGCTCGGCGGCTTCCGCGTGCAGGGCAAGACCGAGGATGCGGCCAGGCGCTTGATCGAGGAGGCGAAGCTGCTGGAGCAGGCGGGCGCCGCTGCGCTGGTGGTGGAATGCGTGCCGGCCCAGGTGGGCCGGGATCTCACCGCCGCGCTCGCCATCCCGACACTGGGCATCGGTGGCGGGCCGCACTGCTCGGGTCAGATCCTGATCCTGCACGACATGCTCGACGTCTATCCCGGCAAGAAGGCGCGTTTCGTGAAAAACTTCATGGCCGGCGCCGGCTCGATCCAGCAGGCGGTGCAGAGTTTCGTCGCGGAGGTGAAGGCGGGTACGTTCCCGGGGCCGGAGCACTGCTTCTAGGAGGATCTAGGAGCTAGGATCTAGGGAAGAAAGGCGCGGCTCCGCCGCACAACCCCCCCCAGCCCCTAGATCCTAGTCCCTCATCCTTATGGAAGTCATCACGACCATCGAAGGACTGCGTCAACGCCTGCGGCGCGAAGACAACGTCGCCTGCGTGCCCACCATGGGCAACATCCACGATGGCCATCTGTCGCTGGTGCGCATCGCCCGCCAGCACGCGCCGCTCGCGGTGACCACCATCTTCGTCAACCGCCTGCAGTTCGGCGCCGGCGAGGACTTCGAGAAGTATCCGCGCACCTTCGAGGACGACTGCGCGAAGCTCGAGGCCGCCGGCAACGCCGTCGTGTTCCACCCCGACGAACGCCAGATGTACCCCGAGCCGCAGCTGTTCTACGTCGACCCGCCGGCGATCGCCAACAAGCTCGAGGGCCGTTTCCGTCCGGGCCATTTCCGCGGCGTGGCCACGGTGGTGCTGAAGCTCATCGACATCGTGCAGCCGCAGACTGCGGTGTTCGGCAAGAAGGATTATCAGCAGCTGTCGATCGTGCGGCACATGGTGGAGCAGCTCGCGTTGCCGGTGAAGATAGTGCCCGCCGAAACCGTGCGCGCGCCCGACGGGCTCGCGCTCAGCTCGCGCAACCGCTACCTGAGCGCGGCGGAGCGCGCGGAGGCCCCGCGCCTGCAGCAGGTGCTGCGGCGCGTGCGCGAGCAGGTGGCGGGCGGCGAGCGCAACTTCGAGGCCATCGAGTTCGCCGCCGACGCCGAGCTGGCGCGCCACGGCTGGCACGTGGACTACGTGGTGGTGCGCAGCCGCCGCACGCTGATGCAGCCCGAGCCCGGTGAAACCGAGCTGGTGACGCTGGGTGCGGCCAAGCTCGGCAACACGCGCCTCATCGACAATCTCGAGATCGATGCGCTCTAGGAGCTAGGATCCAGGGAAAAGGGGCGGCTTCGCCGCACAACGTCCCCCAGCCCCTAGATCCTAGCCCCTACCGCCTATGGCAGTCGATACTCGCAGAAGTCCTCCCGCAGCTTGGTCTTGAGCAGCTTGCCGGTGGCCGTGTGCGGCAGCTCGGCGACGAACACCACGTCGTCCGGGATCCACCACTTCGCCACTCTGCCCTGGAAGAACTCGAGCAGCTCCTCGCGCGTGAGCTGCGCGTCGGGCTTCTTCACCGCGATCAGCAGCGGGCGCTCGTCCCACTTCGGGTGCGCCACGCCCACCACCGCGGCTTCCTTCACCGCGGGATGGGCCATCGCGGTGTTCTCCAGCTCGATGGAGCTGATCCACTCGCCGCCGGACTTGATCACGTCCTTGGAGCGGTCGGTGATCTGCATGTAGCCGTCCGGGTCGATGCTGGCCACATCGCCGGTGGGGAACCAGGTCCCGCCGCGGTCGTCCTGCCGCAGGATGGCGCCGCCCTCGCCCTTGAAGTACTGGGTGGTGATCCATGGGCCGCGCACCAGCAGATCGCCGAAGGCCTTGCCGTCCCAGGGCAGCGCCTTGCCCTGGTCGTCCACGATCTCCATGTCCACGCCATACAGCGGCCGGCCCTGCTTGTCCTGCACCTTGAGCTGCTCGTCCTTGGTCAAGGCCAGGTGCTTGGCCTTCAGCGTGCACACGGTGCCCAGCGGGCTCATCTCGGTCATGCCCCAGGCATGCAGCACCTGCACGCCGTAGTCCTGCTCGAAGGTGCGGATCATCGCCGGCGGGCAGGCCGAGCCGCCGATCACCGTGCGGTTGAAGGTGCTGAACTCGAGCCCGCCCTGCTTCACGTGCTGCAGCAGGCCCAGCCACACGGTGGGCACGCCGGCCGACATGGTCACCTTCTCCCGCTCGAACAGCTCGTAGATGCTGGCGCCGTCGAGCTGCGCGCCGGGGAACACCAGCTTGCTGCCCGCCAGCGCGCAGGCGTAGGGCAGTCCCCAGGCGTTGACGTGGAACATCGGTACCACCGGCAGCACCACGTCGCGCGCCGACAGGTTCAGCGCATCGGGCAGGCAGCCCGCATAGGCGTGCAGCACGGTCGAGCGATGGGCATACAGCACGCCCTTCGGGTTGCCGGTGGTGCCCGAGGTGTAGCACAGCCCGGCCGCGGTCCATTCGTCGAAGTGCGGCCAGTCGTAGGCGTCGGAGTGGGCATTGACCAAGTCCTCGTAGCACAGCAGGTTGGGCAACTGCACCTTCGGCATGTGCTCGCGGTCGGTCATCGCCACCCAGCCGCGCACGCCCTTGCAGTGCGGGGCGAGCTTCTCCACCAGGGGCGCGAAGGTGAGGTCGAAGCAGACATACTGGTCTTCCGCATGGTTGACGATGTAGCCGATCTGCTCGGGGAACAGACGCGGATTGACGGTGTGGATCACCGCGCCCATGCCGGACACCGCGTAGTACAGCTCGAAATGGCGGAAGCCGTTCCAGGCGAGCGTGCCGACCCGGTCGTGCATGCGCACGCCGAGCGCGCCCAGCGCGTTGGCGAGCTGGCGCGCGCGCCGATGCGCGTCGCGGTAGGTATAACGGTGGATGCCCCCTTCGACCAGGCGCGACACGATCTCGGTGTCGCCGTGGTAGCGGTCTGCATGCCGGATCAGCGACGAGATCTGCAGGGGTGTGTCCATCATCAGGCCGTTCATAGGGGCGCTCCTCGGGCAGCCATTGCAGTGCATGTCGGGGCGATTCTAGCAGCCGCACGCGGCCGGTCCGACGCGGCGCGCGTTTCCCCTGCCGGAGCCATTCGGTAGAATGGCGCTTCCCCGACCAAGCTCCACGCCCGGCATCCCCCGGGCGGCGCACGCTTGCGCCCGCGCGGGTCACCAACAACGACCATGGAGTTCTTCCTCGTCCAGTTGCTGAACAGCCTGTCCTACGGCCTGCTGCTGTTCATGCTGTCCAGCGGCCTGACGCTGATCTTCAGCATGATGGGCGTGCTCAACTTCGCGCATGCCAGCTTCTACATGCTGGGGGCCTATTTCGCCTTCCAGCTGTCCCGCTACCTGGGTTTCTGGCCGGCCCTGTTCCTGGCGCCGCTGCTGGTGGGCGTGCTGGGCGCGCTGACCGAGCGCTGGGGGTTGCGCACCGTGCACAAGTACGGTCATGTGGCCGAGCTGCTGTTCACCTTCGGCCTGTTCTACCTGATCGAGGAGCTGGTGCACCTGGTGTGGGGGCGTGCGCCGGTGGACTACCGCATCCCGGCGTCGCTCGATTTCAGCGCCTTCACCCTCTTCAGCACCAGCTATCCGGCCTACCGGGTGTTCATGATGGCGGTGTCGGTGGGCATGCTGCTGGCACTGTACCTGGTGCTCACGCGCACCCGCATCGGCATGATCATCCAGGCCGCGCTGAGCCACCCCGACATGGTGGAGGCGCTCGGTCACAACGTGCCGCGCGTGTTCATGCTGGTCTTCGGCGGCGGCTGCGCGCTGGCCGGGCTGGCGGGCGTGATCGGAGGCAATGCCTTCGTCACCGAGCCCGGCATGGCGGCGGCGGTTGGCAGCATCGTGTTCGTGGTGGTGGTGTTCGGCGGCATGGGCTCGCTCACCGGCGCCTTCGTTGCGTCGCTGTTCTTCGGCGCGGTGCAGACCTTCTCGGTGGCCATCGACTACTCGCTGCTCGACCTGCTGGGCGTGCTCGGGGTGGAGCTGGGCGCGGAGTCGGCGTGGCGCCAGCTGCTATCGATCACGGTCGCGCAGACCGCCCCGGTGCTGCCCTACCTGCTGATGGTGCTGATGCTGATCGTGCGGCCCACCGGCCTGATGGGGACGAGGGAGACGTGATCCGGCACGGCGTGACCGAAAGGCGTGACCGAGAAGCGTGACCGAAAAGCCTGACTGAGGAGCCAGAGTGCGAAGCAAGACGCGCATCATGAGCGTTCTGGTGCGGCCAGGTGGTGTCTACCGTCACCCAGTGCCCGTCACGCAGTATCGGTCACGCAGTCCCGGTCACGAGGTACCGGTCACGCCGTTTGCCCGATGAGCTCATTCCTTCTGCGCAGGCTGCTGCTGTGGGGCGCCACAGCGGCGGTGATGATCGTGCTGCCGCTGGTGTTCCGGCAGAGCTTCGCCCTGTCCATGCTGAGCCAAATGGGCATCGCCATCATCTTCGCGCTGTCCTACAACATGCTGCTCGGCCAGACCGGGATGCTGTCGTTCGGGCACGCGGTGTACTACGGGCTGGGGGCCTTCGTCTGCGCGCACACGCTGAATGCAGTCGCGGCGGGCCGGTTCGCGCTGCCGGTCACGCTGGTGCCGCTGGTGGGCGGGCTGGCCGGCTTCGGCTTCGGCATCGTCTTCGGATACGTCACCACCAAGCGCTCCGGCACGCCGTTCGCGATGATTTCCCTGGGCATCGCCGAGATGGTGGCCGCCTGCGCCCTGATGTTCCCCGGCTTCTTCGGCGGCGAGGGCGGCATCGCCACCAACCGCGTGGTGGGCGAGCCATGGCACGGCCTCACCTATGGGCCGCAGCTGCAGGTCTACTATCTCATCGCCGGCTATTGCCTGGTATGCATGATCGCCATGTTCGCGCTCACCCAGACCCCGCTCGGCCGCATGGCCAACGCGGTGCGCGACAACCCGGAGCGGGTGCGCTTCGTCGGCTACAACCCCACGCTGGTGCGCTACCTCGTGTTCTGTCTGGCGTCCTTCTTCGCCGGCATCGCGGGCGGCCTGGGCACCATCAACTACGAGATCGTGACCGCCGAGAACGTGGGCCTGGTGGCCTCGGGCAACGTGCTGGTGATGACCTTCGTCGGCGGCGTGGGGCACTTCTTCGGGCCGGTCATCGGCGCCGTGCTGGTGTCGTTCATGCAGTCGGCGCTGTCCAGCTACACGCAGGCCTGGCTGCTCTACTTCGGGCTGTTCTTCGTGGTGATGGTCCTGTTCGCGCCCGGCGGCATCGCCAGCCTGATCATGGTGCACGGTCCGCCGCTGCGACACGGCCTGTGGCCGCGGCTGGCGCCGGGGTACCTGGCCGCCGGTGCGGCGCTCGCGGTGCTGCTGGCCGGGCTCATCGGGCTGGTGGAGATGATCTATCACTTCGAGCGCGGCGAAGAGCTGGGCGAGGCCTTCGAGCTGTTCGGGCTGGAGGTGGATGCAGGCCATGCCGGGTCGTGGCTCGCGGCCGGCGTGGCGGTGCTGCTCGGGCTGGCGCTGCTGCGCCCGGCGATCTGCCTGGTGCGCCGCAACTGGGCGAGCGTGCACGCCGAGCTGCATAAAGTCGAGGCGGCGGCATGACGCACGCAGTCGAGCTCAGGGCCGTGCACAAGAGCTTCGGGCGCACGCCCATCATCAACGGCGTGGACCTGGCGGTGGCGCCGGGCGAGCGCCATGCGATCATCGGACCGAACGGCGCCGGCAAGTCCACGCTGTTCAATCTGATCAGCGGCCGCTTTGCGGTCACCTCGGGCCGGATCCTGCTCAACGGCGAGGACATCACCGGCCGCGAGCCGCAGGAGATCAACCGCCGCGGCCTGTCGCGCAGCTTCCAGATCACCAACATCTTTCCGCGCCTGTCGGTCTACGAGAACGTGCGCTGCGCGGTGCTGCGCTCGATGGGCTACGGCTACTCCTTCTGGCATCGCGTCGGGGCGCTCGAGCGCGTGCGCCAGCGCGCAGCCGAGATCCTCGAGCGCATCGGGCTCGCCCGCCGCCGCGACCGCGCCGCGGGCGTGCTGTCCTACGCCGAGCAGCGCGCGCTCGAGATCGGCATCACCATCGCCGGCGGGGCCGATGTGATTCTGCTCGACGAGCCCACCGCCGGCATGAGCCACAGCGAAACCGCCGACGCGGTGGAGCTGATCCGCGCCGTCACCCGGGGCAAGACCCTGGTGATGGTCGAGCACGACATGGGTGTGGTGTTCGGCCTGGCCGATCGCATCTCGGTGCTGGTGTACGGCAAAGTGCTCGCCACCGGCACGCCGCGGGAGATCCGCGCCAGCCCCGCCGTGCAGGAGGCCTACCTCGGCACGACCGTCGGATGAACGCGTGAACCGCAAAGGACACAAAGGAGCACCAAGGTCGCGTGGGTATGGGAGGGACGTGTTCGTGTCTCCTCGCGTCCTGCGTGGCGAGTGAGGTTGCCAGTGCTGGAAGTCCAGAACCTGCACGCCTACTACGGCAAGAGCCACATCCTGCACGGCGTCGACATGACCGTGGGGCGGGGTGAGATCGTCTCCCTGCTGGGGCGCAACGGCGCCGGGCGCTCCACCACCATCCGCGCGGTCATGGGCCAGGTGGACAAGAGCGGTTCGGTGCGCTTCCGCGGCGAGGAGATCTCGGGGCTGCGCACTTACCTGATCGCGCGCCGCGGGTTGGGCTACGTGCCGGAGAGCCGCGAAATCTTCCCCACGCTCAGCGTGCGCCAGAACCTGATGCTGGGCGCGAAGGGCGGCGCGCGCCCCGCAGTGGGAAGAAAGGAGGGGCGCTGGTCGATGGACGACCTGTTCGGGTTGTTTCCGGTGTTGCGCGAGCGGGCCGACGCACCCGCCGGCGTCATATCCGGCGGCGAGCAGCAGATGCTGACCCTGTGCCGCACGCTGATGGGCGACCCCGACCTGGTGATGATCGACGAGCCCACCGAGGGCCTGGCGCCCAAGGTCGTCGAGCTGGTGGCGCGTTTGTTCGACGAGATGAAGAACCGCGGGCTGTCGATCCTGCTGGTCGAGCAGAAGCTCACCATCGCGCTGCGCATCTCGCAGCGCCTGTACGTCATGGGCCACGGCCAGATCGTGTTCCAGGGCACGCCCGAGGACCTGCGCGCCAACGAGCAGGTGCGCAAGGAGTGGCTGGAGGTTTGATTCCGGGTTGAGCCGGAGGCGCAGGGGGGGCGAATTGCCGGCACCCCCCGGCGCCTGCGTGCCTCTGTGGTTAAATGCGTGTTTTGAGGTGCAGAGATGAGCGACATCGTCACCTACGCCGTGCAGGGCCACTTGGGCGTGATCACCCTGAACAATCCGCCGGTGAACGCCTTGAGCGTCAGCAAGGGCGTGCTGCAGCGGATCCTGGACGCCATCAAGGAGGGCGAGCACGACCCTGCGGTGCGCGCCTTCCTGTTGACCGGCGGCGGCCGCGCATTCTCGGGCGGCGCCGATATCTCCGAGTTCGGCAAGCCCGCGCCGATGGGCATGGCCACGTTGCCGGTGCTCGCCGGTTACATGGACACGGTGACCAAGCCCATTGTCGCCGCCATCCATGGCTTCGCCCTGGGCGGCGGGCTGGAGCTGGCGCTCGCCTGCCACTTCCGCTGCGCGCTGGCCGGCACCCAGCTCGGCCTGCCCGAGGTGAAGCTCGGGCTGCTGCCGGGCGCTCACGGCACCCAGCGCCTGCCGCGCCTGGTGGGCGTGGAGCGCGCGCTCGACATGATCGTGAGCGGCGAGCCGGTGACGCCGGAGCGGGCGCTCGAGCTCGGGCTGATCGACGAGCTCGTCAAGGGCGACATCGTGGCGGCCGGGGCGCAGTTCGCCAACCGCGTGGTGCGTGAGGGCCGCGAGATCCGGCGCAGCAGCGGCCTGAACGCGAAATTGGAGCAGCCGGCCGAAGCCTTCTTTGCCGCCGCTCGGGCGCGCGTGGCCAAGGAGCACCGCGGCTACCCGGCGCCGCTCGCCATCGTCGATTGCCTGGAGGCCGCGGCGACGCTGCCGTTCGCCAAGGGAGTCGCGCGCGAGCGCGAGCTGTTCGAGCGCCTGCGCGCCAGCACCGAGTCCCAAGCCCTGCGCCATCTGTTCTTCGCCGAGCGCCAGGTGGCGAAGATCCCGGATGTGCCGGAGGACACCCCCACGCGCGAGATCAAGTCGGCCGCGGTGATCGGCGCGGGCACCATGGGCGGCGGCATCGCGATGAACTTCGCCAACGCCGGCATCCCGGTGAAGGTGCTGGAGACGAGCCAGGAGGCGCTGGACAAGGGCCTGGGCGTGGTGCGCAAGAACTACGCGGCGACCGTCGCCAAAGGCCGTCTCGAGCAGGAGGAGATGGACCGGCGCATGGGCCTCATCCAGGGCGCGCTGAGCTACGACGCGCTGAAGGACGCGGACATCGTCATCGAAGCGGTGTTCGAGGACATGGGAGTGAAGAAGCAGGTGTTCGAGCGCCTGGACGCGGTGGCCAAGCCGGGCGCGATTCTCGCCACCAACACCTCGACGCTGGACGTGAACGAGATCGCGCGCGCCACCCGGCGCCCGGAGAGCGTGCTGGGCCTGCACTTCTTCAGCCCCGCCAACGTGATGAAGCTGCTGGAGGTGGTGCGCGCGGCCAAGACCTCGGAGCAGACGCTGGCCAGCGCCATGAAGCTCGCCCGCACCATCAAGAAGGTCGGCGTGGTGGCCGGCGTATGCGACGGGTTCATCGGCAACCGCATGCTGCACGCATACTTCCGCGAAGCCGGTTTCCTGCTGGAGGAAGGCGCCACGCCGCAGCAGGTGGACCGGGTGATCGAGGACTTCGGCTTCGCCATGGGACCGTTCCGCGTCAGCGACCTCGCCGGCCTGGACGTGGGCTGGTACATCCGCAAGCGCCAGGCCGCCACCCGCCCGCCGCACTTGCGCTACTCCAAGGTCGCCGACCGGATCTGCGAGATGGGCCGCTTCGGCCAGAAGACGGGCGCCGGCTGGTATCGCTACGAGGCGGGCAACCGCACGCCGCTGCCCGACCCCGAGATCGAGGCGCTGATCGTGAGCGCGTCGAAGGAGGCGGGCATCGAGCGGCGCCAGGTGACCGACCAGGAGATCCTGGAGCGCTGCATTTACGCGCTGGTGAACACCGGCGCGCAGATCCTGGACGAGGGCATCGCCCTGCGCGCGGGCGATATCGACATCGCGTACATCTACGGCTACGGCTTCCCTCGCTATCGCGGCGGTCCCATGTTCTACGCCGACAGCGTCGGCCTGGACAAGGTGCACGAGGCGGTGCAGCGCTTCCACGCCGCGCACGGCGAGTTCTGGACGCCCGCCCCGCTGCTCGAGCGGCTGGCGCGCGCGGGCGGCACGTTCAACGGTTGATCTGGAGACGACAATGACCGAAGCAGTGATCGTATCGACGGCCCGCACGCCTCTTTGCAAGTCCTGGAAGGGCGCGCTCAATCTGACCCACGGCGCGACCATGGGCGGGCACGTGGTGAAGCACGCGCTCGAGCGCGCGCGGCTCGACCCCGCCCAGGTCGACGACGTGATCATGGGCTGCGCCAACCCGGAGGGAGCGACCGGCTGGAACATCGCGCGCCAGATCGCGCTGCGCGCCGGCATGCCGGTGAGCATCGCGGGCATGACGGTGAATCGCTTCTGCTCCTCGGGCCTGCAGACCGTGGCCCTGGCCGCGCAGCGGATCCTCACCGGCGAAGGCGAGATCTTCGTGGCCGGCGGCGTGGAATCGATCTCGTGCGTGCAGAACGAGATGAACAAGCACATGCTCCAGGAGGAGTGGCTGCTCGAGAACAAGCCCGGGATCTACTGGCCCATGCTGCAGACCGCCGAGACCGTGGCCAAGCGCTACAAGATCCCCCGCGAGCAGCAGGACCGTTACGGCGTCGACAGCCAGCTCAAGGCCGCGAAGGCGCGCGCCGAGGGCAAGTTCAAGGACGAGATCGTGCCGATTGCCGCGACCATGAAGGTGGTGGACAAGAACAGCGGCGCCGAGACGCTGAAGCAGGTCACCGCCGCCGAAGACGAGGGCATCCGTCCCGACACCACCTACGAGGGCGTGTCCAACATCAAGCCGGCCGTCGAGGGCGGCGTGATCGCGGCCGGCAACGCCAGCCAGTTCTCCGACGGCGCCTCGGCGCAGGTGGTGATGAGCGACAAGGCGGCCGCCGCCAGGGGCTTGCGGCCGCTCGGGGTGTTCCGCGGCTTCGCCGTGGCCGGCTGCGAGCCGGACGAGATGGGCGTCGGTCCGGTGTTCGCCGTGCCCAAGCTGCTCCAGCGCGCCGGCCTGAAGGTCGAGGACATCGACCTGTGGGAGCTGAACGAGGCCTTCGCGGTGCAGGTGATCTACTGCCGGGACCAGCTCGGCATTCCCAACGAGCGCCTGAACGTGAACGGCGGCTCGATCGCCGTAGGCCATCCCTATGGCATGACGGGCAGCCGCCTGGTGGGCCACGCGCTGATCGAGGGCAAGCGGCGCGGGGCGAAGCGCGTGGTGGTGACCATGTGCATCGGCGGGGGCATGGGCGCGGCAGGCCTGTTCGAAGTGGTCTGAACACGCGCCACATCCCGGCAGTCGATGCGATCCGCTTTGCTCGCAGGGCTCGCTTTGACCCTGCTCGCGGCCGGCGCGCAGGCGCAGCTCGCCGTCTCGGCCAACGACAACAAGCTGGTGTTGGTCAACGGGGTGCCGAGCGTGGTGCAGAAGCCGGCGCCCGACACGGTGGCCCTGATCGACTTGGGGGCGAAGCCGCCCAGCCTGATCCGCCACCTCCAGGTCCCCACCAGCGTCGTCGGCCCGCCGCTGTCGGTGGCGCTCACGCCGGACGAGAGCCTGCTGCTGGTCACCTCGTCGGCGCGCCTCGATCCGCAGGCACCTGGCCGCCTGGTCCCCGACAAGCGGCTCACCGTGGTGGCCCTCAAGGCGAACCCGCTGGCGATGGTTGAGCTGGAAGCCGGTCTGGGCGCGGCCGGTGTATCCGTCAGCCGCGACGGCCGGCTGGCGCTGGTGGCCAACCGCAACGAGGGCACGGTGTCCGTGTTCCGCATCCAGGGCACGGCGGTGAGCAAGGTCGCCACCGTTGCGGTCGCCGGCCCCGAGTCCGGGCTCGCGCACGTGGCGATCGCGCCCGACGGGCGCAGCGCGCTGGCCACGCGCGAGGGCGACCACACCATCTCGCTGCTCGCCATCGATGGCGAGAAAGTCACCTACACCGGGCGCGACTTCGGCGCCGGGCTCAAGCCCTATGGCATCGTCATCGCCCCCGACGGGCGGCATGCGGTGGTGGCCAACCTGGGCCTGGGCCGCGGCGACAACGACACCGTCGGCCTCATCGATCTGACCATGCGGCCGCCGCGCGTGGTGGAGACCTACACCGTCGGCCAGACGCCGGAGGGCATCGCCCTGTCGCCGGACGGCAGGCTGCTGGCGGTGGTCACGATGAACGGCAGCAACAAGCCGAAGGACTCGCCGTTCTATGCTCCGGCCGGGCGCGTGGTGCTGCTGCGCCTGCATCGCGACCGGCTGCAGCTCGTGTCCGCCGCGCCGGTGGGCGCATGGGCGCAGGGCGTGGCGTTTTCCGCCGACGGCCGCACGGTGGTGGTTCAGAGCATGGCCGAGCGCAGCCTCGCGGTGTTCGCGATCGGCGGCGACCTCGAGCTGCGCGATACCGGGCAGCGCATTCCGCTGCAGGGCGGCGGTGCGGCGCTGCGCACCGCGGAGCGGCCGCTGCGCTGACTCACTTCACTTTCGAGTAGGCGGTCGGGGCCAGGAACAGGTTCTCGATGCGCTCGACCAGCGGGCCGTTGCGTTCGGTTTCCGCGCGCTTGGCGAGCCATTCGGGGTCGGCCATGAAGGCGCCCCACGTGCGCTCGCGCTCGGCCATGCTGTCCCATTCCAGCAGGTAGTACAGGCTCTGGTTGTTGGGCCCCACCAGCACCGTCCAGAAACCGGCCTGGCGGATGCCGTGCTTTTCCCAGATGGCCAGGGTGGCGGTCTCGAAGCGCTTGTTGAGCTCCGGCAGCCGGCCGGGCATGCAGTGGTAGATGCGCAGTTCGTGGATCATGCGTTGTCCTTCCGCAAAAGGGCGGATGCTAACATGCTCCGCATGTGCGGCCGCTATGAGCTCCACACCCCGGTCGAGGAGGTCGCGCGCCGCTTCGATGCCGTGCTCACCGACGCTGCGCGCGCGCTGCCGCCGCGTTACAACATCGCACCCACGCTGCGGGTTCCGGTGCTCCGCCAGGGCCGGCATGGGCGCGAGATCGAGGCGATGATTTGGGGTCTCACACCGAGCTGGGCCAAGGACCGCTCGGGCGCGAAGCCGATCAACGCGCGCGCCGAGACGGTGTTCGACAAACCCATGTTCCGCAATGCCATCCAGCGTCGCCGTTGCCTGCTGCCGGCGGACGGCTTCTACGAGTGGCAGCAGGGGCCGGCGCGCAAGCAGCCCTATCACATCGGCATGGCCGACGGCAGCCTGCTCGCGCTGGCCGGCGTGTGGGAGTACTGGGCGCAGGCAGGGCAGGAGCCGCTAGTGAGCTGCGCCATCGTGGTGACCGACGCCAACGCGCTGATGGCCAGGATCCACGAGCGCATGCCGGTCATCATTGCGCCGCGGGACTACGCGCGCTGGCTCGACCCTGCGCTGTCCGACCGCGCAGCCATCGAGCCCATGCTGACGCCATTCGCCGCCGATCAGATGCGCGCCTATCCGATCTCCACGCGGGTGAGCAACGTGAAGAACGACGGGCCGGAGCTGATCCAGCCGGTGTGAGCCGCACTCGGGGCCCATGGGCACAAGCCGTGCTTTGTGGGCTGATGGCACCTGCGCCGCGGCCCTGCCGCCGCTTTTGGCTGCGGCCGCTGCTCTCAAGGTGAGCTTCGCTCACGATAGCCGGCGCTAAAAACTGCGTTCTCGATCCCCGAACGAATGCCGCCCTCAGACACCCTCTCGCCCAGATCGTCCGCGCGCTGGCCTGCGTTGATCGGGGTTGCCGCTGTTGCGCTCATCGGGCTCACCTGGTGGACGCTGGTCCCTGAGGCCGATCGCCCTGAGCCGCCGCCGGCACAGGAGCCCGCCGCCGTTTCCCAGCCCGATGCCCGAGCCGAGCGGCTGCTCGACAGCGCGCGCGCCAACCTGCGCCAGGGCAACGCCGCGCAGGCGCGAGTGCTGTATCGCCAGGCCGTGGCCGCGTACGAGCGTAGCGGCAACCAGGCCGGGCTGGCCGCTGCCCTAGAGGAATTCGCAGCGCTGGAGTACGGCGCGGGTCATCTCGGCGACGCCCGCAGCGCCTACGCCGGCGCCATACACGCGTTCCCGCAGGCCGGCGACAGCGCGGGGCAGGCGCGCGTGCTGCGCCGGCTCGCGGCGCTCGAGTACCAGCGTGGACGCTATCCCGAGTCGCGCAAGCTGTTCCAGCAGGCGCTCGCGCTGACGCCGGGCGCGGACGATCCCAGCCTGCATGCCCGCCTGACCGCGAGCCTCGCGGACGTCGAGCTGCAGGTGGCGCGCTTCGATCGCGCCGCCGAGCTGCTGGCGCAGGCGCGCAGCGCGCTGAAGGGCGTCGAGGATGCGCGCAGCGTGGCGCGCATCCTGGAGCTGGAAGCCGAGCTGGCGCTGCGCACCGGCCGGGTGGAGCCGGCGGCCCGGCTCTACGAGCAGGCACTGTCGCAATACCGCGCCGGCCAGGAGTCGTCCCAATCGGCCCGCGCGGTGAAGGGGCTGGGCGACGTGCAGCGGCGTCTGCGCCGCATCCCCGAGGCCGACAAGCTGTATCGCGAAGCCCTCGAGCTCTACACCCGGCAGGGCGACGATGTGGGACGCGCCGCAACCCTGGAAACGCTGGGTGACGACGAGCGTGATTACGGCCGTGCGCCGCTGGCGCGCAAGCTGTACGAGGAGTCGGGCGCGCTGTACGCGCGCCAGGACCACGATCCTGGGCGTGCATCCACGGCGCTCAAGCTCGGCGACCTGGAGATCTGGTCCGGCCGGTTGCCCGAGGCGGAACGGCAGTTCCAGACGGCGCAGCTGCTCTATGAAGGGTTGCGCGACGAGCTGGGCGCCGCGCATGCGTGGCAGCGCCTCGGTGACCTGGAGCTGCGCCGCGCCCGCAGCGCGGCCGCGAACGCGCTTCTGCAGCGGGCGCTCAACGTGTTCGTACGCTTCCCCGGGGACCCGGGACATGGCAATACCCTGCAGAGCCTGGGGGATGCCGCGCGCATGGATGGACGCACCGGGGCAGCGGCCGGCCTGTACGAGCGGGCGCTCAAGGCCTTTGCCATGGCGGGCGACATGCGCGGCCGCGCCAACGCGCTGGCCGGCCTGGCCGATGTCGAGTACCGCCTCGACCGCTACGAGCCCTCCCGCAAGCTCTATCTCGAGGCCCTGCCCATGTTCGAGCAGCAGGGCGATCTTCTTGGGCAGACCTATGCTCAGCTCGGTCTGGCCCTGGTCAGCCTGGCCCAACGGCGCGATGCGGATTTCGAAGTGCACTTGCGGCGCGCGCGCAGCCTCGCGCAGCGGCAGGGCTCCGTCGCCCTGCTCGAGGAAGTAGCGCGCATCCAGCAGGAAGGCCGCGCTCTGCGGCAGGCCGCCACTGGGCAGCCGGATCAGTAGGCCCACCCGCACGCCTTGCCAGTGGCATAGGCCTTGCAGAAACACCCCCAGACGTTTCGTAAGTACCGGATTGTTCTACAGATTCATTGACAATCCGGAGGTCCGCGAGATGCGCTAAGTCTTTGTCGTTCAACAGAGACGTCGCAGATCGAGGACGACAAATGTCATAGCGGGGCAGGCGCACAAAAGCCGTCTTTTCGGCAGGTGTGCCGAATCCTTTAGCCGTACAGCGTCAGCCCGGGCCGTGATTGGGCAGAAACGCTGAGCGGTTTGACCGAGCTGTGACAGTTGCCGCGCGAAGCGTGTGGCCCGACGGCCACAACCCGCGTGCAGGTCACCGGCGCCGAGGCACCGCGGACACAAGGAATTGAACGAGGCGTCGGGGAGAACGACCATGAGTGAGCAGAGCGCAATTGCGCAGTTGGGCGACGGTCTCTTCGGGCGCGGTCCGCAAGCCGCGCTGCAGGCGCTGAACAAGAGCTTCGAGCTGGCCTTCCTGAAGAGCCTATCGCAGCTTTCGTCGCCCAGCCTGGATGCAATCGTCGACCGCACCGGCCACATCGGCATTGCCCGGGAGATCAGCAACTACAAGGTCTCCCGCAGCCTGGCCCAGGCGCTGACGGCACGCGTGGACGTGGAGACCGACCCGCGCGTGCAGGAAGTCCTCAAACTGCTCGCCTGCGAGTTCGAGGCGCACGGCGCGGGCGCCGGCAAGCGCATCGTGCAGGCCTCGGCCTTCGCCAGCGACGACACCACGGTCGAGGATGCGCTGAGCGAGATCTTCCAGTACTCGCCCGAAGAAGTCGCCGGCTTGCTGGAACCCACCCCGGGCGCGGAGTGGTCGACTTACCAGATCGTCGGGGCGGTGCAAGACCTGCTCGCCGCCGGCAGCAAGACCGAAGACATCCTTTGCGCCATCCGCGGCGAGGGCGTCTGGCGCGCCTCCCAGTCCATGACCGAGCTCTCGCTCGGCCTGGAGAAAGACATGCTCGGCAGCGACGACCCGCAGGCCTGGCATGCCATTGCCGGCAAGGCCGGCGGCGCCGCCCTGCTGCTCGACATGCTGTTCAACAACGGCTTCGCGGCCGCCAAGGATCTGAACACGACCACGCCGTTCTACGAGGACCCGGCGCTGCTCGGCATGGTGCGCGACGTGTTGAACGGACCCGATGTGGATTTCAGCGCGGTCGAGGAGTACCTGAACCAGGGCCAGGCGCTGGCGCTGCTGGTGCACGCGATCGACGCGGGCTTCGGCACGGACGACTTGAATCAGCTGCTGGATGCCAGCGTGGTGTCCAGCGACGGTTTGGTGGCGGTGCAGACGCTGCTCGCGCGGGTGCGCGAACTGCTGATTCCCGACGCTCCCGCGCTCGCCGCGTCGGACAGCGCGGCGTACTACCGCGCGGTATTCGGCACCATCGACCTGGTCGAGACGAAGTATGGCGATACGCTGGATCTCGACGGCCTCGTGTCCACGAACGCCGCGTCGATCACTGCGCACGCGTCGCAGGACA
>Ga0299906_10002040_pt1 | contig 17021 bp, 16 predicted proteins | sample RVTome_14_FD_200259 | JGI IMG/M metagenome (GOLD analysis project Ga0299906, IMG submission 200259) | Soil microbial communities from uranium-contaminated site in the Upper Colorado River Basin, Wyoming, United States - RVT145D125 (version 2) ...
AGGGTGATCGGGATCGGCTCGGTCACCGCCACATCGTCGACGGCGGCGAAGGAGTCGACCAGCGCGCGCGCGGCCTGTTCCAGACACGCAAGCTTGGTCGGCGCCCAGGCCTCGATGATGAGGTCCGCCGTGTGAGGAACCAGGCGGTGTCCCGCCGCCGATGACTCGTTCCGCGACATCCGGCCCAAGGATAATGGGGCCCCGCGTTCATGGGGGGAGATGACGTCGGCGGGCGCCTCGCAGACTCGGGAACTAGCCGAGACGCAGCCGACGCACGACGCGCTCGCTCGCGGTCAGACCGAAGCCGACGCTGAGCAGCAGCGCGCCATACCCTCCCGACTCCGGAGGATCGCACGGGAGAGGTCCGGTGGCCGAGCCCTCGGTCACAAGCCATAGACCGCATCGAGCCTCCGGGTCGTAGACGAGCACACCTCCGACCCCCTCGACGTGGAACGACATGGTCACCTGATAGGACCCCTCGACGAGCGGGACGCTTCCGGATGCCGCCGTCGGGCTCACGCACGTGACGACGTCGCCGCACGCGGCGGTGGCTGAGCCGGACGCGGCACCCGACAGCTCGACCTCGACGCTCCGGGATTGGGACCCCGGGCACTCGACGGTTCCCGAGTAGTTGATCGAGCCTTCCCCGACCTGCAGATCGATCTCGTCGGCGCCGGTGACGATCCCGGCACACGCCGGGTGGTAATCAGCCAACGCGACGGTGGCGGGCACGAACACCATCGCCCCGATCGCACCGAGGACGACGATCAGCCGCTTCGCACGCCTCACCATCGGGACCTCCCTTGGGCTGGACCTGTCGAGCCAGCCTTCGACGCCCAGGGGCCACCTCCTCCCGGAGCTGCGCCCGCAGATCCGGGCGCGTGGTCACGGTCCCGTGGGGCGCGCTGCTCGCCGCGTATCAGGCGGGCGTGATCGTCACCGGTATCCCGTTGAGGACGGCGTTGCCGGACAGCGGATCGATCATGTCCGAGGGCGCCAACACGTTGCTGTTGGTCCTGGCCTGACCTCCGGCGACCGCTGCTCTGACGCCGTCGTCTGCGGCTCCCCAGCCGTGGGGGATGCTGACGACGCCGGGCATGACCTCGTCGGTAACCTCGGCCTCGATCCGGACCGAGCCGGCCGAGGACGTCACCGTCACCGCTCCCCCCTCGGCGATGCCGAACCGAGAAGCATCGTCCGGGTGGATATGCAGCGTGCACTTGTTGGAGCCGCCGGCCAGCAGCGGGAGGTTGTGCATCCACGAGTTGTTCGAGCGCAGTTGCCGGCGTCCGATCAGCACCAGCGCGCCGTTGCGTCGACGGCCCAGCGACTCGCTCAGCCGCGCGCAATCGGCGACGATCGGTTCCGGCGCAAGCTCGATCATGCCCGACGGCGTCCGCAGGATCTCGGGGATGCGCGGCTGGAGCGGTCCCAGGTCGATGCCATGGGGATGCTGCTCGAGCAGCTCGAGCGACAGGCCGTCGGGTTCACGGCCGAACGCGTCGCCGTACGGGCCGCTACGCAGCAGGATGTCCAGCAGCCGCTCGGGTCCGGTGCGATCCCCCACCGCCTTCCACGCCTCGTCCTCCTCGACGCCGTTCGCCGGCGAGGATGGGTTCCGCAAGCCGCGCGCGAGCACCTCCCGCGCAACCATCTCGTCGAGCTGCTCGACGGTTGCATCCGCCGCCCCGGCGGCGATGCCGGTCATGCGCAGGAGAACCTGCCATTCGGGGATCTGGCCGTCGGGCACCGGGTTGATCGCCGGGGAGTACCGCGCGATGTTGCGGCACGACAGTGCGTAGAACGCGACGTCGTAATGGCTTCGCGACAGGGCCGGCTCGCCGGGCAAGATCACGTCAGCGTGCCGTGTGGTGTCGTTGATGTAGATGTCGATCGACACCATGAAGTCGAGCGCGTCGAACGCACGAGCGAGCGTCGTGGCGTCCGGGGTCGACACGACCGGGTTGCCGGCGAGCGTGATCAGCGCGCGCACCCGACCTTCGCCGGGCGTCAGGATCTCTTCGGCGAGACATGCGACCGGAAGCTCGCCGAGCACCTCGGGCGCCCCCCGCACGCGACTGCGATGCCGGCCGGTCCTGACCCCGCGCCCCTTGCCCGGCGCGCCGGCCGTGGTCGGCGATCCCGCCGCCGGCTTGGTGAACAGCGCGCCGCCCGGGCGGTCCAGGTTCCCCGTCAACACGTTGATCACGTCGACCAGCCACGACGCGAGGGTCCCGAACTCCTGCGTGCAAGTCCCGATGCGCGCGTACACCGCGGCGGTCTTGGCGGCGGCGAGCTCGCGCGCGATACGTCTGATGGTCTCCGCGGGTATCCCGCATACAGGCTCGGCGGCCTCGGGGGTGAACGGTTGCGCCAGCGCGCGCACCTCTTCGACACCGGCCGTGTGCTGCTCGAGCCGTCCGAGCGAGACCAGCCCGTCGGCGAACAGCGTTTGCACGATCGCGAACAGGAAGTGCGCATCGGTGCCTGGGACGATCGAGAGATGCTCGTCGGCCTCCTCCGCCGTGCGCGTGCGCCGTGGGTCGGCCACCACGAGCTTCCCGCCGCGGCGGCGCAGCGCGCGCAACCGGCCCGGCAGGTCCGGAGCCGTCAGCAGCGAGCCGTTGGACACGAAGGGGTTCGCGCCCAGGATCAACAGGTAGGAGGTGTTGTCCACGTCGGGGATCGGGACCGATAACCCGGTCCCGAACATCAGGCCGCCCGCGAGCTGCTTGGGCATCTGGTCGACCGTCGTCGCCGAATAGATGTTGCGGGTGCCGAGCGACTTCAGCAACGGCTTCGCGTAGAGCGATCCCGCGAGGTTGTGCGCGTTCGGGTTGCCCAGATACACCGCGACCGCGTCGCGGCCGTGCTCGGACAGGATGCCGCCGAGCTTCTCGGTGATCAGCTCGAACGCCTCGTCCCACGACGCTTCGCGGAATCCTTCACCCTCGCGGATCAGCGGGGTACGGACGATGTCGGGATCGCGCTCGAGGTCGATCAGCGCGATCGCCTTGGGACACAGGTATCCCTTGCTGAAGACGTCCTCGTCGTCACCGCGAACCTTGACCAGCTCGCGATCCTGCAGGGTCAGGGTGAGCCCGCAGGTCGCCTCGCAGAGCGGGCAGGTTCGATGCGCAACGCGTTCCATCACAGCCTCCCGGGTTCGGTTCGCACCATACCGCGGCCGCCGAACCCCGTACACCTCGTCGACCCCCACACGATGGCGTATCCGCTGGTGCGAACGGCCGAGACGTTCATGTACGCGAGCCCAAGCCGCGACGCAGGGCGTGCCGTATCCCGCCGGCAATCACTTAGCAACCCTGCGTTGACAGGACCGGGAGGACCGGGAGGACCGGGAGGACCGGGAGGACCGGGAGGACCCTGACGAACGCGCGGATCAGTCCACAGGTACGCGGATCAGTCCCCAGGTAACCGCGTGGATCGGGCCCAGCCGCTTCCCGTTTCTCACGTTCTTGTCAACCGCAGTTGGCTAAGCGCTTCGGGCGAAAACTTGGTTCATCCCCGGCTGCCCGCAGGCACTATCGTAATGACCATGCGGTACGTGACCTTCACCTTCGCCTTCGTCGCGATCTCGTGCACGAGCAGCGCGCCGCAGGTCGCACCGACGCCGACCACGCCCTCACCCACACCTTCGCTCACGACGGAGCCGACGCCAACCGGTGAGACGACGCCCTCGCCGCTGCCGACCCAAGTGCCCCTGGGGAAGCCCGTGTTCGAGGAGTTCGACCTCCCGGCCGGGTCGCGACCCCACGACGTCGCACCCGCACCCGATGGACGCGTCTGGTACACCGCCCAGGGCAGCGGAGAGCTGGGCTTGCTCGACCCGCGCAACGGCCGCGTGCGTCGCGTCGATCTCGGCGACGGCGCGCGCCCCCACGGGGTGATCGTCGGCCCGGACGGCGATGCGTGGGTGACCGACAGCGGACTGAACCAGATCATCCGCGTAGATGCGGAGACCTTCGAGATCGAACGCTTCACGCTGCCCGGCTCGAGCGCGAACCTGAACACGGCCGCGTTCGACGGTGACGGAGTCCTGTGGTTCACCGGGCAGAACGGCAACTACGGGCTGGTGAACCCGCGCAACGACGCCGTGCGCGTGTTCAACGCGCCGCGCGGACGCGGACCCTACGGCATCGCGGCGACGCCGGATGGAACGGTCTGGTTTTCCTCGCTGGCCGGCAGCTACATCGCGCGCGTCGACGGTCGCGACGGCCGGCTCGAGGTTGTGGACGTCCCGACCTCCGGTGGCGGCGCGCGCCGTGTGTGGAGCGACTCCGGCGGGCGTTTGTGGGTGACCGAATGGTTCACCGGCAAGCTCGCGCGCTACACGCCCTCGACGGGAGGGTGGCACGAGTGGGACATCCCGGGCAACGCGCAGCCCTACGCGGTGTTCGTGGACGAGCACGACCTGGTTTGGGTAACCGACTTCGGGGCGAACGCGCTCGTACGCTTCGACCCCCGCACCGAACGGTTCCGATCGTTCCGGTTCCCGTCCGCGGGAGCCGAGGTGCGCCAACTCCTCGGACGTCCCGGCGAGGTCTGGGGTGCAGAGTCGGGAACCGACAAGCTCGTCGTCGCCCGCACCGGTTCATGACGAACCCACCCGCGAGAAGGGTGGTCTAGACTCCCACCCAGTACACGGTTGGTGGGGAGGCGCGCAGTGACTGACATGATCCGTACCTCGGGATTGGTGAAGCGGTACGGGAAGGTGACGGCCCTCGACGGCTTGGACCTGATCGTGCCGAAGGGGACCGTGCTCGGATTGCTCGGCCCGAACGGCGCAGGCAAGACGACCGCCGTACGTATCCTGACGACGTTGCTTCAACCAGACGCGGGAACGGCAGAGGTGGCCGGCATCGATCTGCTCCGCCATCCGGACAAGGTGCGCGAGCGGATCGGTCTGTCGGGCCAGACCGCCGCCGTCGACGAGCACCTCACCGGCTACGAGAACCTCGAGATGGTCGGACGGTTGTATCACCTCGGCCGGCAGGTGGCGCAGGCGCGCGCGCGCGAGCTGCTCGAACGGTTCGACCTGGCCGATGCGGCGAACCGCACCGCGAAGACGTACTCGGGAGGCATGCGGCGAAGGCTCGACCTGGCCGCGGCGCTGGTCGCAGCACCCGAGGTCCTGTTCCTCGACGAGCCCACCACGGGGCTCGATCCGCGTAGCCGCGTCTCCATGTGGGATACGATCCGCGAACTCGTGCGCAGCGGGAGCACGCTGTTGCTGACGACGCAATACATGGAGGAGGCCGACCGGCTGGCCGACGACATCGTCGTCATCGACCGCGGTCGCAAGATCGCTCACGGCACCGCGGACGAGCTGAAGCGCACGATCGGTGGCGAGCGGGTCGAGGTCGTCGTGGGAACCACTGGTGATATCGCGGTGGCGCGGGCCGTTCTCGCGCGGGCTTCATCCGAAGACGTGCAGATAGACGAGACGAGCCGCAGGCTGACCGCGGCGGTGACCGGCGGCGTCGATGCCTTGCGCAAAGTCGTCCAGCAGCTCAAGACGAACAACGTTTCGGTGCTCGACGTGGGCCTGCGCCGGCCGACGCTTGACGACGTGTTCCTCGCGCTCACCGGCCACATCGCGGAGAACGACTCCAAGTCTGCCGACGAGACTGCGACGCCGGATCCCCGCGTGGCGCTGGACAAGGAGCGCGTGTCATGACAGCGCTCGCGCAGACCCTTGCCGATGGGGCGATCGTCGCCAAGCGCAATCTGATCAAGACGAGGCGGATCCCCGACGTTCTGGTGTGGACCACGATGTCGCCGATCATGTTCGTGCTGCTGTTCGCGTACGTCTTCGGCGGCTCGATCAACATCCCCGGCTCGACCTATCGCGAGTTCCTGATCGCCGGCATCTTCGCTCAGACCGTGATCTTCGGCGCCACGTTCACGGGTGCGGGGCTGGCCGACGACATGCAGAAGGGCATCATCGACCGCTTCCGGTCGTTGCCGATGGCTCGCTCGGCATTGCTGGTCGGCCGTACGGCGAGCGACATCGTCAACAACTCGATCTCGCTGGTCGTGATGGCCATCACCGGGCTGATCGTCGGCTGGCGGATCCACACGTCGATCCCCGAGGCGATCGGCGGGTTCCTGGTGCTCCTGCTGTTCGCCTACGCGATCTCGTGGGTGATGGCCTACGTGGGCTTGATCGTGCCGAGCGTTGAAGTGGTGAACAACGCATCGTTCATGGTCATCTTCCCGCTGACGTTCATCGCCAACACGTTCGTCCCGAGCCAGAACCTGCCGGGTGTGCTGCGAACCGTCGCCGAATGGAACCCGGTTTCGTCCGTGGCGCAAGCAGCGCGCGAAGCCTTCGGCAACGTGGGACCTGCCACACAGGCATCCGAGGCGTGGTCGCTGAACCATCCCATCCTCTACGTCGTGCTCTGGGTCGGGATCATCCTGGCGGTCTTCGTCCCGCTGTCGGTCCGTCGCTACGAGCGCGCGACCCTCCGAGGCTGAGCGAGGCGATAGGGTCGGTGACGCGTTCCGGCCGCGCGCCGCTCGACGAGCGGGTACCCACGGTGGACCGTTTTTTCAGGCCGTCAGCGGCGAAGCTTGGCAGCCATCTGCGCGCGCGTCGGCACCTTCACGTTTCGCACGGCGCGCACCAGCCGTAGCAGCCGAAGCACGTACCATCCCGGGTCGATCTGCCATGCACGCAGGCCGAGGCGTGCGGACCAGGGGAAGGCGTGGTGGTTGTTGTGCCACGACTCGCCGAACGAGGGGATCGACAGCGCCCACACGTTGCGGCTCTCGTCGCGCGCCTGGTATGCCTCACGGCCGTAGAAGTGGCATATCGAGTTGATGCTCCAGGTCACGTGGTGCAGCAGGAACACGCGCACCAGCGATCCCCACAGGAACGCCGTCAGCATCCCGACCCACGACCGCGTGATCGCCAGGCCCGCCAACGCCGGAAGCAGGAACGTGGCGAGCGTCAGCAACGGGAACCCACGGTCGATCCGCGCGATCGCCCGATCCGCGACCAGATCGGGAGCCCACTCGCTCCGATCGGACTGCTCGGAGTCGAACAGCCAGCCCATGTGCGCGTGCGCGAGCCCGAGCACGACGCCTCGCAGCCCTCCGGCCTTCGCCAGGTGCGGTGAATGTGGATCCCCGAACTGGTCGGCGTACGCGTGATGGCGGCGGTGGGTCGCCGACCATGCGATCACCGACCCCTCTACAGACATCGATCCCGCGACGGCGAGGATGACACGCAGCGGCTTGACGGCGCGGAAGCTTCGGTGCGTGAAGAGCCTGTGGTAGCCGAGCGTCACCCCCAGGCCGGTGAACGCGTAGAACGCAAGCATGACGCCGAGATCGGTGCCGGTGATACCGGTTCCCCAAAGCGAAACGATCGCGGCGACGACCGCGAGCGGCGGGACGACGGTGAGGATGAGCGTGATGCGACGCTGGATGCGGAGTTGCGCAGCGTCGAGGCGCACGATGCCGCGAGTGGTCGTCTCAACCGGACGTTCGAGAAGCTCGTGCATGATTCCTCCGGTGCGTCGGGTCAAGCACGGCAGTTGAGAGTCGGGGGGCCGCGACGAGTCGCGGCCCCCCAACGTGCCTTAAGCCGGTCGAACGTTCGTGGCCTGCAAGCCCTTCTGGCCCTGGGTTACCTCGAACTCGACGATTTGGCCTTCCTTCAGCGAGCGATATCCGTCACCGGCGATGCCAGAGTGATGGACGAAGACGTCGTTGCCCTCATCGGGCGAGATGAAACCGAAGCCTTTGTCGTCGCTGAACCATTTGACGGTTCCGCGCATGTCGTACCTCCTTCCGGCGCCAGTGGCGCAGTGATCAGCCCATTACGGACCGTGAGGCGAAGCCGGAAAAAGGAACAGCCGCGGTCTGCCCGCGGCATTAGCGTCCACACCAAACCTCGAACTCGGCAGCGATGATATCACGCCTCGACGAAAGTCAACAGCCGCCCCGAGCACCGATGCGACACCCCAAACCGCTGTTCTTCCAGGTCAGGCGGACAGATACTTACGGGAACCCGCCCTGCTCCGGGTCGACGCGCTCGATCGTCAGGCCGCCGGATCGACCCGCCAGATAGGGCCGCCGGTGGACAGCACATACAACTCGCCGGACGCATCCTCACCGAACGACGCGATCAGAGACGCAGAGACACCGAGATCCAGCGGCACCGTCAGCAGCCCGCCGACGGTGACCAGCGCGTTGAGGCGGGCGGTGCAGAAGTCGGCGAACAGGTAAGCGCCCTGCAGCGCCGGGATGCGCGTGCCACGGTACACGTACCCCCCGGTCACCGAGCAGTTCGTGCCCACGCGCGGATACTCGTACAGAGGCGGTACGTGACCGGCCGGCTCGGTGCCGCCGGCGTAGGGGTGAGCGCCCTCCATCTGGTTCCAACCGTAGTTCTCGCCGCCGCTGGAGGTCGCCGGCCGGTAGTCGATCTCCTCCCACTGGTTCTGGCCGACGTCGCCTACCTCACCGGCGATCTCGAGCACGGTCGTCACGGTCGCGCCGTCGAGCGCCCGCACACGTCCACCCTTCTCGGCGATGAACAGCCGGGCATCCCCCGGTCGCGTGGCCATCGCGAGCGGATGCGACAAGGCGGCCACCTGCGTGAGGGTTACGAGCGGAACCGGCGGCGCGGCGCCTGCGGGTACGGCGGCAGCGAGGAACACCCCGAGGGCGACGATCTTCCGGAGCTTCACTCGTGGCCCATCGGTCCGCGAGAAACGCGTAGCAACGACCTGCCTCGAAACGTAGTTCCGACGTAGACGCATGCACTCTCCCGACGATCGATGGCTCCAGGCTTCGTCGCGACGCCCCTCGGTCCTGCCCAACCAGACGAGGCATCGGCGCCCGGGCAAGGGAAAACTTCCTCCCAGGACATCGCGAACCACCGGCCCTGCGAGGGATGATCGCGCCGGTGGGGGATCACCGCGTGGACATGGCCGGCCTGACGCGCGAAAGGAGGGGGACCGGTGCCATCGGCATCGAATGGCCGGCGCCGCAGGGATCCTGTCTTCGTGTGATGGATGTGGGGGGAGTTCAGATGAGACATGTTCGAACCTTGGCGTTGTTGGCTGCTGTGGTCATCCTCGCGCCGATCCAGGGGATCGCCGCCGGTGGCGGGGATCCCAACAAGCCACGCATCATCTGCGTCCAGGATCAGCGCGGCGAGACGTGCTTCGTCCGGACGCTGGAAGTTTCGTCGACCGGGTTGACGACCGAGGCCGGCACCGCACTGATCTCGGCGCTGGGTCTGACCGGCCGGCTTCCGGAGAGCGAGCCTTCCGTGGACGAGCACGGCGTCTTCCGCTTCATGGATCGCGACCTGTTCCAAGCGGTCCCATCGTTGTTCACGGTCCCACAGACGGGGCTGGCACTGCCGGAGGACCTGCCCGAGGACCTGCACCTGCTGTCGGACCCGGGCGAGCCGCTGCCGGCGCTCGACATCCTGAACCTGCCGGCGCTCGCGCTCGCGCTGCTCAACGGCGAGAACGTGGTGCTGGGTGACGCCGAGGCGACCTCGTTCGTGCTCGGCGCGCTGGGGCAGGCGCAACTGGCGCCGCCGCACGGCACCCCGAAGGTCAGCAACACGACCATGGAGTTCAGCCTCAACTCCGACTCGCTCCTGCCGGGCCTGCCCGGACTGGGTGAGGGCGCGACGTGGGCACTCGACACGCGCGTTTCGTTCGGCTTTGATCTCGACGGCATCCCGCTGCGCGGTCCGGGCGCGAACGTGAGCGTCACGCTGAACCCCGCCGGAGTGGTCACGCAAGCCCAGTACGCGCTGCGTCAGACGGCCGAGGGCGTGCATCGACGGATCATCCACCCGTCGCTCGGCCCAAGCGTCTGCCGTGATGCGCTCGGCCTGTCGGCCGACGCCGAGGTCACCGCGGACCTGGTCTACTACGCGCCGCCGCTGGATGTGCGCGCGGCCACGCTGGTACCGCACTTCGACTGCAACGCGGTCGGCGACGGGACCGATGACACGATCCCGCTGAGCCGGTTCGTCCCGGCGATCGCCGGTGGACCGCAGGCGCACATCGCGGCGGCGGCCGACGGCGGGACCGTCTTCGCGGTCGCCAACGTGCAGGGCGGCACCGCCCCGTACCGGCTCGACTGGAACTCGGCGACCAGCGGCCAGGTCGGCGATGGCAGCGATCAGATCAGCTACGACGTCGCGATCGACCCCAGCAAGGTGGACGCGTCGATCGAGACGCTCGACGAGCGTCTCACTCTGACCGTGACAGATTCGAACGGCTTGGTCACCTCGACGGACGCCACACTCCAGGTCTCTCTCGTGGCCCCGACGCCTGAGCCCGACGAGCCGGGGGCCCTGAGCCTCCCGAACCTCGGGGGAGCGCAGGGCGGCAGTCACGCGATCAGCGGCAACCAGGTCGGCACCTGGGACGGGACCGACAGCCCCGCGTGCGCGCCGTACACCGGCGGGTTCCGCGACTGGACGAACAACTCGCCCAGCCCACGGCCGGCGGTCCGGTTCAACTACTCGACCACCTGGGCGTGGGAGACCGATTTCCGCAGCGACACGATCTCGGGCGGACAGGATCATTTCTACGCAGATGACATCGACATGGCCTTCTACTGCGGCCACGGCGGCCCGAACGGCTTCAGCTTCGAGAACAGCACCTACGGGCCCAGCGACAAGAACCTCAACTACACCGAGGCACGCTGGGGCGACCGCGATCTCGAATGGTTCGCGTTGCTGTCATGCCAGGTGATGGCCTCCACGAACGGCGCCGGCCTGTCCACCTCACAACGATGGGGTCCGGCGTTCAACGGACTGCACGAGATGATGGGCTTCCACACCAACGCCTATCCCAGCGGGAACCTGGGCGCGAGCATCGCCTTCTACACCCAGGGGTATTCGTGCTGCGGGTTCACGTGGGCGCCGAGGAAGGTCCACGACTCCTTCGTGCAGGCGGTCCTGGACGGCCAGCCCGACGACACGGTCTGGGCGACCCTGTTGCCGGTGTCCTACTCGTACACCTGGAACCGCAACGACTTCTTCTGGGGCCGGGGATCGACGGGTGCCGACATCCCAGCCAACCAGATCTACTACTTCGTGCGGTACTCGGGAACCGTCTGAGCCTGCGGGATACGTTGGAGCCCGGGCGCGCGCCCGGGCTCCAACATCTTCGGGGGCAAGCAGGACGCGACGTCTATGAGGTCTGGCCGCTCGCGATGTCGACCTTCTGGAGAAGGCTCAGCGTATTGGCCCGCGCCGCCTCCGCGTCCTGGCCGGTCGCCGAGCCGGCCTTCTCGAAGGTCTCGTTGGTGACGTTGTCGGCGTTCCCGTGATCCTCGTCCGGCAACCCGCATCCGCAGTTGTAACACATAGGTCCTCCCTCCTCGTTGTCACCGATCAGGACATGACTTGCTCGCCCGACGACGACGAGCCTCCCCGGAGGGCGAGCGGCGGCCGGGCCGAAGCGCTGCTCGAAGCGCGGGAAGGCACGTGCTGCGTGTCGTTCAGGCGCACCCGCGCCGGCGGTTCAGGGTGACGATCAAGCTGGGAGCAGATCGATCCTGAACACCGGGCCGGCCAGCGACAGCGCGTACACCTCACCGCTGGGGTCCTCACCGAACGACGCGAGCAGCGGGACGTCCAGCCCGAGGTCCTCGTCCACGGCACCGTCTTCGCCCACGCGCAGCGCGTGCACGCTGCCCTCGCACCAGTCGCCGTACAGGTACGCGCCCACCAGCGATGGGATCGCGTCGCCGCGGTAGACGTAGCCGCCGGTGATCGAGCAGGCCCCGCCCTCATGCCCGTACTCGAAGACCGGTGGGACGTGGTTGTCTGGCTCCACCCCACCTTCGTAGGGGTGGGTGGCCTCCATCTGGTTCCACCCGTAGTTCTGACCGCCGCCGGCATCGGCCGGCTGAACGTCGATCTCCTCCCACAGGTTCTGCCCGACGTCGGCGATCCACAGATCCCCGGTGACACGGTCGAACGAGAACTTCCAGGGGTTCCGCAGGCCGTATGCCCAGATCTCCTCGCGCGCGCCCTCGACGCCCACGAACGGGTTGTCGGCGGGGATCGTGTAGGCCGCGTCCTCGGTTGGGGTGGGATCGATCCGGAAGATCGAACCGAGCAGCGAGCCGATGTTCTGCCCGTTCCCCATCGGGTCGCCGCCGCTGCCGCCGTCCCCGAGCGTGCCGTACAGGTACCCGTCGGGTCCGAACGCGAGGTGCCCGGCGTTGTGGTTCTCGAACGGCTGATCCAGCTGCATCAGCTCACGCCGCGATGCCTCATCGGCGACACCGCTGTCCATCGCGAACTCGAGGACGCGCGTGTCGCCGTCGGGATCGGTCAGGTTGACATACATGTTCGTCCCGTCGGGCGAGAACGCGAGACCGAGCAATCCCTGCTCGAGGCTGCTCGACACCTCGTCGGACACGTCGAGCACCGGGATCGGATCGGGGATCCCGCCGCGGATCGCGTGGATCAAACCGACCTTCTCCACGATGTAGATCGCGTCCTCGCCGGGGCGGATCGCCGTGTCGACCGGCATCGCGTAGACGCCGACCGGAGTCAGCAGGACGCCGTTGCCCACCACCTCCTCGGCGGACGACGCGCCGGTGAACATCAGTGGCACGAGCAACGTGAGCGCGGCGAGACGAGACAAGATCATCGAGGCCCCCCATCGGTCATCAAAGAATCCCGGCCCCTTCCTTCGTGCCTCCGCCCCCGGAACCCTTCTTGTGAGCGGCGCGGATCCTTGGTGGCCGTCCAGGGTGCGCGCGCGATAGAAACACTCCCATGCAGATCTACCTCGAGGTGGGGAAGCGGTGGGTATTCGCCGGCGCGCTCGACTGGCCGGGCTGGTGCCGTCGAGGCCGGGACGAGGCCGAGGCGCTGGCGGCGCTGCTCGCGTACCGCACGCGCTACCGAACGGCGCTGGGGCGACGCGCGCGCGGACTGCCCGATCCGCGCGGCGTGCGTGCGTTGAAGGTGGCCGAGCGCCTGCCCGGCGATCCCACGACCGACTTCGGCGTGCCGGGGAAGGCACCTGCCTTCGACGCGCGGCCGCTCCAAGCGGCCGAGCTTCGCCGGCTCACCGGGCTTCTGGAAGCGTGCTGGGCGGCGTTCGACGCGACGGCCGAAGCCGCGCGCGGCACCACGCTGCGGGTCGGACCGCGCGGCGGAGGGCGCGATGTGCGCAAGATCGTCGCGCACTGCTCGAGGCCGACGAGGCGTACCTGAAAGCGCTCGGCGGCCGCGCGCGCGCGCGCGAGATGCGGCCGGCCTTCGTCGATGCGCTGGGGGCGCGCGCGCGCGGCGAGCTCCCCGACCGAGGACCTCGCGGCGGCGCACGATGGACGGCTCGATACGCGATCCGGCGCTCTGCGTGGCACGCGCTCGATCACGCGTGGGAGATCCAGGACCGCGCCGACGGCGTCATCTAGCGTTCAACCTGATCCGTGCCCTCCGGCGGCCGCGCCGACCGGCACCTCTGTCTCGGGCCCTCCGGCCCTGTCCCGGCGCGCCGTCCAGGTCAACCATGGTCGGAGAGCCTCGAGGAGGTGAGCGGCATGGCGAAGCACGGTCTCCCAGCATTCCGCCAGTGTCCGGGGTGTTCGTACGACTTCCTGACGGGCGAAGGATCCCGCTCATGCGGATGGTTCGACTGCCCCTACCTCCCGGAAGACTTCAAGGTGCTCTGCCCCGCGTGCAACTTCAATTACGCGACGCGCGAGGGTGACCACCGCTGCGATGACCTCGCGACGTGCGAATGGGCGATCGAAGGGTTCAAGCACGCCGGCCAGCTCCGGCGCGCCATCCAAACGCACATCGTCCAGTAGGCATCGCTCGGTTGGCCACGGAGCACTAGGATGCCCGGGTCATGCCGGCCCGCACACGCAAGACCGACGTCACGGTCGCATTCGTCCTGGGTGGTGGCGGCCACATGGGCGCCCACGAGGTCGGGATGCTGCGCGCGCTGCTCGAGCGTGGGATCAAGCCGGATCTGGTGCTCGGCACCTCTGTGGGCGCGGTCAACGGCGCGGCGGTCGCGGCCTCGCCCACCGTCTCCACGATCGAGCAGCTCGCCACCCTGTGGACCGAGCTGGACGAGGACACGCTGTTCGGCGGTTCGCTGTTCGCCGGCGCGGCCAGGCTGGTCAGCCGTCGCACGCATCTGCACAGCAACGAGGCGCTTCGCCGGCTGCTGTCCGAGACGCTGCCCGTCGCTCGCTTCGACGAGCTGGCCGTGCCCTTCCAATGCGTCGCCGCGTGCATCGAGCGCGCCGCCGAGCATTGGTTCCATGAGGGACCCCTGATCGAGGCGATCCTTGCTTCGGCCGCCCTGCCCGGCGTGCTGCCGCCCGTCGAGATCGGCGGCGAGCATTTCATCGACGGCGGGATCGTCAACAGCATCCCGATCGCGCGCGCGGTCGAGCTGGGCGCCACCGAGATCTACGTGCTGCACGTCGGACGGATCGAGCAGCCGCTCGAGCCGCCGAAGGGGCCGATCCAGGTCGCGATCGTCGCCTTCGAGATCGCGCGACGCCACCGCTTCGCGCGCGATCTTGCGACGTTGCCGGAGGGCGTGGTCGCGCACGTGCTCCCAACCGGGCAGCCACCGCAGGCAGCGGGACGCGACCTGTCGCAGCTCAACTTCCGCAACTTCAAAGCGGTCGGCGAGCGCATCGAACGCGCTTACCTCGCGACCGCCGAGTATCTCGCGACCTCAGTCCCCAGCGAGACCTGACCGGGTATCCTCCGGCAGACCCATGGATCGCCTGCCGCCCCGTCTCGTCCGGCGCCTCGTCCTCGCACCGCTGGCGCTGGTGCTCTCGCTCGTGGTGCTGGTCTTCTCACCGCTGCTGCTGCTCGCCGCGTTCGTCGCCGACCTCGTCCTGCCCGGCAGCTGGCGCACGTTCCGGATCGCGGTCTTCGTGACCGCGTACATCGCGCTCGAGATCGCCGGACTGCTGGGCATGTTCGCGCTGTGGGTCGGCAGCGGGTTCGGCGCGCGGCTGCGGTCCCCGCGGATGGTCGATGCGCACTACGGTTTCATGCGCTGGTGGCTGCGCACCATCGACAAGGTCACGCGCAAAGTCTTCCGTCTGCGCGTGCACATCGAGGACCGTCCGACCCCCCGCCCCGGCCCGATCCTGGTGTTCTGCCGGCACGCGGGGCCGGGCAACTCGCTGCTGCTGATCGGAACGCTGCTGGTCGGCTATCAACGTAAGCCGCGGATCGTGATGCTCGCGAAGCTGCAGTGGGAACCGCTGTACGACATCATGCTGAACCGCTTGCCGAACCGGTTCATCCGCCACGACCCGTCGCGACGCGAGCTATACCTGGATGCGATCACCGGACTGGCGACGGGGCTCGGTGACCAGGACGCGTTCGTGCTGTTCCCCGAGGGCAAGGACTTCACCCCGCGCGTGCGCCGCCGCGCGATCGACTACCTGCGCAGCAAGGGTCTCAGCGAAGCGGCGGAGCGCGCCGAGCGGATGGAGCACGTCTTGCCGCCGCGTCACAACGGCGTGGCTGCGGCGATGCGTGGCGCGCCGGAGGCCGACATCGTGCTCGTCGCGCATTCGGTGCTCGAAGAGATCGGGTCGTTCAAGACGTTGTGGAACCGGATCCCGTTCGGACAGCCGATCGTCGCGCACTACTGGCGCCTGCCGCAGTCCGAGGTCCCACGCGAGCAGCAAGAGCTGATCGACTGGCTCTACGAATGGTGGGAACGGATCGATCAGTGGATCGTCGAGCGCGAGCGCGCGGCCGCCGCCGCCGAGCGCGCCGGCGAGATCGCCTGAGGACGCTTCCCGAGCGCGCGTTTCGTCCCGTTGGCCCCCGGACTGGCCCGGACGGGTCATTGACCCCCGTGCGTGGCGGGATCGACTATCGGTGCGAGGGAGAGGAGGGACGTCATGGACTATTGGCGTCGTGAGCAACTCGGAGTGTCCGCCGGCATCGCCACCGTCGCCTTGTTCGGTGCCGGCGCGATCGTGGCGGCGATGCAGTTCCCGGCGATCTCCGCGAGCAACCAGGAGATCTCCACGTTCCTGGCCGATCATCGCACGCGCCTGCTGACGCAGGCGTTCCTCGGCGGGCTGGGCCTGACCGCGGGGCTGTGGTTCCTCGGGAGCCTTCGTAGCGTGCTGCGTCGCGCAGAGGGTGGGACCGGCCGCGTCGCCGGCATCGCCTACGGCGCCGGCATCACGGGGCTGGTGATGATCGGGGTGGCCGAGCTGCTCGCGGCATCGGCCGTCTACAGTGCGGGCCTGAACGACGCGGCCATCACGAGCGGGATGTTCAGGCTGACACAGGTCGCATTCGCGTTCGTCGGGTTCCCGATGATGGTGGTGCTCTCGGCGACCGGGCTGCTGGCGCTGCGGACCGGGGTCCTGCCGCGCGCGTTCGCAGCGCTGACGGTCATCCCCGTCGCCGCGAACGCGGTCGGCGTGTGGTCGATCTTCGTCGACGGCGGAAGCTTCGCGCCGGGCGGATCGGTCTCTTACCTCGCGCCGCTGACCGCAACACTGCTCTGGGTGCTGGCTGCTAGCGGGATGCTGACCGTCAAACTCGGGCAGCCGGTCGAGACGGTCGTGGCGCGACGCCGGATCTCGGACATCGTCGTCGAGCCGCCGCGCGCGGCCGAACGCTAGAACGAGCTCGAGGAGCGATGCCGCGCGTCAGCAGCGCGGCATCGCGTCCTGTCGCGCGTCGAGCCAGTCCGCCACGACGTCGATCGCCTCCGGCGCGTTCGGATGCAGGACGAAGGTGTGGCCGGCGTTCGGAACGACGTGCAGCGTCGCATCGTCGGTGCCTGAGAACAGCGCGAGCTCGGCCTCCCCGGCGCTCGCAACGAAGAGCGCGTCGTTCTCGGCGAGGATCAGCAGCACCGGCACGTCGATCAGACCCATCACCCAGCGGGACGGCTGCATGCTGATGCTGAAGATCTCACCCGACGGCGTCAGGTTCGCCATCTCGTTGTCCAGCGCGACCACGTCCGCCTCGGCGG
>Ga0299906_10002041_pt1 | contig 17015 bp, 19 predicted proteins | sample RVTome_14_FD_200259 | JGI IMG/M metagenome (GOLD analysis project Ga0299906, IMG submission 200259) | Soil microbial communities from uranium-contaminated site in the Upper Colorado River Basin, Wyoming, United States - RVT145D125 (version 2) ...
CCGCCCACCGCCACCATGGTGCCGTCAACGGTGGCCTCCACTCCCCGACCGCTCATCGATCGGAACCCGGATGCAGCAGGGACATCACCACCTTTGTCCTTGGCCGCACTCACGATCGCCCGGGCCAGAGGATGCTCCGAATCGGACTCGACCGCGGCGGCAAGGGCCAGCAGACCGGTTTGGTCCCCGTTGACGGCTGTGACGGCAGACACCCGGTGACTGCCCTTGGTCAGGGTCCCGGTCTTGTCGAAGAGGACGATGTCCACGCTTCGCATCCGCTCCAGAGCGAGACGGTCCTTGACCAGGATCCCGTTTCGGGCAGCCATCGAAGTGGAGATGGCAATCACCAACGGGATGGCGAGTCCCAGCGCATGGGGGCAGGCGATGACCAACACTGCCACCATCCTCACCACCGCCTGGTCTGGTTGGTCCGCGATCATCCAGGCCGTCACCGTGACCGCCGCGGCGGCTACCGCCACATAAAAGAGGATGGCAGCGGCGCGGTCGGCCAGAACCTGAGCGCGCGACTTCGAATCCTGAGCCAACGCGACCAGACGCTGAATCCCGGCCAGGGCGGTGTCGTCCCCGACGGCTTCGACCTCGACCCGGACCGCCGAGTCGGTGGCCACGGTCCCGGCTACCACCCGATCCCCCGGGGTCTTGGCGACCGGCTTTGACTCGCCGGTGACCATCGACTCGTCGATCTCAACGTCGCCTTCTGCGATCACCCCGTCGGCGGGGACACGCCCCCCGGGTCGCACCAACACCAGATCCCCGACCTTCAACTCGGCCACCGTGACGGTCTCGGTTTCTCCCTCCGTTATCCGCTCCGCCTCATCGGGCAGCAGCTCTGCCAGAGCGGCCAGCGCTCCCCGGGCTTGGCCGATGGCCCGCATTTCCATCCAGTGGCCGAGCAGCATGATGGTGATCAGAGCCGCTAGCTCCCACCAGAACTCGAGGTCGAACCAACCCAAGGTGGTAGCGGCGGAGGCGAGGAAGGCAACCACGATCGCCATCCCGATCAGCAGCATCATCCCCGGTTGGCGATCGCGGATCTCCCGCACCGCGCCCTTGAGGAACGGCGAGCCACCGTAGATGAAAATGGCTATCCCCAACGCCGGGGCCACCCACTCCGACCCGGGGAAGCTCGGGGCGGTGTAGCCGAACCATTCCTGGATCATCTCCGAGAAGAAGACGACGGGAAGGGTCAGCAGCAGGGACAGCCAGAAACGATCCCGGAACATGGCCACGCTATGACCGGCATGCTTGTCATGTCCGGCGTGGCCCCCGCCGTGATGATCTCCGTTCGGATTTCCGGTCACAGAAGGTGGTTGGTCTTTCTCCGCCGCCTCGTGCTCGACGACGCCAACGTGATCATGATCGTGCTCTGTCATCAGATTCCTTTCGCGAGACCGCCGGTCAGGAACGGACCAGCCGTTCGATCGCCTTGGTGGCCTCGGTCATCATGTCGTCTGCCGTTGCGACGTCGCCGGCCTCAGTGGCCTCTCGGACACAGTGACGGACGTGCTCATCGAGCAGGCCGACGGCAACACCTTTCAGGGCCGAGGAGACCGCATTGACCTGAGTGAGAACATCGATGCAGTACTCGTCCTCGCTGATCATCCGCTGGAGCCCGCGCACCTGGCCCTCGATTCGCGCCAACCGTCTCAGATAGGCTTCCTTGTTGATCTCATAGCCGCGCAACGTTTTCTCCTTGATACCCTAGGGGGGTAGGGTATCGTTGAGACTGGACCAGGTCAAGGCAGGTCCGTGTCGAACCTTTCGCCATTAGGGACTTTCGCCTCTGCCTACCCCACCGGGGGTGGGTCATGATGATCTCGAGGTGATGTCAAATGATGTGGAGTAATTGGAACGCGATGGGGTTCTTCGGGTGGACGATGATGATCGTCTTCTGGGTGGTGGTCGTGGCCTTGATCGTCTGGGCGATCCGATCTTCGACGACGACCAGCGGCAATTCGACACCGGACGCTCTCGGCATTCTCGAACGCCGATACGCCGGCGGCGAGATCGAAAGAGAGGAGTTCGAGGAGCGGAAGCGGACCCTGGTCGAGTCTCGAAACTCCCGCCGATGAGGGCCACCGCGTCGTCGGTGGGGTTCCGGCTGCGTACCGCACGCGGGCATCTCAATGGGGTGATCCGCATGGTCGAAGAGGATCGTTACTGCATCGATGTGCTCCACCAGCTCTCCGCGGTGCAGGGGGCTCTCGATCGGGTCCGACGCGAGGTGCTCGAAGCTCACCTCCGGGGCTGTGTGCCCGAGGCGGTGGCCGAGGGACGGATCGACGACATCGTCGACGAGCTGCTGACAGCCACCTTCGGCGCTGCTCCCAACTCTCACGGTGAGGAACACCGTTGCCTCACCGTGGCGGCGGTCGCCGAGGCCGGGGTATGACCGATCCGGTCGACATTGTGCTGGTCACGGCTCCGGGCTGTCACTTCTGCGACGAAGTCGACCAACTGCTCGCCGAGTTGGGAACAGTGATTCCGCTCGCGGTGAGAACGGTGCCGCTCTCCTCGGAAGAAGGGCTTGGGCTGTTGGTGCGTCATCAGGTCCCCTTCCCACCGATCCTGCTCGTGGATGGCGCCTACTTCGGATACGGCCGCATCTCCCGTCGCAAACTGGAAGAACATCTCGCCCGGCTATCCAACGACGTGGCGGTCTGAGGTGGAAGGGCTGTTCCTCGGAGGATCCCTGCTCGCGGCCTTTGTCGCCGGGTCGGTGGCGCTGTTCGCTCCCTGCTGCATCGTGGTGATGTTCCCCGCCTTCCTGGCGGCTTCGGTGCGAAACCATCGCTGGCGGCTGGTACCGCTGGCATTCGTGTTCGCCGCCGGAGTGGCCACCGTTCTGATCCCGGTGACGCTCGGGCTCAGCCTGATTACCGAGAGCTTGCTGCGCTATCACACCGCGGTGTACGGACTAGGCGCCGCCCTGCTATTCGCCCTCGCCGTGGTCTCACTGAGCGGTGGTACATGGTCGCTGCCGTTTCTCAGGGGATCACCCGACATCTCCCGCACCGACTCGGCCGGGATTTACGCCCTGGGGGTGTTTTCCGGTGCGGCCAGCGCCTGCTGCGCCCCGGTACTCGCCGGTGTTCTCACACTCTCGGCGGTGTCGCCCGGTCTCGCTTCTGGCGTGGGGATCGGGTTGGCCTACGTGTTCGGAATGGTGTTCCCCCTGATTATTCTCACCCTGCTCTGGGACCGGCTCGGGCCCGACCAGGTCCAGATCGGCTCCAAACCGGTCACGTTCAGAGTTGGCTCCCTGCGCGTGGCGACGACCACCGCCGGTGTGGCCGCAGCGTTGATGTTCCTGGTCATGGCCGTGGTGCTGACGGTTGTTGCGGTGACGGGATCGTCGCTGGCGCCCTCGTTCAGCAACAGCCTTGGCACCGGTATCGAAGGCGTCCTCACCCCGTTGCTCGACGGTGTGGCCTGGATCCCCGACCCGGTCATCGGCTTGATCCTCATCGCAGTCGCAGTGGCCGCCATTGCGTTGTCGACCCGGCGGAGGCATCGCCACCTCGAAAACGAAGAAGCAGACGAACGGAGCTGTCATGACCAAGACCATCCAGCCGCCACGCGGGACTAGCCGCAAGCCCAAGCAGCGATTCCCCTGGAGGTGGGTCGGCTTCGCCGTCGCCCCTCTCGCCCTGGCTGTCCTCGTCGCCGTGTCCGTCCTCTCGGAGACCGACGATCCCGAAATCGACCAGGCGACTCCCTTCGAGTTGGAGGCAACGGACGGTCAGAGCATCTCGCTCGACGAGACGCTCGCCCAAGGCGACGCCCTCCTCTACTTCTCCATGGGAGTCGGCTGCGACGGATGTTTCGCTCAAATCCCCGAACTCGAAGCCGCAGTGGCCGAACGCGGAATGAGTCTGGTCCCGATCATGGTCGACCCGGCACCCTTGGTCGCCGCGGAGGCAGCAAGGTTCGGCATCGAAGGTCCCATTCTCATCGACACGGACACCCAGGTGTCGCAGGCATACGGCATGGTCGGCATCTACGGGCATGGCGACCGACCCAGCCACAGCTTCGCCTTGGTCCGACAGAGCGGCGAGATCGCCTGGGTACGCCACTACGCCGAGATGTTCGTACCTGCCCCGGCGCTGCTCGACGAGCTCGACGCCGCCCTGGGGACATGAACCACCTCGTTGGCGACAATCCCGAAAGGGCGAGGAGTTGACCACCACGACGCGGAAGCCCGATGGGACGAGCCGGGTCCTCCACGCCGTCACCGTAGTTTGGGGAGCGCTGAGCGGCGTGGCCCCACATGTGCTCCATCACGTCGGTCCACTGGCGGGAGCCGCCATCCTCGCAGGAACCGGAGGACGGGTTCTGTTCTTCCTCATCGGGCTCGGAGTCGCCACCCCAATGCTGTTCCGTCTCTATCGCAGGTTCGGCACCTGGGCGGCACCCGCGATCGCCGTGGCCGTGTTCGTCGCGACATATACCCTTTCCTCTCTTTATCTGGGCCCACTCCTCACTGGAGAGAACACCGCACAGCCGGAGGCTCCTTTGGTGACGACCACCACCGACGAACACGGCCACTGAACGGTCGGTCGGTATCGCACAGCCCACCTGTTCGGGATTCCTGTATCGGCGAATGGGTGCGCCAAGCGCCTTCGCCACCGGAGGCCGGTCTGGCACTAATCGCCACCGTCGCCATCACTACTGTTCGGGGAATGGGCACCGGAAGATTCCAGCTGCCTCGGGAACCTAGGGCTTTCGGCCGCCACGAGTGGGCCTTTCGTCACTGTGGCCCTTTGGCACTATTCCATACCGTGCTTAGAAACCCCTAGTCGGAGGACAGGCCCTGATGGAACTCAGCTCACGAGAGGCATGGACCGTGATCCACGGTCTGGTCTTGGGGACCCTCTTCCTGCTTGCCTTCGCCGGTGGTCTGGCCGGGCTGTGGAGCCTACGCCCGGGTCTGATCACAACAGCCGGGATCCAAGAGAGGATGAAACGCCTCTACTGGGGAACCTGGGTCATGGCCGGGGCCGCATGGGCGACGGTCATCACGGGCACGTGGATCGTCTATCCGTGGTACCGGGCCAACCTGTCGGAGGTCGGCGATGACCGATATGCCGGCTGTGTCGGGGCCATCCTCCCCAACGAGACCTGCTCCCCCCGCGAATTCTTGTTGTCTGATGTCTCCGGGCAGACCGAGACCTGGCATGAGCTGGGTATGGAATGGAAGGAACATGTTGGTTGGGCGGCCCCGATTCTCGCCACCGCGGCGGCTTTCCTGGTCACCTACTACGGGCCCAGGCTGATGGCTCGTCCGTGGTTGCGGACCGCCGTCATCGTCATGTTTGTCGCCGCATTCGGCGCCGCTGTTGTGGGAGGGGCATTTGGTGCTTTCCTCAACAAGGTCGCCCCGATCGTCTAGGAGAGGTGTCATGACCGACCGTCACCACGATGAGCGCATAGCCCCCGAGCTCGAGGGACTGCATCTCCCCACCAAACCCGACGGTCCGGGTGCGGCGGCGATGCTCGCCGCCGGGATCGGGATCTTCGTCCTCGGTCTCATGACCACCTTCAACGAAGTCTCAGAGGGCCTTCACGACTTTCTGCAGTCCTTTGAGATGGGACGGGGTGTCGGTCCGCTCGCCGGCAAGACGATCGTCGCCGTCATCGCCTGGCTGGTCGCCTGGATCATCCTTGCCGCAATCTGGCGGGGCAAGGAGATGAACATCAAGCGGGTGTTTTGGATCGGCCTGATCCTCGGCGTTTTGGGCGGGATATTGACCTTCCCACCTGTCTTTCTTGCCTTCGCGTGAGTAGTGGATCGGCGGAGATGATCGCCGCCCGGGTCACCGGGATCGGCATCGGTCTCCTGGTGTTCATGGTCACCTGGTTGATTGGAGCGCGCCTGGCCGAGATGATTTGGGAGACACCGGTGGGCCCGGTGATTGCCATGGTCACGGCGCTTGCCGTTGGATCCCTGACGGCGGTGATGAGCGGACGCCGGTTGGCGTCCTCGCTGCGCTCCTGAACATTTCAAATAAGAGAGGCGTTGGTGGTCGAAGCCGCTACAGGGTGTTCTGTTGATCACGTGACGGATTGACCGCAGACACCGTCAAGTAGTCAACCCGGCCGATTCGAAACGTGCCGACCTCGGCGGAGACGTACCCGTGGGTGGTGAGCATCTGAGCCAGCCGGTCGGCTCCGGCCCTGTTCATCCCGTGGCCGCTGCTCTTCTTCAGCTTCCTCTCGAGTATGAGGAGACGCCCTCCCGGGACGAGCACACGCCGGGCCTCGGCCAAACCTGCCTCGGGGTCGGCCCAATGGTGGTATGTCGACACTGCCAGAGCCGCAGTGAACCGGTCGTCTTCGAACGGGATGGACTCCGCCGAGCCTTCCCTCACCTCGGCACCAGGAACCCGCCTCGCCGCACGCTCCACCATCGCTGGGCTCGGATCGATGCCCGCCGTCTCCGCGCCGGTTGCGTCCGTATGCTCCAACGCTGCCCCCAGACCACAACCCAGGTCGAGGACCCGGTCATCGGACTTCAGCGAGAGGAGTTCCACCGCGGCGAGATTGCTCTTCGGGTCGCGGTTGAACAGCGAGAAGAGCCAGACTTTCAGCGAGGACCAGCGTTCGACATCGGCGGTTTGGGAAGTCACTGGAAACGAGATTAGATGCCTTGTCGACGTCTCTCCGCCCGCAGGTGTGCGCCCGAACCCGGCAGACTGCATGTGTGGACGAGACGACTGCAAGAGGGCTCGAGTATCTCCGCCTGATCACCAGGCTCGCCAACCGTGTCCGGGTCGAAGATCCGACGACCGGGATCTGGGAGGCCGCCGACTTTCAATGGTGGTGGCGTCGAGAGCGTGCCTCTGATGAGATCGCCCAGCTCTTCTGGACCGACACCTCCGGTGCGCCCGCAGCTGCCGTCGTGTTTACCGATTGGGGTGCAACCTGGGGTTGCGATCCGGTAGTCCTTCCCTCCAAGGCCGAGGACATGCTGCCCGGGATCTGGTCGCGCGCCCTGGAGCGGATGGACGAGATCTCGGTCGACGATGTCGAGATCGTGGTCAGAGACGACGACGACACACTGCGGGCGCTTGTGATCCAGTCAGGGTTCTCGGCATCGAACGAGTCCCATTTCATCCCCACGTGGATGAGAGCCGCCGATGTCCCCCCGATCGCGGCACTGGCCGATGGATTCACCCTCCACGATCGACGCGAAGGTCACGATCGCGTTCATCACATGGTGGCCAGGAACGGCGACCGGGTCGAAGAGCGGTTGTCCCAGACATCCCTGTACCGACCCGACCTCGACCTTTGGGTGGAAGACGCGGAGAGGCGAGTCGCCGCCTACGGGCTCTTCTGGTTCGATCCCGCCACCGGCGTCGGGCTCGTCGAGCCGATGCGAACCGAGGAGAGGTACTGGCGTCTGGGGCTGGGGCGTCATGTACTTACCGCTGGTCTCGAGCGTCTCGTCTCGCTCGGGGCCTCCCGAGTCAAAGTCAGCTACGAATCCACCAACCCGGCGGCCGAGAAGCTCTATCTCACGCGTGGCTTTCGGCCGGGCGCCTCCGAAAGGTTGTATCGTCGGAGGAGGCGGACGTGAACGACGGGGGTGACTCACTTGGTGTCAACGGCGACCCGCTGGGTACCTATCAGCAGTGACTAGACCAACCAAACCCGACCGCGAGCTCTTCGATCGCCTCGCCGCGGCGACCGGCGAGGCATTCATCTCGGTGTACCTGCCCACCCAGGTGAAGGGGGCCGAGATCGATCAGAGCCGAATCATGCTGAAGAACGGAATCGCCCAGGTTGACAGCTGGCTGGAGGATGCCGGCTGGAAGCCCCGGGTGAGAGAACAGCGTCTCGAGGCGGCCCACGCACTTCTCGACGACCAGGAGTTTTGGGAACACCAGGGACCTGGTCTAGCTGTCCTCGTCGACGACAAGGGCGTGCCGACGCCGGTGGCGCTGACCGACCCGGTCGAGAAACGCGTAGTCGTGGCGGCATCCTTCCATCTCCGTCCCTCCATTCCCTCGATCGAGCCAACCCGACTCCCGGTCTTGGTCCTCACCCGACACGGCGTGCGGCTGTATTCGGCATCGAGCCATGACGCCTATCCGGTGGACGCCGATCTGCCCAAGTCCGTAGAGGATGTCAACTGGTTCGTCGATCGTGAGAAACAACGTCAGCAACATGCCGACCGCGCCGGTTCGAAGCGATCACGTCACGGGCACGACCCGTCGGCTTCTGAGGGCGAGGATCTGGACCGGTTCCTGCGCGCGGTCAGCGCAGGGTTACCCGAAGCCGATCCCCTTCGGCCTCTGGTCGTGCTCGGCGACGACAATCTCGTGGCCCGCTTCGAAAACGTCCATGACCTCGAGATGTTCTCGCCCCCGAAGAGCGGCATCGGCGACGTTGACGACGTGAGGGAAGTTCATGAGAAAGCCGCCGAGGTGGTTGAGGACCACGAAACCGCGGAGCAGGAAACGCACTTGGAGCAGGCTCGCGAGCAGCTCGGAACCGGGAACGCCATAACGGATGTCACCGAAGGTCTAATCGCCGCCGTGTCGGGCCGGGTGTCTCGCCTCATGATGCATCGGGGGGCTTCTCCGATCTGGGGCCGTTTCGACCCCTCCACCCTCCACGTCACCTTTCACGACGAACAAGAGGTCTTCGACGTCGACCTTCTCGACCGCCTCGCCGTTCACGCAATGCTCAACGGCGCACCGGTCGCCACCACGGAGACACCGGTCGACGGTCACGTCTTCGTCGCCATCACTCGCTTCTAACAAGGTCGAGATCGGTACGCGGCCGGCCTCGGATGTGTCTGGGCACGGTCATCAGGTAGGTCCCAGAAACGGCGGAACGTTCTTACCCAGACCGGGCCTTCGCGGGAGGCGGCTCCGCTCCAGGATCAGGGCTCAGTCGAAGTAGCCGCTGGCGATATAGGTCGGATCAATTACTTTGCCGGTCCCTCGAGCGTAGGCGCCCAGGGCCTCACCGACTCCACCGTGAAAGGTTGGGAAGGCGTAGGTCATTTGCCGCAGAGCATCCACCGGCACCCGCTGATGGACGGCGAGGGTGAGCAGGCCAAGCACCTCCCCACCGTTGGGGGCGACGACGGTGGCCCCAACCAACGTCCCGGTCGTGGTGTCAATCACGAGTTTGATCATCCCTTGGTTGCCGGTGTCATGGAGCCACCCACGGAAGGTCGAGGGGACATCCTTCACCGCGACGGCGATATCCAATCCTTGCTCTCTGGCCTGCATCTCGGTCAGGCCTACTGCCCCCACCTCGGGGTCGGTGAAGGTGACCCTCGGAAGCGACCGGTAGTCGATTGGCGTTGAGTCGATTCCGAGGATATCGGCGACGATGACCGCCGATTGGTGGAGCGCGGTGTGGGTGAACATCGCCTTTCCGGTCACATCGCCCATTGCCCAGATGGCATCACCAGCACGCATTCGATCGTCGACTTCGATGAACCGGGTGCTGGCGTCGATGCCCGCTGCGTCAAGACCGAGCTGTGAGTGATCGACTCTTCTCCCGGTGGCAACCAGGACCCGGTCGGCCGAGATGCCGGCACCTCCTTCCAACGTCAGCTCTATGCGTCCGTCTCGGTTGGATGCCTCCTCGACTCTGGCTCCTGTGCGAACCTCGATCCCTTCGCTCTCGAGGACGGAAGCAATCAGCCGCGAGGTCTCGGGCTCCTCGAGGGGCAGGAGCCGATCCTGGCCCTCCACTATGGCCACCTCGACACCGAAACGGGAGAAGACCTGCCCCAGCTCACAGCCCACGGCGCCTCCACCGAGAATGACCAGCGTCTCCGGGAGCGAGTCGGCCGCAATCGCATCATGGGTGGTCCAGTAGGCCACATCGTTCAAGCCCGGTATGGGCGGTATCGCGGGCTTCGATCCGGTGGCGATGACCACCCCGATGCGTGCGGTGAAGCTCTCCTCATCCGTCGACACGGTGCTCGGCCCGGTCAGTCGACCCCAACCGCGGACCAGACGACCTCCCTTGCTCTCGAAGCGGGCAGCCGCACTGCTGTCGTCCCAGTCGGCAGTTGCCTCCTGTCGGATCCTCGTAGCCACGTTGGACCAGTCCGGCGTGACCTGGACCTGGCCGGCTACCCCGTTGACACGACGGGCCTCGGCGATGAGGTTGGAGGCTCGGATCGCCATCTTGGAGGGGATGCAGGCCCAGTAGGGGCATTCACCGCCGACCAGTTGGGGCTCGATCCCGGCGACCTCCAATCCGGCGTCGAGCAGTTGCAGGGCAAGGTCCTCGCCGGCTGTTCCCACGCCGATCACCACCACATCCACTTCGTGAGTCATCGTCACCTACCTTTCTCCAAAGGACCACCGTCGAGGCGCCATTCGGGCACGCCTTCGACAAGTCTCAATGCTCGCCGACCCTTGCCGGCGAGGTAGCGGATCGCATCGTCGGCATACACGCAATAAGGACCGCGGCAGTAGGCGACGATCTCGTCCTCGGGCCGGAGGTTGGAAACGAGGTCGTCGAGGAGCTCCAGTCGGTCGGGTGGGACGGAGATCGCCCCCGGGAGGTGACCGGAGACGTACTCCGCCGCAGGTCGGACGTCGATCAGCACCAGGTCGCGCTCACGGAGCTTCGTCTCCAGCTCGTGGCGGCTTATCACCGCGAGGTCGTCGCGGTCTCCGAGATAGGCGCGAGCCAGGTCCTCGATGTGGGCGAGCTGATCCGCCGCAAGCCGGCGCAGGGCGAGCCAGGTCTCCACGACCTGTTCGGACGCCACCCGGTAGTGGATGTGGGTTCCGTCCCGTCGGGTGGCTACCAGGCCGGCCCGGGCCAGGGTACGCAGGTGATGGGACGTGTTCGCCAACGTCTGGCCGATGGCCTCAGCCGTTTCCTCGACCGTCCGCTCTCCCTGCGCCAGGACCTCGACTATCTCGGCGCGTCGACCCGACGCCAACGCGGCGGCGATGGTGGCGAAACCCTCAAAGAGAGCATCCTTGGCGGCTCTTTTCTCCCGTGTCGTCACCGGGTCTCCCGATAGATGGACCGAGTATTCAAACGTCTGTTTGATTATCGTGGCAGACTGCGGCATCATATTCAAGAAGCCGCTTGAGAAGGTGATGCCATGGTGGTGACCGCAATCGTGGATGAAGGGCTGGGCAACAGCTCATATCTGGTCGATCTCGGCGATGGTGGGGCGCTGGTGGTAGACCCGGAGAGAGATCCGCGCCCGTACCTTGGTGAGCTGGAGCGGAGGCGACTGCGGGCACGGTTCGTGGTGGAGACTCATCTCCACGCCGACTTCGTCTCCGGTGCCCGTGAGCTGGTGGCATCGGGTGCCGAGCTGTGGGCACCGTCGGGCTCAGCCCTCACCCACCCGCATCGCCCACTCAACGACGGTGATGAGATCGCCATCGGTGGTTTGTCGTTGCAGGTCATCGCGACTCCGGGTCATACCCCCGAGCATCTCTCCTATCTGCTCGCGGATGGCCAGGAGCAGATAGGCCTGTTCTCAGGAGGGACGCTGATGAGCGGGGGGGTTGCCCGCACCGACCTGCTCAGCTCCGAGCAGACCGAACCACTGGCCCGAGCCGCATACAAGTCGATCCGCGAGCGGCTGCTCACCTTGCCCGACGACCTGGTCGTCTATCCGACCCATGGTGCCGGTTCGTTCTGCTCGGTGGGTGGCGAGGGATCGGAGCGGACCACGACCATCGGCGCGGAGAAACGAACCAACCCCTTGCTCGTCGGCGATCCCGACGAGCAAACCTTCGTCGATCGGCTGGTTGCCGGTTATGGCAGCTTCCCTCCCTACTTCCTCGAGCTGCGAGAGGTGAACCGACAGGGCCCAACGGTGAGGGGGACACCGCTGCCAGATCTCCCCCAGCTCTCCGTTTCCCAGCTCGACACGGCGATCAGCAATGGCGCCGAGTTGGTCGATGTCAGAGATGTCCGCACGTTTGCCCAGGGTCACATTCCAAGGTCGCTCTCAAATCCATGGCGGAGCCAGTTCGCCACATGGCTCGCATGGCTGGTGGCCCGGGAGACGCCGATCGTGTTCGTCGCCGACAGCTCCGTCGACCGGCAGGACCTGACTTGGGCGGCGCTCACCGTCGGTTTCGAGCGCATCGTCGGTGAGCTGGGGGGCGGCGTGGCGGCTTGGGCCGCGGCAGGGCGACAGGTCTCGACCATCCCGGTCGTCGACAGCCCGGACCATCATGAACAAGCGATCCTCGATGTCCGTCAGGAGTCCGAGCACAATGCGGGACACGTACCTGGTGCCATCCACATCGAGTTGGGACAGCTCGCCGAGGTAGCCGACCAGGTCCCGATGGGCGAGGTGTTGGTCCATTGCGGGCATGGGGAGCGGGCAATGACCGCAGCCAGCATCCTCACCCGGGCCGGCCATGACAATGTCACCGTCTTTGCAGGAGCCCTCCAAGAGCTGGGCCCGCTGACTGCCGAACCGTGATTCGCCAACGAGCGCGACCGGTGAGATTGGGGCTCAGGGAAAACCTCCCGCAGTTCCTCCTTCTCGTCGGCGTCAACGCTCTGGTTGGCGGCATGGTTGGCCAGGAACGCACAGTCGTTCCCCTCCTCGCTGAAACCGAGTTCGGTATCGCTGCCCGGACCGGGATGCTCTCGTTCATCGCTGTCTTCGGGGTCACCAAGGCAGTCGTCAACTACTTCGCCGGAAGACTCGCCGATGTGTATGGACGCAGACCCGTCCTGATCGCCGGGTGGCTGGTCGGGCTTCCCGTGCCGCTCCTCCTGATCTGGGCTCCCACCTGGGGTTGGATCGTGGCCGCCAACGTTCTCCTAGGGATCAACCAAGGGCTGACATGGTCGGTGACCGTGATCATGAAGATCGACCTGGTGGGGCCCCGTCTGCGGGGGACGGCGATGGGGTTCAACGAAGCTGCCGGATATGGCGCGGTCGCGGCCGCCGCCTGGGCTACCGGAGCCATCGCTCAGACCGAGGGCCTTCGCCCGGCGCCATTCTTTCTCGGCCTCGCCTTCGCCGCCCTCGGTCTCGGGCTCTCCGCTTTGTTCGTCAGGGAAACCCGAGATCACGTCGCCGAAGAAGGTATGGCCTTCAGTCGGCAACCCAACGCCCATGGCTCTGATCTCACCCCGAGACAGATTTTCGCCCTGACCAGCTGGGGCGACCGGACCCTATCGGCGGTGTGCCGGGCCGGACTGGTCAACAACCTCAACGAAGGCATGGCCTGGGGTCTGTTGCCTCTCCTCTACGCCGGCGCCGGGCTCAGCCTCTCCACCACGGGCGCCCTCATCGCAATCGCCCCTGCGGTGTGGGGCATCGGTCAGTTGGCCACCGGAGCACTCTCGGACCGCATCGGCCGCAAGTCGCTCATCGCCGCAGGCCAGCTCACCGAAGCCGCCGGTTTGACGCTCATCGCCGTTGGCGGAAGCATCGGATATTGGGTGGCGGGCAGTGTGCTCTTCGGCGCCGGGACCGCGATGGCATACCCAACCCTCATCGCCGCGGTTAGTGACGCCGCCAACCCGCTGTGGCGCGGCGCCGCGGTCGGTGTGTACCGGCTGTGGCGGGACCTCGGATTCGCGGTCGGAGCCATTCTCGCTGGGGTCCTCACCGACCTCTACACCATCTCCGCCGCGGTCCTGGTCGTCGCCGCCATCACCGCCGCCAGCGGGCTCGACGTGATCCTCCGCATGTCAGAGACCTTGCCCCGCCTCGCCCGGGCCGCCGACCGAAAGTCGTGAAGCCGAAAAGCGGGACCGCAGCCTCTCACGTGAAGAGCCGGAATCCTCTATCGGCTCCCGCCTGAGGTCATACCTTGGAATAGAGCGACAACCCGACTGCGAGCTTTCGGTGCTCTCGAGAGCTGCGATGTGGATACAGCGGCTACTGGAGGTTGGCGTGAACAAGGAGGAGACTCGAACGAGCCCTGAGGAGCTACGACGGCGACTCGCCGAGCACCTCGACACCCTCGTCCTTCGGATCGGGGCCCGTCCCCCAGGTTCACCCGCCAATCGGCTGGCGACCGACTATCTCAGCTCGGTGATGACCGCGGCTGGATTGCAGGTCGAAACAGCCCCCTTCACGACGTCATGGTGGGAGCCCGGCGAGGGGCGGCTCGAGCGCCCTGATGGGTCCTCTGTTGACGTCGCGCCAAACCCGTACAGTCATCCCGGGACGGTTCAAGGCGAGGTGGTGCGCCTCGATTCCTGGGACGAGCTGAATGCGGATGTTCCTCCCCTGGCCGGGCGGATTGTCGTGTTGGGACCCGAGTTGGGTGGCGAGCCGGTGATGTCCAAAGCGTTTCCGTTCTTCACCTCGGAGGAGCAACTCAGCCTCATCGACTTTCTCGAGAGTCATAGGCCGGCCGCCGTGATCGCAGTGTCGGCGCGGCACGCCAGCCTGCCCACCTTCGAAGACCCCGACCTGGCTTTCCCATCTGCCACCGTGAGCCCGGCCACGGCAGCAGAGCTCAACCCCAGCGACCAGCTCCGCCTCACACTCGGCGGAAGAACACGAAAGGGCCGCGGAGTCAACGTCTCGGCCCGGATCGACGGCTCAGGCCCTCGCATCGTCTTGAGCGCTCACATGGATTCCAAGGCGACTACACCAGGTGCCTTTGACAACGCGGCGAGCGTGGCCGCGCTGCTCGCGCTGGCCGAGAGCGGACTCGACCTATCCGGCCCCACCGAGTTCGTGTTCTTCAATGGCGAAGACCACTACGACGCCTGCGGCGAACAGGCCTGGCTGGAGGCAACCGATCTCAGTCAGGTCAACCTGAACGTCAACCTCGACGGGACCGGAGTGGCAGGAAGGAAGACCGGGCTGGCCAGCTTCGGGTGCCCCCCGGCGCTGGAGGCGCATCTGGACCAGATCGCCGAGCTTCCCGGATGGACCCGCATGCCACCGTGGTTCGCGAGCGACCACAGCATCTTCGCCATGCGAGGCATACCTGCGATCGCCATCACCTCGGATCAGGTCCACGACCTCCTCACCACGGTAGCCCATACCGCCGGTGACACCCTCGAGATGGTCGAAGTCGAGGTCCTGGTGGGAATTGTCGAGGTCCTCGGCGACATGCTTCCCCAGATGAGGCAGGCCCTCCCGGTTGGCGTTGGGACCGGAACACCATCGGGATGACCGCCGATTGGTGCTCCGGCCACTGACGTTGGCGACCTTCAGGGCGAGCCAGGGGCGCCGCCTGGCAAGGCATGACGACCTCTTCCCGGGCATGCCCTTGCTCCACAAAGCGAAGGGCATCAGGAACTTCGGCGGTGTTCACCGAAGCCACACGCTCTTTCACCAGCACCTCACGCGGACCCGGCACCGGTTGCTCGATCTCCCTGAGCTCCAGGACATCGGGTGAGCCGTAGCTCTCCTGGAACAATCGCCCTCTCATCGGGCTTCCCGCTCGGCCCGACGCCGACCGTCCCGGTCTCAGACAGTGACTACGACCTTGCCCTGGGCGTGTCCATCCTCCAGATAGCGGATCGCCTCGGGGACCTGGCTCAATGGGTAGGTTCGATCGATCACCGTGGTGACCTGCCCTGCTTTCATCAGCCCCTGGATGACCAGCAGGTCTTCGTGGGTCCACACCGCTCGACACAAGACCAGCTTCTGGCTTACGAACGGGGACATGATGAGTGTCTTGAACACGCGGCCCATGGGTCGGATCCAACGTCCACTCTGCCCACCGATCATGACGAATGTCCCTTTGGGGCTCAGCACGCGCCGGCAGCGCGACAGCGAGTGATTCCCGATCAGGTCGAGCAGCAGGTCGTAGCGCTGCCCACCGCTGGTGAAGTCGTCTTGGGTGTAGTCGATGACATGGTCGGCTCCGATCGATCGAACCATCTCGACGTTGCGGGTACTGCACACACCGGTCACCTCGGCTCCCCACGCCTTGGCCAGCTGCACGGCAAAGGTCCCCACTCCTCCCGCGGCACCGTTGATCAAGACCCTTTGACCTGCCTGCACCTTCCCGTAGTCGCGAAGGCCCTGGATTGCCGTGAAGGCGGCGATGCCGACTCCACCCGCCTGCTCGAAGGTCACGTTGGCCGGCTTCGAAACCAGGGAGGACTCCGACCCGATCGCGAACTCGGCCAAGGCGCCGTCACAGGTGCCGAATATTTCGTCGCCTGGCTGAAAACCGGTGACGTTGCTTCCAATCGCCTCGACCGTGCCGGCAACATCCACCCCGAGGCGGCCGGTCTTCGGTCTCAGACCCATGTCGAGCCGGGCGAGATAAGGCTCTCCCCTCATGAAGTGCCACTCGTACGGGTTGACTGACGAAGCACGGACCCGGATCAGGACCCCGTCGTCTCCGACCAGCGGTCTGTCGATTCTCCGAAGCTCGAGGACCTCTGGCGGCCCGTACCGCTCATAGACGATCGCCTGCATCTGGACCTTCTCACCGCTGGCGGCGATGACCTCGGTTCCACCATTGTTCGCCGAATCCATGTCCTTCTCCTTCGTACGTCGTAAGTCGTATGACGTAAGGTACCTATACAACGTAAGACTGTCAACCCCTTACCACGTACGGTAAGATGAGAGGGAGGTGATGTAGATGGCCATGCAGACCGAATCGAGCACCGAGACCCGGGTGCCCTTGAGCAGAGAGCGGGTGTTGCGTGCCGCGGTCACCCTTGCCGACCGAGACGGCATCGACTCTCTCACCATGCGCAATCTCGCCCATGAGGTCGGAGTAGAGGCGATGTCGCTCTATTACCACGTGGCCAACAAGGAGGCGGTGCTCGACGGTGTCGTCGACGTCATCGTCAGCGAGATCAACGAGACGGTGAGCTCACGCGATGGGCCCAACCCCGAGGAGGATTGGAAGGCCGCGATGCGTCTGCGGATCCTCGTCGCCCGTGAGGTCATGCTCGCCCACCCCTGGGCGCCCGACGTGATCGAGAAGCGCACCAATATGAGCCCGGCGATCCTCCTCTACTTCGAAGGTCTTCTGGGGATCTTCCGTCAGGGGGGGTTCTCCAACGACCTGGCGCATCACGCCATGCATGCC
>Ga0299906_10002042_pt1 | contig 17014 bp, 14 predicted proteins | sample RVTome_14_FD_200259 | JGI IMG/M metagenome (GOLD analysis project Ga0299906, IMG submission 200259) | Soil microbial communities from uranium-contaminated site in the Upper Colorado River Basin, Wyoming, United States - RVT145D125 (version 2) ...
TGAGGAGGGAGCGCTCTATCCCGCGCTCCACCGCCTCGAGGCTGATGGCCTGCTCGAACCGTCGTGGGGCACGTCCGAGAACAATCGAAGGGCCAAATACTACGCGCTCACGCCCGAGGGGAAGCGCCGGCTAGATCGGGAACGCGAGCTGTGGGTGGACCACACACTGGCCGTCGCTCGGCTGCTCGAGGTCGGGCTGGAGCTGGCCTGAGTGGTCCGCCCCTACGGAGCGACCTCATGAGGAGGCGTGGAAGGGCGGATGTGCTCGGCCGGCTGACCCGGCCGGGCCGACTCGGTCGGGAGGTCGACGAAGAGGTGGCGTTCCACATCGAGGGGCGTGTAGAGGAGCTGGTCGCTCGGGGTTGGCCGCCTACGCAGGCCCGTGAGGAAGCCCTGCGCCAGTTCGGTGATCCGGTGAAGTACCGCGACGAATGTCGGACCATCGTTCGGAACAGGATGACACGTGAACGGAGGGGAGAGGTGATGGGAAACCTGCGACAGGACATCCGCTTCGCGCTGCGGAGCTTCGGTCGGAGCCCCGGCTTCGCCTCGGTTGCGGCGCTCACGCTGGCGCTCGGCATCGGGGCGACGACGGCGGTGTTCACGGTCGCGAAGGACGTGCTCTTCGATCCGCTTCCCTTCAGCGACCCCGATCGGCTCGTCATGATCTGGGAGCGCAACAGCGGCCAGAACATCGAGCGGGAGCTCCCCTCGCCACCGAACTACGCCGACTGGCGGCAGCGCAACCGCACGTTCGAGGATCTCGCCGCCATGGGCGACGGCTCGGTGACCCTCTCGGGCCTCGAACAGCCGACCGTTGTGCAGGTCGCCTACGTGACCGCGAACACCTTCGAGCTGCTCGGTGTCGGTGCGCAGCTGGGTCGAGCGCTGCGCCCCGGCGACGGAACGCTCCTGGACGACGACGAAGTCACGGGCGCCTCGCTCGTGGTCATAAGCGACGGGCTCTGGAAGTCGGCATTCGGAGCGGACCCGGCAGTGCTCGGGAGAACCATCGAGCTCAACGGCACCGCGGTGGAGGTCGTGGGCGTCATGCCCGCGGAATTCGGCGTCCCACGGCCGGATATCGACCTTTGGCTCCCGGCGGACTACACCGCGGCCACTTATCACCGGCAGAGCCGGTATCTGCGGGTGTTCGGGCGCCTCGCCCCTGAAGCGACGGTGGAGCTCGCGCGCGCCGATCTCGACCGGATCCAGGCTTCGATCGCCGAGATCCACCCGGAGGCGAACACCGGTTGGACCACGGACATCGTGCCCGTGCAGGAGGAAGTCGTCGGGGCCAGCACCCGCCGCATGCTACTGCTTCTGCTCGGCGCGGTGGGATTCGTGCTGCTCATAGCCTGCGCGAATGTCGCGAACCTGTTGCTCGGGCGGTCCAACACGAGAGAGCGTGAGATCGGCGTACGCACCGCGCTCGGTGCGAGCCGTGGCCGCGTGATCGGCCAGCTTCTGACGGAGAGCGTCGTGCTCGGCGTGGCGGGAGGCGTTCTCGGGACAGCGCTCGCCATTGGGGGTGTGGATCTCCTGGTCGGGCTCGAGCCCGCGGGCCTCCCTCGCCTCGAGGAGGTCGGGGTCGACGCCGCGACACTCGCCTTCGCGGCCGGCGCGTCGATCTCGACGGCGCTCCTCTTCGGGCTGGTTCCAGCACTTCAGGCGTCACGTCGATCCGTCGCCGACACGCTGCGGGGTTCGATCGCCCTCGGGCACGGATCGCCGGAGCGGGCCCGCTCTGTGCTGGTCGTCGCGGAGATCGCGATTTCGCTCGTGCTCCTCGTCGGCGCCGGCCTGCTGACGCGGAGCCTGCTCCAGCTCCGTACCGTGGATCCCGGGTTCACCGCCGAGAACGTGACTGTGGCGCGCGTGAACCTCGGCGCGGAGTACGCGACCAATGCCTCGAGAGCGAACTACTTCGATCAAGTCCTGCAGCGGCTCAGGGAGGCGCCCGGAGTCGAGGCGGCCGGAGTGACGTCCGTCCTTCCCATGGACCCGGCCGGCATCGACTTCGATCTCCCCTATCTCGCGGAGGGCCAGCCGGCCCGGCCGGAGGGCGAGCTTCCCCAGACCGACTATCGCATCGCGTCGGAGGGATACTTCGAGGCCATGGGCATGGAGATCGTCCGTGGCCGAGCCTTCGAGTCACTCGACCGCGCTGAAACCGCCCGGGTGCTCGTCGTCAACGAGTCCTTCTCAGGTCAGCTTTGGCCCGGCCAGGACCCGATTGGCAAGACGATCACCATCTACTACGTGAACGACGTTCCGTGGGAGGTCGTGGGAGTGGTCGAGGACACGAGGCACCGTGGTCTCGGGGCGCCGGCGCCCGCCCAGATGTACGTGCCGGCGTCACAGGCCGAGTTCCTCTTCGGGTACATGCATCTCGCGGTGAGGACGAACGGCACCCCGGAAACCGTGCGAGCCGTCAGCGCCGCGGGAATCGCCGTCGACCCGAAATACCCGCTCTACGGGGTGTCCTCCATGGCGTCGATCATCTCCGCCACCACCGAGCGAGACCGATTCGCCGCGACCCTGCTGGGCGCCTTCGCGCTCCTGGCGCTCTGCCTGGCCGCGGTGGGCATTCACGGGGTCATGGCCCACCAAGTGTCGGAACGGACCAGGGAGATCGGCCTCCGGATGGCGCTCGGAGCGAATCGGTCCACTGTGCTTCGCGAGGTGCTGAAGAGAGCGGTGTCGATCGCCGTAGCCGGTGTCGCGATCGGTGCCCTGGGCGCGGCGGCAACGAGCCGGGTGGTGAGCAGCTTTCTCGTCGACGTCAGTCCGCTCGACCCCGTGACGTTCGGGGGAACGAGCGGGATACTGGTCGTGGTCACCGTCGTCGCGGCCCTCGCGCCGGCGATCAGGGCGGCATCGATGGATCCCTCGGGAGCGCTCAGGTCGAACTGAGGGGACTCCCGGGCTGAACACCGGCTGACCACCCGGGAGCCCGCTTGCTCTCGCACCCGACCGGCCGGCATGTTGCCCCCATGAACACGCTGCGCGGCGGACTCGTGCTCTCGGTGTCGTGGGCCCTCCCTCTCGGGGCCCAGACCGGGCCCATCTGGGCCGACGACCCCCGTCGTCCCGTCGACGTGGGATCTCCGGCGATCTGGGACGAATCGTTGGCGGAGAAGCCGATTTCGTGAGCGGGCGCCCTTCGGCGCTTCCCGTTATCGCGCTGCTCGCCGTCGTCGCGCTGGGGCACGTCATGCTGTTCCCGCGCGTGGGAGACCTGGACGGCTTCTATCACATCGGGCACGCGCTGGCCTACCTGGAAGGATCGATCCTCGATCCTTCGCTGCCCTGGGCGACCTACTCGATCATCGGCGACTACGGAGCCGATCTCTGGTGGGGATTCCACGTCCTCCTGCTTCCCTTCGCTGCCCTCGGCGACGTCGCGGTCGGTCTGCGCCTGGCGGCCGTGGCGCTCACGCTCGGTCTCGGCCTCACCGTCTTCGGTGTGCTGGGTCGCCACGGAGTGCCCCTCGCCGGCGTGTGGGCGGCGCTTTTTCTCGTGGCCGTCCCGAACATCTTCTTCCGACACCTCATGGTGCGGCCCCACGTCGTCTCGCTCGCCGCTTCGATCGCGTTGCTCTCCGTATTGGTGCGGGGCCGCTGGTGGCAGGTCGCGCTTCTGAGCGCGCTCATCGCCTGGGTGCATCTGAGCCTCTTCTGGATCGCGCCCAGCCTCGCCGTCGCCTACGCGATCGCCCGCGTCGTCGCGACGGTGACCGTGGGCCGGGAGCGTCCGGATACCGGCGTACCCATTAGGCTCGCCCTGCCCGCGGCCGTGCTGGGCACCGTTGCGGGATGGCTGATGCGACCCGAGCCGCTGGCCACCGCGTCGCTGCTCAACGTGCAGCTCGTGCAGCTCTTCGTTCTGAAAGCGACGGACGCGCCGCTCACCTTCTCCCAGGAGCTCGCCCCCATCGGCTTCCTGGAGCTGGTCCGAACGACCTGGCTCTTCGCCGCGGCATGGATCGGCGTGATCGTGGTCACCGCATACGAGGCTGCACGAGGCGGGCTCTCACGGTTGGGACAGAGCCGCGCGACGTTCTTGGTCGCCGGATTGCTCGTCTCGACGACCTTCCTGGCGCTCGCCCTCCTGTCCGCCCGTCGGGCGATGGAGCAGTGGGTCTCCTTCGGCTTCCTATCGATCGCTCTCCTGGCAGGCCTCTCCTCGAGGACTCCCTCGTCGGAGGCCCTGCCCCCGTCCGACGTGACGACGCCGACCGCGTTCCGGCGCGTGGTCCGGACGGGTGGCGCGGTCGTCGTCGTGGCGTATCTGGCCTGGGGTGCATGGCGGCATTCACTCAACGCCCGACTGGTCGCTTATCCCGCGGACAGCCTGCGGGAGGCCGCCGAGTTCCTCGAGTCCGCCAGCGAGCCGGGCGATCTCGTCTTTCATGCCCGGTGGGACAACTTCGGCCCCCTCTTTGCCTACAATCGGACGAATCGGTATCTCGGCGGCATGGACCCCATCTTCCAGTTCGCGCACGACGCCCGTACCTACTGGGAATTCTTCTACCTGTCGGCCGACGTCACCACCGAGTGGACCTGTGACGCCTATCCGTGCACGGAGGGTATCGCCACCGATACCCATCAGGCGCTGACCGACCACTTCGGGGCCCGGTGGGTGCTCGTCGAGCCGCGACGGAATCCCAGGCTGTCCCTGTACTTGCTCAACGACCCGCGGTTCGAGCTCGCGCTCGAGACGCAGCGCGAGGCCGTGTTCGAGATCGTGCCGCGGAACGTGATCGATCAGGACAGGCCGTGAGCACCCGCGTCGCGCTCTTCGCCACCTGTCTGGCGGACCAGTTCTTCGCCGAGGCGTGCGCCGACACGGTGCGGCTGCTGCGCCACCTCGGGGTGGCTGTCGACTTTCCCGCAGGCCAGACGTGCTGCGGTCAGCCCGCATACAACGCGGGACATGTGCGCGACGCTCAGCGCATGGCTGCGCACACGATCGAGGTCTTCAGGGCCGCCGACTACGTCGTGCTTCCGTCCGGAAGCTGCGCCGGCATGGTTCGATGCTTCTATCGAGAGCTCGAGCCCGGCGATCGGGCCGACGACCTGGCGGCGCGCACCTACGAGCTGTCACAGTTTCTCGTCCAGGTGCTTGGTGTGGGGTCGCTGGGACACGGGCTCGAAGGGTCCCGTGTCGCCTACCATCACGGATGCCACGCGCTGCGGGAGCTCGGAATCGAGGCCGAGCCTCTGGACCTCCTGCGCGGAGCCGGCGCCGAGATCGTCGAATGGGAGGCCGATCGCGAGTGCTGCGGCTTCGGCGGTCTCTTCAGCACCAAGCTCCCCGAGGTGTCGGGCGCGATGGCCGACCGGAAGCTCGATACCCTGCCCGCCGTCGATGTCGTGACCTCCACGGACGGCGGTTGCCTCCTCCAGCTCTCCGGACGCGCCGGCAAGCGCGGCACGGGCACACGCTTCGAGCATCTTGCGCGACTGCTGTGGCGGGGCGTCGGCGCATGAGCCACGCGAGGCCCGGAGACTACCGCGCCGCCTCGGCTCGCATTCTGCGCGAGACACCGGGCGTACGGGCTTCGGTGGGATCGGCGACACGCGCCTTCGACGCGCATCGCACCCTGGCCTACGAGGGGATCGACGCGGAGCGGTGGAGAGATTGGGCGCGGGACGTCAAGACGCACGCGTTGACCCACCTGGACCGCTATCTGGCGGAGGCCGAGGCTCGCATGCAGGAGCGGGGCGTGCACGTGCACTGGGCCGAAACGGCCGACGACGCGCTCGCCGTGCTCGACGACTTGGTGGCGAAGCACGCCATCCGCTCCGCGGTGAAGGCGAAGAGCATGGTGAGCGAGGAGCTCGGGGTGAACGCGCACCTGGAGGGTCTCGGCGTCCGCCCGGTCGAGACCGATCTCGGCGAGTACATCATCCAGCTCCTTGGCGAGCCCCCGAGCCACATCGTCGGCCCCGCGATCCACAAGAGCCTCGACGATTGCCGCCGACTCTTCAACGAGCGCCTGGGTACGCCGCCCGACGCCGATCCCGATACCCTGGCCCGAGCCGCCAGGATCGCGCTCCGACAGGCGTTCCTCGACGCGGATCTGGGCATCTCCGGTGCGAACTTCGTCGCCGCCGATACGGGCACGCTGGCCCTCATCGAGAACGAGGGCAACATCCGCCTATCCACGTCGCTGCCTCCCGTGCACGTGGCCTTCGTCGGTATCGAGAAGATCGTGCCACGACTCGAGGACCTATCTGGCTTCCTGCAGCTCACGGCGCGCGCGGCCACCGGCCAGCCGATCGGCAACTTCGTCTCCCTCATCCAAGGGCCGAGAGCCGCGGACGAGATCGACGGACCCGAAGAGGTGCACGTCGTCTTCGTGGACAACGGGCGAGTCGCGCTCCTGGAGGACGACGCGGCGTGGGAGGCGCTTCGGTGCATCCGGTGCGGCGCCTGCCTGAACATCTGCCCCGTCTACCGTCAGACGGGGGGGCACGCCTACGGCTGGACCTACTCGGGACCGATCGGGTCGATCATCGCGCCGGCCATGCTCGGGCTCGAGAGCGCCCATCCGCTTCCGTACGCATCCAGTCTATGCGGCGCATGCGCCGACGTGTGCCCCGTGCGCATTCCGATTCCGGAGCTCCTGGTCCATTGGCGCAATCGCTCGGTGGAGAGCGGGCTCGCCTCCGGCTTCGAGGGAATCGGATCCCGGCTCTATGCGGGCCTCGCGGAGCGCCCGGGCGCGTTCGCTGCCGCCGGCTCGCTGCTTCGCTGGACGCCGTGGAGGAGCGCGGGCAGGGCCCTGCCCGTGCTCGGCGAGTGGATGCAGCAGCGCACGGCGCCGCCGCCCAGTCCCAAGAGCTTCCGGCAGCTCTGGAAGGAGGGGATCGAGTGAAGGCGAGCGCCGGACGACCGAGTGGAAGGGACCGCATCCTGTCGCGGGTACAGGAGGCCGTCGCGTCCCGAGACGCCGTGGAACATCCGGGCCCCTTCTCCGGTTGGCGTCCCGGCCCACCCGATCCCTCCACGCTCGACGCGTTCGAGGCTCGCTTCCGGGCGGCCGGTGGCGAGACGCAACGGGTCTCGAGCACGGCGGAGGCGGCGCGATGGGTCGCCCGACACGCCGCCTCGTTCGCTTCCGTCACCTTGGGACGCGGCGTCCCCGAGCCGCTGCGCCCCGCCATTCCCACGGCTCCGCCGCGCGATGCGACCCTCGGCATCTCGATGGCGCGAGGCGCCGTGGCCGAGACGGGATCGCTCATCCTCGACGCGCGCGACGGGCGCCGAACCCAGCTCCTCGCTCCCGAGCACGTCGTCGTGGTTGGCCTCGACACCGTTTATGCGACGCTCACGGCCGCGCTCGCGTCCCTGCGGCCCGATCTACCTTCCGCGATCGGATTCCACTCCGGGCCGTCCAAATCCGCGGACATCGGGCAGGTCATGGTCAAGGGCGTGCACGGGCCCGGGCGGGTCACTGCGCTGATCGTCGATCGTCTGGACTGATCGCTGGCGAGCCCGCCGCCGGCCGCTCATGTTGAGCGCGTCGCCCGGCCCACGCCCCGTCCCCGCCCCGGATCGCCCGTGATGACCGAGACCCAACCCCGCCGGCTCAACCGCGTGCTCCGTGTCCGTGACGGCCTGGCCGTGACGGTCGGCATCGTCATCGGAGCCGGGATTCTGGGCACGCCCGGGCTCATCGCCGGATACCTGGGCGATCCCCTCATCATCGTGGCTATGTGGTTCTTCGGCGGCGTGGTCGCGGGGCTGAGCACGCTCGTGCTCGCCGAGATGGCCGCCGCGCTCCCGGAGGCTGGGGGCAAGTACGTGTACGCACGCCACGCGTGGGGCGATACGATGGGCTTCGTGGCCGGATGGTCGGAGCTCATCGTCTCACGAGGGTTCAGCGGGGCCTCGAAGGCGGTGCTCATCGCCACGTATATCATCCTGCTGGCGGGACGCGGCTCGATTCCGGTGATCGCGCTGGCCGTGGTGCTCGCGTATTTCGTGCTGCACACGCGTGGCCTCAAGGCGAGCACGACCTTTCAGAACGTGACGACCGCCATCAAGGTCTTCATCATCCTGGCGATCGCCGCGGTCGGCATCGCAGGCGGCAATGCATCGGAGCTCGGCGCCCAGGCCATCGTGAGCGGTGAGGCGACCGCGGGGCTTCTCGCTTATGCGCTCGCGTACCAGTCGATCTCCTTCGCGTACTACGGGTGGGAGGACGCGGCGAAGATGTCGGAGGAGGTCATGGATCCCGGCCGGGCGCTGCCCAGGATCCTGTTGGGGGGCGCCCTCGCCGTCATGGTGCTCTACCTGCTCATGAACATCTCCTTCCTCGCCGCGCTCACGCCCGCGCAGATGGCCGGCTCGGACCTCGTGGCGGCCGACGCGACCGCGGCGGTGTTCGGCGACGCGGCGGGAACGGTGGTTGTCGTCGCGAGTCTGCTCATCCTGATCAGCAGCGCGAACGTCAACTTTCTGGGCCTTCCGCGGGTCGCGTACGGACTCGCGAAGCACGGGCTCGCACCCCGGGCCTTCACCCAGCTCGACGAGCGGGGCACGCCCAGGAACGCCCTCTACTTCATATCCGCGTGGATCGGCCTGCTCGCGCTCACCGGAGCCTTCGAGCTTCTCATTCGCTTCATGATGACCGTGGCGATCAGCGTGGACACCATGGTGTTGCTCGGCTACTTCCGTCTGCGAGCGATCAGACCCGAGATGGAGCGTCCGTTCCGGATGCCGGGCCATCCCGTGCTCCCCGCACTCACCATCGCGCTCTACATCGCGATTCTCGTCATTCTCGTGTGGACCCAGCCACTCCTCGCGCTGGGCGCGGGTTCGATGCTCGGCGTTCTGCTCATCATCGGATTCGTCACCACGCGGCGCGCGCGGTTGGCATAGTCCGATGACGGTGGAGGCCGCGCCGGAAACGGTCCGGGGTTTGATGCGGGCGGGCATCACCCACGTCGTGGGGATCCCGGACAACACCTCCGGCCCGCTCTTTCACGAGACCGCCCGGCATGCCGCGATCCGTTTGATCACCGTGGCCCGCGAGGGCGAGGCGTTCGCCATCGCTTGCGGTCTTTGGATGGGTGGCGCCTCGCCCCTCGTGGTCGTGCAGAACACCGGGCTCCTCGAGGCAGGAGACAGCCTTCGCGGGACGGCCCTGCGCATGGCGGCGCCGATCCCCATCCTGGTCACGGGCCGTGGCTATGAGAAGATGTCGCGGTCCGGTCTCGGCGCGGGACACGGCGTGAGCCTCGCGTCACTCACCCGGGGCGACGTCGATTCGGCCGCCGTGCTGACGGAGCCCACGCTCACCGCCTGGGGAGTCCCGTACCGCATCTGCGGGGAGCACGACGACCCGGTCGCGGCAATCGAGGAGCTCGTCGCCCGCGCGCAGGAGTCTGAGAGGCCGACCGCCCTCGTCCTCACGAGGGCCCTGCCGTGACCTTCGCGAGCGTCGATATCCTCCCTGCCGAGCCGCGCGCGATCGGAAAGACGGAACGATGCTGACCATCGCGCAGCTTCTCGAGCCGTTGGCACGGCATCGGACCGACGAGGTCGTAGTCACGACCATGAGCGTCGTGCGTCCGTGGGGACGTATCTCGGACAACGATCTGGACTTCGCGTCCGCCGACAGCGCGATGGGCCACGCGGCCGATCTCGCGCTGGGGATCGCCCTGGCACGTCCGGGACGCGGGGTGATCTGCCTCAACGGAGACGGCAGCATGCTCATGTCCCTCGGGACGCTCGCGACCGTGGTCGAGGCCGCGCCGCGCAACTACATCCTGGTCGTCAGCGACAACGGCGAGTACGAGATCACGGGCCACCAACCCGTGCCGGCGGCGGGACGCATCGACCACGCGGCCCTCGCCGAGGCCGCGGGCTTCCGCAACGTGTTCCGATTCGACGAGGCGCGCGCATGGACGAAGAGGGTCACCGAGGTCTTGTGCGCGCCGGGCCCGACGTTCGTGCACGCCGTGGTGGAGGCCGGAGAACAAGGACCGATCGGTCGCGGCGACCACGAGCAGGCCCGCTACCTGCGCTCATCCCTCGCCGAGTCGGCTCGGAGCGTGCGAGCGGCGCTCACCGCGCGACCCCTTTAACGATCGCCCGGACCCGGCGTCTAACAGCCACGAGCGAGCGAGACGGACCCCGTCCCTCGGCTCGGGTACGCCACGAGCACGTCATGGGCCATCGGAGCCCCACGTGGGCTCCGTGGTCGAAGGCTCAGAGGAGGATCTTGGAATGCTTGGAAAGAGCGGGTTGCTCGCCTTGGGCGCGCTGCTGCTGGTCGGCGCCACCGATATCGGTGCTCAGGAAACGGCCGACGACGCAAGCCGTCCGGCGCTGCGCCGCGGCGTCGACGTCGAGTCGATCATGTCGATGCGCGAGCGGTTGGCGCTCACCGAGGATCAGCTGGCCGCGCTCGACGCCATCCGAAGTGAGACCGTGCGACTCCGCACCGCGGAGATGGCCGAGGGCGCCGAGATGCGGTCTCGGCTTCGCGCGGGCCTGATCCGCCCCAGCGAGATGATGGCGTTCATGGAGGACCGGCGCGATGCGAACGCCGGGGTCGCCGAAGAGAGACGGGAGCGCATCGAGGCCGTCCTGGACGAGGCCCAGCTCGAGTCGCTCCGCGAGCTCCGCAGCGGAGGCCGCGCATTCATGCGAGGGCGTGCCGGCGTGCGAGGGGGCCGGGGCCAGGCCCGTGTGCCGAGTCGCGGCGGCGGCGTTCCCGGCAGGGGCTTCCGAAGCGGCAGGCGACCCGGTGACGAGCCGGGAAGGGGCTTTCGGGGAGCGCGGGGAGGCCGCGGTCGCTGAGGCGGTTCCGCGCGATCAGTGGCCGGTCGCCCGGAGCCACTTTCGGAAGTCGCCAACGTCGTAGATCCCGTTCGCGTTGCCGGAATCGTCCAGGTATTCGATCTCTCCGGGCGAGAGCGGACCGCCTGCGGTCTCCAGGAAGCCGCGGAGCAGATCCGCGGTTTCGACCGCCCATTCGATCGGGGCGGTCAGCGTGACGTGGACGGGATCGGACTCGCTGCCGAAGCTGTCGCGCACCGTGAACTCGTACACGTACGGCCCCGGGTCGCGGACCGAGCCGACCAGGCGGAGCTCGTCGCCCACGACCGTCAGCGAAGCGCCCTCCGGCAGGGTCCCCACACCCGCGTACGGACCCCGGCCACCGGCGATCCTCACCGGCAGGGTGAACGTCCGCACCTGCATCACCTCGAGCGTGGGCTCGGGCTCGACGAGCCGCGGCGTGAGGCCGGTGGAGATCACGAGCCGAGCCTGATCCCCTTCGACGTACACCTCGTGCACCATGACCGGCGTGTGCCCGCCGTCGGCGAGCCTCAGGCTGGGTGTGGTCGTGGCGTTGAGCTTCGCGCCGGAGCCGTCGACCCCCCACGCATCACCGATCTCACCGCGACTGCCGCCCTCGCTGGCCATCTTCAAGAGGCTGCCGTCCCCGTCATGTTCCAGCATGGTCAGAAAGTAAGGATCGCCCGACGACGGGCTCGGGCGGATGGAAGCGCTGTCGTCGTGCTTGTACATCAGCACGCCGGCACCCGGTAGCGGCGCGTCGAAGCCCTGCAGGGTTCGATACTCGGCGATCAGGAACTCCGCCCCCGCGCCGTCGAGCTGCACGCGCAACGGCAGACCGGTCGTCTCCATGGGATGCAGAATGATCTCCTGGTTCCAGACTTCGCCGATCTCCAGGTAGTCCAGCCAACCGAGCCACGCCTTGGCGTACCCGATCATGTGCGTGGGGCCGAACGGATCACGATCGTCGGTGACGGGGCCGCACCCCCACGACCCGGCGGACATCAGCGCCCAACATCCGAGCACCCACCGGCGGCCGTGGGGTCCGAGGCTGGGGTCGATCCAGTGATACCAGTCCGGAAGTCCCAGAGCGTGGCCGAACTCGTGTGTGATGACCGATGCGTCCTGGACCACCGCCCCCGTGCAATCCGTGGCACCCTGCGTGATGTAGTCCTGGATGCGAATCGGGTTGCCGTCGATGCCCAGGTCATCGGTCTCGTACGGCACACCCGTCCGGGAGCTCATCCGCGAGCGGTGAGGCCATATCGCGGGCCCACCACAGGACGCCCCCACCTCGAGGTATTCTATTGTGATCACGTCGACGTAGCCGTCGTCGTCACCGCTATTGGGGGTGCCGTCGGGTCCGTCGTTGTCGTAGAGGGCGAAGTCCACCGAACCGTCGATCTGATCGAGCGCCTCGACGAGGTACTCACCGATGCGCGCGTCGGGTCCGAAACCGCTTTCCGTGCCCACGACCTCGCTCACCGTCAGGCCCGTGCGGACCCAGCCGAACGCATCGCCATTCACCTCGAGCGCGCCGCGCGACATCTCGAGATACGCCTCGGTGATCGTTCCTCGCTCCGCGGGACCCGTGAAGAGAGATGTCTGTACCATTTCGCGTGTCACATGCGGCTGCTCCGGCGAATCGGCGAACAGCGCCAGCACCACCGGAAGGCGCACCTGTCCCGCCACCGCCGTGCGAGCGGCGTCCACGGCAATCGGCCCGTGTGCGCTCAGGTTGCCACCCACGCGGTTGAAGAGCGCTCGCTCGAACTCGTAGAAGTCTGGGTTCGCGCGGACCTGACGGTGATACGCTTCGGGAAGCGGAATTCCGCGCAGCTCGGAGAGCGCTTCGATGTCCTGACCCGTGGCGGCCGTCGTACAGGCGCATGCCAACGCGACGAGGAGCGATACGGGTCGGAGTCCGCCGCCGCTCATCGAGCGAAGACCACTTCGTAGTCACCGACGGCACGCAACTCGTCGTCGGGCCCCGCCACCTGTTGCACAACCGCCGACGGTGGTTGAGTCACGTCGGCCACCGCGACCCTGAAGGAGAGATCCCCTCCTTCCCGATTGACGAGGACCAACCGGACCGAGCCGTTCCCCATGCCTACGAAGAGCTCCGTGGGCGCCACCGCGGATACCTCGCCGACGCCGTCGCCGAGGAGGACGACCAACGCCGCGCCCTCCCCGCCATTGGGGCCGACCAGCGTCGCCGTCAACATCGCCGGGCCAAACACCGGACCCTCACCCGAGCACGCGGCGGCGAGCACCGCGAAGAGCATCGGCCGCGAAACCCGAGACGCCCTCATCGTTTCACCCCCAAGTCGGAACGCTCATTCCGAAGACGCCGGCGTCAGGACACCGGTCGCTCCGGTGGCTGCATCTTGACCGCCCACATCCCCGAGTTGATGTCGGCGAAGAAGATGTTGCCCTTCCAGGGCATCACACCCCATGCCGCGGCGGAGTTCGGAATGTAGCCGAGCGGATCGTACGCCTTGTAGACCGCCATCTCCCGCCCCTGTGTAAAGAGGTTGCCCATGAGGTCGCCCGAGATGTCGATCATGCGCACTCCGCCTTCGTAGTACGCCTGGTAGAGTACGTCGTCCTCCACCCACATGTTGTGCGTGCCGTACTCACTGACTTCGTACCGTGCGAGTTGCTTCGGGTTCATCGGGTCCGTGAAGTCGACGATCTGCGTGTACCCGGAGGTCGCGCGAGGATACCCGCCGGTGCCGGTCGCGGCATCGTACTGTTGCCTGTGATCCGGTCCGGTGCCCTCCCACGCGAGGCCGTCCCGCTGGACCCGCTCGTCACCCACGATGAGCAGGAAGCGACCCGTCGACTCCTGGTGGTACGGGAAGACGGCGTGCGTCGAGCCGGTCGTCAGCGGGAACGACGTCACGAGGACCGGACTCTCGATCGAGCCGCCCCACCGTCCGTTGCCGACATCCACGACGACGAGACCGGTTTCCCACTCGGCCGAGTACGCGAGGCCGTCGTGGACCCAGACGTCGTGCACCCGGGAGTCCGGATGGTTGTACTCGCTCACGAACCTCGGGGCGTAGAGGTCGCGCACGTCGATGATGACATACTTGTCGCCGCCGGCGAGCGCGAAAAGATGATCGTCGGTGGCGAACATGTTGTGCACGCCGCCGGTCACGCCATTGCCCTCGAACGTCGATGCGATGCGCGGGTGTGCCGGGTCGGCGAGGTCGAGTAGGACGACGCCGTCGCGCCGGTTCGAGGCGCCCTCGCGCGAGATCGCTCCGTAGCGCCCGTCCGGCGAGACCTTCACGTCGTTGGTGGTGCGCGCATCGACCTGGATCGAGTCGGTCTTGAAGATGTTCGACGGGTCGGTGACGTCCCAGACCATGGTGATGCCGTCGCCGAACTTTGAGCCGGTGAGCGCGTAGTCGCGGCCGTCGACCCCCTCCCAGATCCAGAGATCGGTGGTGAAGACGCGCGCCTCGCGGCCCTGGCCCACGACATCGAGCTTTCGGACCGCGTCGCGCGACACGACACGGAACGAGAATTCACCCCGGGCGCCCGCCGTGGCCGCGACCGCCGTGTACACCCCAGGCACATCGGCCACCATACGCCCGCCTTCGATCTGTGCCGGTCCGGCGGGAGCCGCGATCGAGTCGTCGGGCTCGTACAGATAGCTCCACGACACTGGAGCATCCTCGACGACCGAACCGTCCGCCGCGAAGGCTCGCACCGAGAATGATTGGACATCTCCGGTACGTACCTGCGCCTGACCGCCGGAGAGCTCGAGGCTGGTGACCGGCGACGCGGTGGCCGTATGGGAGACGCCGGAGCTCGTGCCCTCGACGGAGGCGATGATCGTCACCGTGCCCAGCCCCACCGCCCGCACGTTGCCGAACGCGTCCACGGTCGCGACCTCGGGGTTCGAGCTCCGCCACGCCACGTCGGGATAGGGTCGCTCCGAGCCGTCCGCGTGCCAGGCGCGTGCGCGGTGCGAGACGCGCCCGCCGACGTACAGTCGGCCCGCGGCCGCGACGACATCCACTCGCTCGATCGGAGGCCACCCGACCACCACCGGTATCTCCAGCACGACGGGCTCGCCGCCGGCCGCCGGCACACTGGAGACGAAGATGCGGTATTCTCCTGCCGCGATGCCCGTCACCCGTCCGTTCGAGATCCGCACGCCATTCCGCGCTCCGGCGATGCGCAGCGGCGCGACTACTGGCCGACCTGCGGCATCGTATGCCCGAATCTCTACCGGAACGGAGCTGCCCGCGGTCACCTCGATTCGCTCGGGATCCGAGACGAGCCGGGCGACGTCTTGAGAGGCCGCGGCGTCGAGGAACCCTGAAGCTCCCATCAGGCATGCCGTGACGAGCAAACGTCTCATCTTCCTACCCCCCGTTCGACGAACGATGTCCCATGCTGGGCGATGCATCCAGAACGCGCTCCATGGTGAGCCTCTGTGTTAACGACCGTGCACGCGCGCCGCAATATGCCGTTCAAGGGGTGCCGCGGGCCCATTGGGGGCCCGGACAGACGCGTCGCGAGCGTTGACGCGCTCCCACGGGCCCTCTAGCTTTCGGTTCCTGAAACAAAGAATCATTCTTGATAAGCGGCGGCCTCCGGGCCACCGCTTCAATCGTCTGAGGGGACGAATGAGCGAAGCACCGATGCTGCGCATCGAGGGGCTCGAAGCGAAGGTCGCCGAGGAGGATCTGGGCATCCTGAAAGGGGTGGATCTCGAGATCGGACCGGGCGAGATCCACGCGCTCATGGGGCCGAACGCTTCGGGCAAGAGTACCCTCGCGAAGGTCCTGGCGGGCCACCCCGGCTACGAAGCGACCAGCGGCACCGTCACTTTTCTGGGCGACGACCTCCTCGGCCTCGAGGCCGACGAGCGTTCCCTGGCCGGCGTCTTTCTCGCGTTCCAGTATCCCGTGGAGATTCCGGGGGTGTCGATCGCGAACTTTCTACGCACGGCCGTCCAGGCGCATCTTCCGGAAGGGGACGAGCTCGACATCTTCGACTTCTCCGACATGCTCACCGAGCGGATGGAAATGCTCGACATGGACGTCACCTTCGCCGAGCGTCACGTGAACGACGGCTTCAGCGGCGGGGAGAAGAAGCGCAACGAGATCCTGCAGATGGCCATGCTCAAGCCCAAGCTGGCGATCATGGACGAGACCGACTCGGGCCTCGACATCGACGCGCTCAAGATCGTCGCGAACGGCGTGAACCTGCTCATCGAGCAGGATCCGCAGATGTCTGTCCTCCTCATCACGCACTACCAACGCCTGCTCGACTACATCGAGCCCGACCACGTCCACGTCATGGTGGACGGACGCATCGTCCAGTCCGGCGGACCCCAGGTCGCGCTCGAGCTCGAGGCGGGCGGCTACAAGGAATACGAGGACGCCGCAGCCATCGATGGTGCCTCGTCCTGACGCACAAGGGAGCCTCTCCATGCCGCAGAACGAAACGATCCAGGATCTCAACCTCGACGAGTACAAGTACGACTTCGTCACGGAGTCCGAGCCGATCTTTCGGGCGCAGAAGGGTCTCTCCGAAGAAGTCGTTCGGCTGATCTCCGCCCACAAGAATGAGCCCGAGTGGATGCTCGAGTTCCGACTCAAGGCGCTGGAGGTCTACGAGTCCAAGCCGATGCCCAAGTGGGGCGGCGACCTCAGCGGGCTCGAGAACGTGCTCAGCGAGATCTACTTCTACGTACGCCCGCAGGACCGGATGGAGCGTTCGTGGGACGACGTGCCCGACCAGATCAAGGACACGTTCGAGAAGCTGGGCATTCCCGAGGCCGAGCGTAGGAGCCTCGCGGGCGTCGGCGCCCAGTACGAGTCCGAGATGGTGTATCACTCACTGCGCGAGGAATGGGAGAAGCAAGGGGTCATCTTCGATTCGATCGAGGACGGCCTGAAGAACCATCCCGAGCTCTTCCGCGAGCACTTCAGCACGATCATCCCCACACACGACAACAAGTTCGCGGCCATGAACTCCGCGGTCTGGTCGGGCGGGTCGTTCGTCTACATACCGAAGGGCGTCTCGCTCGACACGCCCCTGCAAGCCTACTTCCGGGTCAATCAGGAGCGGATGGGCCAGTTCGAGCGCACGCTCATCATCGTCGACGAGGGCGCGCAGGCTCATTACATCGAAGGGTGCACCGCGCCGGTGTACTCGACCGAGTCG
>Ga0299906_10002043_pt1 | contig 17006 bp, 15 predicted proteins | sample RVTome_14_FD_200259 | JGI IMG/M metagenome (GOLD analysis project Ga0299906, IMG submission 200259) | Soil microbial communities from uranium-contaminated site in the Upper Colorado River Basin, Wyoming, United States - RVT145D125 (version 2) ...
GACTGCAACACGACCATGTTCATCGACGCCGACGACCGGCTGTGGCTGTTCTGGCCGACGATCCTCGACAACACCTGGGATTCCTGCCTGACGCACTACCTCGTTTCGGAGGACTACCTCGACGATGGGCCGATCACGTGGAACTGGCATGACGTGATTCTGCTCGCCCCCAAGGACTTTCCCAAGAAAATGCTCAAAGCGCTGAGCGCCCGCATCGAGGTCGAGGACCGACCCTGGCCGACGCGGGTCGAGGACGCGAAACGCATGCAGCACCGGCTCGACCGGATCGGCGACAAGCTGTTCAACCGGCTCGGGTGGCAACCGCGCTGCAAGCCGACCGTGCTGCCGTCGGGGCGGATTCTGCTGCCGCTCTATTCCGATACCTACGACGCTTCGATCATGGCCGTCAGCGACGACCGCGGCAAAAGCTGGTATGCGAGCGATCCGCTCATCGGCTTCGGCAACATTCAACCGACCGTGCTCAGGCGCAAGGACGGCACCCTCGTCGCCTACATGCGCGAGAACGGACCGCTCGATCGCATCCGCACCTGCGCGTCGGCCGACGACGGCATCACCTGGGGTACGGTCGGCGTGAGCGACTTGCCCAACCCCGGCGCCGGCGTCGACGGCCTGGTGCTCGAAAGCGGCAAGTGGCTGCTCATCTACAACGACACCACGCGCGGCCGAAGCAGCCTCGCGGTCTCGCTCTCCGGCGACGAGGGCAAGACCTGGAAATGGACCAGGCACCTGGAAAAGCACGAGTCCGGCGCCTACCACTACCCCGCCATCATCCAAGGCCGCGACGAAACCCTCCACGCCGTCTACAGTTATTTCGTGAACAAAGACGGCAAGGAAGGCAAGAGCATGAAGCACGCGGCCTTCAACGAAGCCTGGATCATGGGCGACGACGATTGACGTCAAGGCGCGAGTAGGTTCAAACGCCCGCGTCGTGATCATCAAGTGGTACGGAATTCACCTGTCGTAAGATGAATTGACCGAACAATGGTACGGCAAACGAGTATTTCCCGTGGCGGTTCTTGTACACCAAACCCGAATTGCTCAAGGTGGCCAGCATCTGATTCACGTGACTCGAGCTAAAGGGTTTGCCGGACAGCTTCTGCGACAGTTCAACCACTTCTTGTACCGTGAACTCATCGTCCGGATGGTCCAGGTTCGCGATGATCCATAGCAGGTCCCGCTGTCTGTCCGTGGCCCGCCCCCAACGTCCGGCGAAAAAGTCGGTATCGAGCTTACGGAGAATACCATCCATCGGCACGTCAAGAGATTGCCTCGCACTGCTCTTACGCAAAGCGGCGTCGTACACCTCCCGGCAGATGAACTGGATGAAGTAAGGATAGCCCGCCGATGCTCGTACGACATCCTCGATGTAAGGCGGAGACAGAGTGATGGGACACCGGACATCCTGTATGGGTTTCAGAATCGCATCCCGTGATGCTTCGTCACTCAATCGATCCAGGAATACGACGCGAAACATTCGCTCCGCGTACGTTCTCGCCTCGACGAGCTTGGGAAACAAGGTCGGAAGACCGGTCAGCGCCAGCATGAAAGGAATGCCCTTACGCTGAATCGATTGAAAGACGTCCAGAAGCAGGGCAAGCGGATACTGCTCGCTCCCGGGCCGATCCGACATTTGCTGCGCCTCGTCATAGGCGAAGATCAACCCGCGCACGTTCATGCTCGAGAGTCGCGCCCACACCTCTTCGAGAACGTACTTGAGTTTGTCGGCGACCAGGCCGGGAGTACGCTTGTATCGGACTACAAGCGCATCGTAATCGAGTCGTTGCTGCACGACTTTCGACTCGGCGCGAAAGCCCATACCCTCGACTTCCTCTTGGCCCACCACAATCACCGAAGTGACCAAAGAAACATCCGTCAATAAGCGAAGAGCGACCATCTCCTCCGAGACACTCGCCGACTCGGATAAATCCGTTCCCGTCCACCACCAACCCGACTGAATGGCGATAGGCCGGAAGTGTTCGAGCAAAACGGTTTTGCCCACGCCGCGCAAACCGGTCAGAACAAGATTCTCTAAAATCGTATCTTGATCAATTAATATACGAAATTCATCTATTGCCGCGTCGCGGCCCGCCAGGTGCGGAGGCATCTGCCCCGCGCCCGGTCGGAATGGATTGTCGAACTGTCGATCAGTCATACTCACACCTGGTTAATCGCGCAACTAAGTTTATTCCGTGAGCTAAACTTATAGCAGGCTGGATTGAAAGTCAAGCCCCTGGAACACCGTCAGAAGCTTCGCCGGCTACCATGACTACCATTGCCGCCCCTCGCCCACTGGCGCCGTTTATGAACAGTTCACGGCGTTCGGCCCCCGTGACAGCCAATGTGACGTGCAAATGATCAACGGGCAACGCGTCTTCGACGCGGTCGGCCCACTCGATGAGCACGGCCCCGGGGCCGCTCACCATTTCCTCGAACCCGAGCGCTTCCAACTCGTCGGAGCCGGCGAGGCGGTAAACGTCAATATGGTGGATCGGCAAACGACCGGCGTACTCGTTGATGAGCACGAACGTCGGGCTGTTGACCTGGTTACGGTCGGCGACGCCCGCGCCCTCGGCGATGCCCTTGACCAGATGCGTCTTGCCCGCGCCGAGCGGGCCGACCAGCGCCACGACGTCGCCGGGCTCGAGGGCCGCGCCGATCCGCCGACCGATCGCCAGCGTCTCGTCCACGCTTTGAGAAACCAGCTTGACCGGTTCGGACGTCATGTGAAGTGTTGAAACCCCTTCGCCTCGATCGGGCGCGACGTGCCGTCGCGACCGGTGAGCGTAAGACCCGACGTGACCATCGTGCCGACCCGCACGCCGATCGGCGGTGCGGGTTCTTCGGGATCGACCGCGAACAGCAGCTCGAAATCCTCGCCGTCGTTCAAGACGTGGTCGAGCACCGACCGGCCGTCACGGGCCGACAGTGCCCTGGCCGCTTCGCTGACCACGTCGTCGAGCAGCGCTTCGTCGAGTTCGGCCCCACAGCCTGAGGCCTCGCAGATACGCCACAGGTCGAGCGACAGTCCGTCGGAGATGTCGAGCATCGCGTGCAGTCGTTCCCGCAACTCGGTCACCAACCTGTGTGCCTCGGCCACCCGCGGCGAGAAGTCGATGTGGTGACCCAGCCGACTCCCGCCCAGCGGGCCGGTGACGTAAATCGCATCACCGGGCTTAGCGCCGTCACGTCGCACCGGCTCGCATCCCGGCCACGGTTCGCCCAGCATGGCCACGTCGACGACCAACCCCGACGGCCAGGATGTCGTATCGCCGCCGACCAACGGACAATCGTAGGCGTCGGCGACGGCGTTCATGCCCTCGACGAGCCGTTGCGCGAACGCCATGTCCACCTTATCGGGTAGAGCCACCGACGCGGTGGCGGCAACGGGCCGGACCGCCATGGCCGCACAGTCGGACACCGAACAGGCCATCGCCTTGCGACCGATCTGCTCGGGTGTGTGTTCGCCGACCACGAAATGCACGCCGTCCAGCAGCAAGTCACTGGTGATCAGGACGCGGGCCGCGCCCAATCGAACCGACGCCATGTCGTCGCCGATCGACAACTCGACGTGGGACGGCGCGGGCGACTGCCGCCGCTTGAGCCATGCGATCAGTTCCAGTTCGCTTTTACTCACGGTCCGTCAGCACAAGCACAGCTACACGTCGCGGGCGGGGACGAAGACCGCCTCGTCATAGCGCAGCATGTGCAACCCCTCGCGAAACCCGTCCATGCGAATCCTCGGCCGACGAGAACGGGCCTCGGTCATCAACCAGCGTGGAAAATCCGCACCCGCGGCGATGGCCAGCGGCACCCCGCCTCCGAATCGCGGGTTGATCTCGATCACACGGATGCGCCTGTGGGCGTCGACGATGCACTGAAGCGTGATGACCCCCACGCAATCGCCGAGCGCTTCGACGACCTGACGCGCGGTTTCGGTCACGGCGGAGTCCTTGACGACTTTGCCCTTGGATACCTCGCCCGACCGCACCTCCATCCGCTCGCGCGGCACCACGCATCGCGGCACCCCGTCGAAACCGGCATAGATATCCGTCGTGATCTCCCGGCCGACGACCAGCTCCTGCACAATCGGATCGGGCACCCGCGCACCATAGAACTTCAGGGCCTCGAGATCGTCAATCCGAGCGTTGCCCAACCCGGCACTGCCCATGCGCGGCTTGAGAAAGTACGGAAAACGATGCCGCTTGCGCGCCAACGCTTCGTCGAGCGTCCACGTCGCCGGCGTGTCGATATTCCGCGCGCGCAGGAACGCGTAGGTCAGCATTTTGTCCCGGCAGGTCCGCACGACCTCGGGCGACGAAACGACGGCCCGGCAACCCGACGTCGCGAAGGCGTCACGCGCCCGGGCCAGGGGCATTAAATCATCGTCGATCAGCGGGATGAGTAAATCGGGACGATCCCGCCGCACGATTTTCTTGATCGCCGCCATGTAGCCGCGTGCGCCGATCTTCGGCACGACCCGGGATACGTCGGCGACGTGCATCGTCGGCGCGAGCCGGGCGGCGTCGGCGACGATGACGGTCAGCGGAATCCGCAGACGACGGGCGGCGAGTCGAAACGATTCAATCAGCGCCACACGACGGCCGGCCGACGTAAACAGCACCCGCAACCCGCGAACCTTCACGCGACCGACTCCCGGCTATAGAATCGCTGAATCACCTCGGCCACGTAGCGTTGGGCCTCGACGGTCAGCTCGGGATACATCGGCAACGCGAGTACCTCGCGGCAGGCCGCCTCGGCCACCGGACAGTCGCCGTCTTGTCCGCCCAAGTGAGCCAGACATTCCAGCCGGTGCAGCGGAACCGGGTAGTACAAACCCGTCGCCACGCCTTGATCGTGTAAGGCCGCGCGCAGTTCGTCGCGACGGGGGGCGCGCACGACGTACTGATGAAATACGTGCTCGTTGTACGAACGAGTCACCGGCGGTTGCAGCGGCGTGTCGGCGAGCAGGTCAGCCCACCGGCCGGCGACGTCTTGTCGTGCCGCGTTCCACGCTTCGAGATGCTTGAGCTTCACGCCCAGTATCGCGGCCTGCATCGTATCGAGCCGAAAGTTGCCGCCGATCTCGACGTGGTAATACTTCTGATCCGATCCGTGCACCCGCAGCCGTCGAAGCCGCCGGGCCAACGTGTCGTCGGAAGTAACGATGATGCCCGCGTCGCCGTACGCGCCGAGGTTCTTCGACGGGAAGAACGAGAAGCAGCCGACCTCGGCCAACGAGCCGCTGCGCTGTCCGTGGTGCGTCGCGCCGATCGCCTGGGCCGCGTCCTCGATGATCGGAATGTTGTGTTCCCGCGCCGCTACGCGGATCGGATTCATGTCGGCACATTGCCCGTACAGGTGCACGACGATGATCGCCTTGGTGCGCGGGGACATCGCCGCGGCGAGCAGTTTGGGGTCGAAGTTGAACGTATCCGGCTCGATATCGACGAACACCGGCGTCGCCCCCAGCCGGACCACACAACCGGCCGTGGCGAAGAAGCTGAACGCGGGCACGATCACCTCGTCACCCGGCCCGATGCCCAGGGCCATCGCGGTGCACAGCAGGGCGTCGCTGCCGGAGGAGACGCCGATCGCATGCGTCGTGCCGCAAAGCTCGGCCACGCCCCGCTCGAACGCCGCCACCTCGGGACCGAGAATGAACCGCTGGCCGGTGAGCACACCGTCAATCGCGGCGCGTACCTCGTCCTCGATCGCGGCGAACTGCGGGCGAAGATCGAGCAAGGGCACTTCCATACGCCGTCGAAGGGTACATGCTCAAAGGCGGCTTGCAAAGGCGCGCGGTTGCCGGTGTGCTGGTGCGAGATGTGCTGGTGCGAGATGTGCTGGTGCGAGATGTGCTGGTGCGAGATGTGCTGGTGCGAGATTCCTATCTCGCACCTCGTCACGGCAGGAATCCTTTCCTGCGTTGTGTGTTTTCCACGAATCGGTCTCGCGCCGAATGAATTCCCGCATAGGTGGGTACGAGAAAGGATTCTCGTAATGGATTCCCGCATAGGTGGGTACGAGAAAGGATTCTCGTACCAGCGGCGTTATCGTTCGAGGCGTGCGGTGGCCCAGGTGCTCGGGTCGATCCACCAATTCAGGTCGTCGCCGACGGTGAGAAACTGCTGGCCGAGTTCGGCGTCTTCCAGCATGTAGTAGAAACCGATCCGCGGATGCTCGGTCGGATCGAACCCGGGCAGACAGTCCGTAGGCAGTGTCGCTTCGAGGGTGTAGCCGTCATTTGCGATCACCGACGCCGCGGCAATCTGACCGGAGGGCACCGGCGGCGCCTGGGCCTGCGCCCGATGAATGCGTGCCGCGCCGGCGACGGGCTCCCGACCAAGTGGACCGCCGCCGGCCGGCAGCAGATAGAACTGCCGGCAATACGCGGTGGCGCGTTTGATGTTCCGCGTGTCGCGGGTGTCGATCATGATCCGCAGGTTGTCGCTGTCCCAGAACCGGGCCGGTTCACAGCGCGGCGAATCGTGCTTGCCCACGACCCGCACCGCCACGTGCAACCCGGCTTCGTTCCAACCCGCGAACACGTCGGCGAACGCGTCGGCCTCGTCCAGGTCACCCAACGACGGCAACCGGTAGGCATCGTCCCACGCATCCAGTACGCCGTCGATCTCCGGGCAACGCGGCAGGTACCGCAACGGGAACTCGAAGCGGAACAGATATCGATTGGGTATCAGTTGACTCATCTTGCCGGAACTCGCACCGTTGACGAACCACCATCGTACGGGTAAACCCGTGCCGCGAACAGTTGAAGGAAAACCATGCGAAGCTTCTTTGACCCGACCGATGGCACCGTGATTCGTCAGCCGCCCGGCGAAGGTGGAGGTTATTGGGCCGGCGCGCCGACGGTCTGGTATGACGCATCGTCGTCGATGTTCTACCTGGCGTATCGTCTTCGCCGGCCGCGGGGGGTCGAGCCCGATCGCGGCGGCGAGACGCGCATCGCCCGAAGCACCGACGGCATCACGTTCGACGACATCTGGCGGGCCGAAAAAGCGCAGTTCGACTCGCCGAGCATCGAGCGCTGCGCGCTGGTCCGGGCACGGGACGGCCGGTGGCATCACTTCGTCAGCTACGTCGACGGCGCCGACGGCCGGTGGCGGACCGACCGGATCGAAGCCGCGTCCCCCGAAACACTCGACCCCGCCGCCCGCGAGCCGGTGTTCACCGCCGGCGATCTCGGCAGCGAAGGCGTCAAGGACCCGAAGATCGTCCGGTTCGGCGACGTGTACTGGATGCTGCTCAGCACCATCCCCACCCCCGACGACGGGAGCACCGCCGACGCCATGCACGGGACGGCCGACATCTACAACACCGGCCTGTCGATCTCCTGTTCCGCCTTGGCCAGCAGCCTCGATCTGGTGAACTGGCAGTGGCACGGCGAGGTGATGCGTCCCAACCCCGCCTCGAACGCCTGGGACCGCTACGCCCGCCGCATCGGTACGGTCTGGGCCGAGGGCGCGATGTTCGTCGGCTTCTACGACGGGTCGGCGAACGTCGACGAAAACTACGAGGAACGCACCGGCGTCGTGGTCAGCGGCGATCTGTTCGACTTCCGCAGCCTCACCCCCGACGCGCCCACGCTCGTCTCGCCGCACACCACCGGCTCGCTGCGCTACATCGATGTCGTCGATGTCGACGACAAGCGCTGGTACTACTACGAGATGACCCGCGCCGACGGCGGCCATGAACTGCGCGTGTCCATGACGCAATGCGGATGACGGAAAGTCACACAAGCGACCGATCATTCGTCAGGCCACGCTGCTGACGGCTATACTCTCGGTCATGAGTACACCACCTGCCCCTGACATTACCGCGTTCCTTGCCGATCGCGCCGCCGCGGTTGACGCTTCGGGCATTCGCAAGGTTTTCGACCTGGCCGCGAACGTGAAGGACCCGATCAACTTTTCGATCGGCCAGCCTGATTACGACGTGCCCGAACCGGTCAAGCGGGCCGCGATCGACGCGATCACGCGGGGCGACAACGGTTACACCGTCACCCAAGGTATCGCTCCGCTGCGCGAGCGCATCACGGCCGAGCTACACACCGAGCTGGGAGTTGACGCCAAGGTACTGATCACCGCCGGCGTGTCGGGCGGGTTGTTGCTCACCCTGCTGGCGTGCGTCAATCCCGGTGACGAGGTGATCTTCCTCGATCCCTACTTCGTCTCGTATCGGCACCTGGTCAACCTGGTCGGCGGCAAGCCGGTGATGGTGAGCAACTACCCCGACTTCGGTTTTCCCGCCGAGAAAGTCGCGGCCGCGATCACCGACCGGACCAAGCTGTTGCTCGTCAACTCACCGTCGAACCCCACCGGCGCGGTGCTCAGCGAAGCGGATTTGAAGTCGGCGGCCGACCTGGCCCGCAAGCACAATCTGCTGCTGGTCACCGACGAGATCTACGGCGAGTTGAGTTTCGACGGACCTTGCCCCGGCCTGGTACCGCTCGCGCCGGAACGCACGTTGCTGTTGCGCGGCTTCTCGAAGAGTCACGGCATGACCGGTTGGCGGCTGGGCTACGCCGCCGGGCCCGACCGGTTGATCGACGAGATGACCAAGCTCCAGCAATACACGTTCGTCTGCGCTCCGTCGATCGTACAACATGCGGGCCTGGCCGCGATGGACCACGCGATCACCGAGCACGTGAACACCTATCGCCGCAAGCGCGATCTGATCTGCGACGAATTGGCCGGCACGTTCCGCTTCACGCGCCCGTCCGGCGGGTTCTACGTCTTCCCCGAAACGCCGGACACCTTCCCGCACGCCACGGTGTTCGTCGAAGAGGCGATCCGCCGCAACGTGCTGATCATTCCCGGCAAGGTCTTCTCCGAGCAGGACACGCACTTCCGCATCTCCTACGCCACCGACGACGAGTCCATCCGCCGCGGCTGCGCCCTGCTCCGCGAGCTGGCGAGATGACCCGGTTCTCGCGAAAAAGGTGTCAGGAAGGATTTTATCGCCCGCTAAAAATCTTCCTGACACCTTTTACTTAGTCTCGGCTCGTTGATGGTCGTCTCGACCCGAAGAACGGTACCCTGCTTGTCATACATCTTGACCGAGTTGCCGCCCACGCGGTGTTTGATCCGAACCCCTTCGGGGCGCACCTTGAGGTCGCTGATCACCTGACTCGTGAAACCGCCGTGGAACGCACCGTTGGCCGGGACTTTGCGCCCGAGGAAACGCATCACGTCGGGGCTGGAAAAGGTCGTGATGCCATGCCGCACCAGTTGGGGGTACAACGCGGCCAGCACCTTCGCATCGCGGAACATCACGTCGGTTGCCCATTCGCTCTGGTAGGTGGACCAGTAATAGGTAAGCGGCCAAGGATCGAAAATCTCCGCGTGGGCTGGATTGACCTGGCGGGCGATCCGGTCGAGCACCTTGGGCCAATCGGTGGTCAACTGCCGGTCGAGCCGTTGCTGGGCCTTCTTGACGTCGGCGAGCCACACGAAACAGTTTTCCCGTTTCCGATAGTCCACGCCACCACGATCCAGGCTCCGGGCCAACCATTCCCGTCCGTTGAGGCAGACCTGAATCGTCAACGGAAACCAGGTCTGGATCCGGGCGTGCATCAAGCCAAACGTCGGATGCATCCAGTAATGGTAATGGTGCAGGCACTTCCGCATGCGGGGTTTCACCTCCAGACGCTTGGCCACACGGTTGCGGTGGATCTCGAACGAGGAACACGGTTCCACCGACGTCAGCACGCAGACCTGCCTGCCCCGCTGGGGCGGTAGGCAGGTGAGCCCCTCGGTGATCCCGTCGCGTGCCGCGATCTCCCGGGCGATCTCTTCCTTGCGCGCCTGCGCCGAGGGCAGATAACGCACCTCACGCCCCAAGGTTCCTGCCGCTTTGAGCGAGGCAGCCTTGATTCGCTCGGTTACCGCTTCGACATGTGCCCCAAACTCTTTCAGCAAAACTCCAGCCGCCCCCAGGTATCGCCGCATCCCTTCGGCATAACAAATCTCCCGCAGCGATCCGCGAAACACCAAGCGATCAAACCCCGACAGAATTCCCATGACACCCGCCGCGTGTTTTTGTACAAACGATTTCATGGCGTCCCTCTCGTTGGGTTGCGGTGATTGCTTCGGAAAACTTCACCCTACCCAATGAGGGAACGCCTGTCTCATACTCTTTTGGTTGCGGCCGAAGGCCGCGCTAGGTACATTCGATCCACACCGGCATCGACGCAGGCTGCCAACAGCAGCGCATCCCAATACGATATACCATGCTCTCGGTGTATTTCCAGGCCGCGATCAAGGACGGCGGGATGCGGCATGACCAATGGAAACCTTGAACGCCAAGCGGCGAGCGCAGCAAAGGCATTCGAGTCAGCTTGTCCTCGGGCGTACAACTTCGCGAGAACGGCACCGAATTCGCATGTGACCTGCCAAAGTAGGATCGTGTCCGCAGCGGACAGGCTGTCGAGCAGCGTCATCGCGACCGGACCCTTGACCGTTTCGTCCGCGCTGATCGCGTAGACGAGAATGTTGGTGTCAACCGCGTTCATGCATTTCCTCACGGGTGGGTCGCCATGATCCGAGGCGAACCTCACCTTTGCGTCGGATCTCATGGAGCAGAGTTTTGGCCTTCGCCTCGTCTTCGGGCGTTGTTTCGACGCGACGAATGGCGATCACCAAGCGCGTCTGTTCGGGGAGGTCCAGATCGTGTTCGGGTCGCAAGACGCCGCTTTCATACACGACTGTTAATTCACCGTTGGATACCATAATACAGCCTCGTTGGAAGGAAATGCCGTACGGGTTCCGCATGCGCACGATACTCGTGGAACTCTCCTCATGAGCCGTCCATCAGCATTGTAGCGTCCTGGCGGTTTGACGGGAAACTTGAATGTCTGCTTTTGTGTGGATTCGTGGTCGTGCGAAGAGCCTTGGCATTTCCACCGCGCGCCCGGAGTGAGAACATCGACGTCCCCGTGACCTCACCGGGATTAGCCCGCAATTTGCGATGAACCTAGCGCCTCACGGTTCAGCGCCTCGGCTAGATAATCAAGGTCGGGAAAAAGCTGTGACTTGTGGATCCCCATGTCGTAAAGCTCCTTCCGGACCAGCGGCTTCTCATTTGCCGGGACCGTGAAACGCAACAGAAACGGGTCCCCCTCAGCGCTGATGATGTCCTCAAGAGGGGAACGGATTCCGTGAATGGTGAACTCGCCCTGCTGAACCACCATCCGCGGGCTTACCTGACGGGCATGAACAGCGAGGACCTTCTGCGCTTCCTCTGGTTCGTTCTCGCCAACCTGTACCATAAACATCGCGTCGAATTGCGGCCTTACGACATCCCCGTCAATGGGAATAATCAGCTTTGGATAACCGAAGCGGGCGTTGAGTTTTCCTGGGGCCAACGCCCAGATCTCGCCATCGGATTCGTGACATTCTTGCTTGTCACGGTTGCAGTTGCGCGCGTGTTGCTCCTCAACTGCGAAGAAGCACGCGACCAGCATGGACGATGACCAATCCAGAAGGCGTGTATACAATCCGTGGTGGCGCATTAGCGGAAGCCATGCGGGTCGATCGTCGTGGTTCGGGCAATCAGGCCCCCGAAGTGGTGCATGATCCCGAAATCGGTCGAAAAGGTTGGCCTCGATTTTCCTGCCGTTCTCAATCCTGTCGATCCAGGCGCAAAGTTGTTGTTTAGGGTTCGGTTGGCCGCGAAACCAGAGTCGTTCAACACCGAGGGTATTGCGAGCTTCAACGACTGCGTCCGGTAGTTTTCCAATCGACGTAATCGGAGTCATGGCATCAATCATTGTGGGCATCGCTGTCCCCTGCGTGCACGCATCTTGGCCGCGCGCGTCGGAATCGGTCGAATTGTGCTCCACCTGACGTAGTCATGGGCATGGGTTTGTTCTCAAACAACCTCGTAACGGTTGCAGATTGTAGCCCCTGACCTCAAGGACTGGAACCATCCGCGAGGCCTCCGTCCGGCTACAGCATCGAGGCGGTGTGTGGTATCCTTGCACCCGAGGAGCGAGTGATGTTTCCGACGATCCAAACCCGGCCGATCATCGGCCTCGAGATACACGTTCAGTTGGCGACGCGGACGAAGCTGTTTTGTTCGTGCCCGCTGGAGTTCGGGGCCGAGCCCAATAGCCGGGTGTGCCCGGTGTGCTTGGGCATGCCGGGTGTGTTGCCGGTGATGAACGAGCTGGCCTACGAGTACTCGGTGCGGACGGCGCTAGCGCTCAATTGCAAGATCGCCGGGCACACGAAGTGGGATCGCAAGAGCTACTACTATCCCGATCTGCCCAAGAACTACCAGATCAGCCAGTACGACCTGCCGCTCTCGTATGACGGTTATCTCGACATCCCGATCAACGGCGGCGTCAAGCGGGTCGGCATCATCCGGGCGCACCTGGAAGAGGACGCGGGCAAGAACCAGCACGAGGACCCGCGGTTCACGCAAGTCGATTTGAACCGCACCGGCACGCCGCTGCTCGAGATCGTGACCGAGCCCGACCTGGCCTCGGCCGACGAGGCGTACGTGTTCTGCACCGAGTTGCAGAAGCTGGTGACTTACCTCGGGGTGTCCGAGGCAAGCATGCAGAAAGGGCAGATGCGGTTCGAGCCGAACATCAACGTGGCCATCACCGCCGACGGGGTCGAGTATCGTACGCCGATCGTCGAGGTGAAGAATCTGAACAGCTTTCGCTCGGTGCGTGAGGCGATCGCCTACGAGATCGAGCGTCACATTCAGGATTGGCAGGCCGACCACGATTACACGCTCGACAAGAAGGGCAAGGAGAATCGCGGTTGGGACGACAACCGCGGTGTCACCGAGTTCCAGCGAGGTAAGGAAGACGCTCACGACTACCGGTACTTCCCCGAGCCGGACTTGGTGCCGGTGGAGCTGAGTGAGCAACGATTGAACGAATTACGCGCCACCGTGCCGGAGTTGCCGATCGCGCGACGGACGCGTTTCATGACCGAGTTTGGGCTGTCCGCCGAAGACGCCGAAATGATTGTCGCCGATCGGACGACGGCCGATCTGTTCGAGGAAGCCATCGATCTCGGTTCGGGCGTCAAGACCTTGTGTAAACACTTCATCAACGTCTGGGCCAAGTTCGCCAACGACCGCAAAACCACCGTCGCGGGGCTTGGCGTCGACGCTTCTCGCATGGCCGAGCTGGCGGGTCTGGTGGTGGACGGGGAAATCAGCGCCTCGGCCGCGACGACCCTGGCCGAGACCATGCTGGACGATCCGGCGTCACCGGGGGCGCTGGCCGATCGACTCCAACTTCGCAAGGTGGTCGACACCGACCAGACCGCCGACTGGGTTGACGCGGCGTTCACCGCGAACGCCAAGGCGGTCAGCGATGCGCAGTCCAATCCGAAGAAGCGCAACGCCGCCGCCGGTTTCCTCCGCGGTCAGGTGATGAAGCTCTCCAAGGGGCAGGCCGATCCCAAGCTGGTCGGCGAACTCATCGAAAAGAAACTCGACGCCGCCGGCGCATGACCGTCACGCCTGCTGCGAGCAAGACGCACGCGGCCGCGACTTTGCCCCACGTCGTCAAGGCGGGCACGGATTGCAGAGAGTGTCCCTCGATCACGAAGCGCTTACCCGTCGCCGCGCTGTCGGACCAGGTTCCGCCGGACCATTCGATGAACGATGCCGCGGGCAGATCGGCGTTGTTGACGGGCGCGAATCCGCTGCCGGTCGCGAGGTATTGGCCGCTGCCGAAGACCAGGGCGTAATCGCCCGGTGGGAGGACGACGTGCATCGGCACGCGCACGTCACTGCTGGGCGTGCCGGCATCGAAGGCGACCACGGAGACGACCTCGCCGACATCCAGTGGATTACCTACCGGCAACGCGGCGGACCCGCCGAGGGCGACGATGGCGCCGAAGATCGTTCCCGTGCTGGTCAGGTGGCCGCCGATTTCTTCGACTTCGAGCGGGTCGTCCAGGTGAAAACGCGTACCTTGGAACGTCGTACCATCGATCACGCAGCCGCTGGTCTGCCCGGTCGGGCCGAGCGCCGCGGTGGTAAAGTGCGGCAGGGTTTGAACGTTGAGATTGTCGATGTAGTTGGGCTGGACCATGCCTTGCGGCGTCCACCAGTTGCGGATCAACATCACGAACGTGGCTTCGTTACCCTCGGCCGTGAACGTGTGGAGGTAAGAGTGCCATTGCTCGTCGAGGTTGGCGCCCGGCACGTGCTGCGTGTCGGGTCGGAGGAAACACGGCGTCGAGCCGTCGTGGTTCTCGATGTCGACGATGTCGTCCGCCGTCAACGAACCGCTGGGCAGGACGGAGAACATGATCCAACTCGGGAATGTGTCGTCGGCGGGCGGCCACCGCATGTCCGAAGCCCGCAGATCGAAGGTCACCGCATATTCCTGGCCGGCGACCGTCGGGAATCTCCGTGCGATGTAGATGTCCTCGATGGCGGCGGAGTCGAGCGAGTCCGGCTCATCGATCGTTTCGATGCGCAGCGATGCGGTCCCTTCGGTTTTGATGGTCGTCTCGCGGTGGATCTCGAAATGGGCCTGGTTGACGTTGGAGGTGTTGATCCAGCACGGGTAGGCGAGGTACCAGTCCGGCGCGATTTCGCCGCGGAAGTTCAACAGGGTATCGAAGTTCCACGGCGGCTCGCCCCCACCGTCGCCAAAGCAGCCGCCCGGGATAATGGCACAACCCGCGTTGGGGTCTCGCTCCGGCTTGGAGCCGCGGAGATCAAGCTCCGCCGAGGCGGAGACGTACGTTCCGTTCATGCCGTCGAAGAAATCGGCCCTGACATTTGCGGTCAGGCACGCACACGGTATGAGGACGCAGACAATCAATCGGCTCAACATTTCTTCTCCTGTTCTTGGGGATGTTACGGGCGAGTTATACGGACCTTTATGGTAGGGGTTGACGTGAGGAGTCCGAGATCTTCCACCCCTCCACGATCACCGTCACTGTGTCACGTGCCAACTTAGGCAAGCCTCCTGGAGGTGTCAAGCACCGCCGTTGCGCTCAGGCGTCGATCGACCGCGCCGGATGATTGTTAAAAGTGTGTTAACGCGGGTGCTGTGAGTTTTCACCGGCGTGATGGCTAACCTTCTTTTTCCCTGAATGTTGCGTCACACGATCGACGTTTCTCACCGCGTGTGTACCGGGGCCGAGGCGGATGGAATACGAGAATTATCTTTGTCGGTTCATCGTCGATCGCTAAGCTGGGTCGCGATTGCTTTTCAAGCGCGCCACGGTAAATTTCCAGGGAGGAAGGCACATCGTGAGCACCGAGACCGAGGTGAAGCTCAAGGTGCGCGAACTGGAATCCGTCCGCGCGCGGCTGGGCGAGATCGGCGCGAAACCGATCCACCGCCGTATCGAGAACAACGTGTTGTTCGACCGCCCGGATCGCAGTCTGCACGCGGCCGGTCGCGCACTGCGCGTGCGGACGCTGACCAAACCGGACGGAAGCAACGGCTTGCCGACCACGGTGACCCTCAAGGGACCGCGGCAACCCAACCCCGGGCCGGTCAAGGTGCGCGAAGAGATCGAGTTCGTGGTGAGCAACGAAAGCGCGGCGCGTTCGTTGCTCGAAACGCTCGGCTACGAGACGATCATGTCCTTCGAGAAACGCCGGGAGAGCTGGCGTCTGGGCGCTTGCACCATCGAGCTCGATCAGCTTCCGTTTCTGGGCCCGTTCGTGGAAATCGAAGGACCGGACATCGCCGCCATCGAGACGACGCGCGTTCGACTCGGACTCGCCACGGCGCAGCCGCGCGAGCAAAGCTACGCATCGATGCTGTTCGATTATACGGTCAAGACCGCGCGTCACTGCCGTGAAATTCGATTCGGTCGCGAAGATCCTTGGACGATTTCAACCGGCAACGGGTCTTCAACCGGCTACGGGTCCAACGGTCGAACTCATACGCAGGCGTCCTTGAGTCTGGCACCGATGTTGCGGCGATTGAAAGAGCACATCGGTGGCGTACGTGCCGAACGCGATGACGAGGACGTGCATCAGGTGCGGGTCATCTGCGGGCGGATTCGCGTTTGGTTGTCGTTCGCGGGGCTGCGGGTGCTCGACGACGATTTGCGCTGGCTGCGTCGTGCCGCCGCACCGCTGCGGAACCTCGATGTGCTCCTGGCCGATCCGATGTCCGACGCCTTCACCGCATGGCTGCGTACGCACCGACACGCCGCCCGTGCGGATCTGCTTGACGCGCTCGATGCGCCGCGATGCAGCGCGCTGATCGATGCGCTGTCGGCGTTGCCGCCGGTGCCGATCGCTCGGGCCCGTGCGTTCGTGCCCGTGCTTACCACCAAGGTTCTGCGGCAAGCGCGCGGTCTCGGTCGTTCGAACGTCAAGCTTGCCGATCTGCATGCCCTGCGCAAAAACCTCCGTGTCTTGCGGTATGCCCTGGAGTGGCTCGACGCGAAACCGCGATCGATCCGTAAGATGCAGGATGCATTGGGGTTGCTCGGTGACCTGGATGTGGCCCGGGAGTATTTCGACGCCTGGCCGGAGCATGACCGTCATGCCGATCTGGCGGATCGAATCACCGCGCGCATCGAAGCGAATCGCCAAGCCGCACGGAAAGCCTGGCCGCGCACGAAACGGGTGGTGCGACGCCTCGGGTGAACTGACGCCATGGAACTCTATCTTATTCGCCATGCCGAAGCCGAGCCGGCCGCCGGCGACGATCACGATGCCGAACGACCGTTGACCCGCAAGGGGCGCAAGCGGTTCAAGGCCGCGGTCAAGGGTTTCAAGCGTCTCGGGGTGCGGTTCGATCATCTGTACCACAGCCCGTTGCTCCGGGCGGTGCAGACGGCCGAGCTGATCACCGGGCGCGTGGACGGCGTGACCGTCGTTTCTTCGGGGCTGAACCACGCTCCCGACGCTGCTTTGCTCGCTGAGATTACCGGGGACCGGGTTGCGGTGGTCGGCCACGAACCTTGGATGAGTCAACTGCTCGCGTGGCTGGTGTTGGACGACCCGAGCCGGAGCGA
>Ga0299906_10002046_pt1 | contig 17004 bp, 9 predicted proteins | sample RVTome_14_FD_200259 | JGI IMG/M metagenome (GOLD analysis project Ga0299906, IMG submission 200259) | Soil microbial communities from uranium-contaminated site in the Upper Colorado River Basin, Wyoming, United States - RVT145D125 (version 2) ...
AACCCGCCCCACTCACCTCCCGGCTCGCCGACCTTTGTCGACGTGCCCAGCTCGTTCTGGGGTTTCGGCTGGATCGAGAGCCTGTGGACCGACGGCTTCACCGCCGGCTGCAGCGCCGATCCATTAGCCTACTGCCCCGAGGCGCAGCACACGCGGGCCGAAGGCAGCGTCTTCTTCCTGCGCGTTCTCAACGGCGTCAGCTACGAGCCACCGGCCCCGGTCGGTCTGTTCGACGACGTGGACCCGGGCGCCTGGTATGCCGGCTGGGCCGAAGCGGCCTACAACGCCGGCCTGCTGCCGGCCTGCGCCAGCGGGCCGCTGCGCTTCTGCCCCGACGACGAACTCGACCGCGCCTGGGCCGCCTACATGATGGTCCAGGCCAAGGGCGGCCTGCCGCTGCCCTAGCCCGCGTAAGACAGACCGTTCCCAGCCCACAATGAATGTAGGCCCTACCCGCTGGTCACCAGTCTAGTAGATGGGTTCACGCATGCGCGTTGGCCCGGGCATCCTCCGAGCCCGTCGCCGGCGACCAGTCTGGTTTTCCTATTGCAGTGGAGAGCGGTCTACCGGAGGCTGGACATGGCCCCGGCGGCACGGAACTGGCAACAATGACTACGAGCGCCGGCACCGCCGGCTCTCAAGGAGGCAAGGACCGATCCGCAACGTCGTTAGCCTGCGGCGCACTAGCACGCCGCTGCTGGTGCTCCTTTTCCTTTGCTTGCTTGATTGGCGAGCCCCCCAAGCCGGGTCCGGGCTCCAAACTAACAACGCGCCACCTGCATTCGGCAATCTGCTGAGCCACCCGGAACAAGGGCCTGACCCGTTCGCTCTCGACGACCATGCGGGAGCAGGTGCCGCGTGGGAGGGCTTGAGTGCATTGGCTCAGCCGCCGGCGGTGGCTCGCTGGCTGCTTGGTACCTTCGATAGGCGCTGGACGCCGCTGGCTCTTTTCTCGTGGGACCTCGAGCGAACCTCGGACGATCTTGGGTTTCCCATCCGGACACGGACTGGCGAAGGACCGCCCCCACTGGTCGCCGACGGCCAGTTTGTTCGGGGACCGAATGTAGACGATTTCGTTATCCAAGCGTACCTGGCCAACAGGGGATCTCCGCTGGCCACCCTGTCAGCGGACCTTGAGCTATGGACCCAATACACCAGCGTCAACCCAATGGTCTTGCTGGCCGTCCTCGAAGCCAACGACCAACTCGTCAGCCAGCCCAGATGGGATCTCACCGAGGACGACAGGCGCATTCTGATCGAGGAGACAGCCCTCCAGCTGGCAAAAGACTTCTACGAACACCTGTACACGTTTGGCAGCCAGGCGCCAATGGCCATCAACGCCCAAGCCAAGGCCGTCGTCCAGCTCGAGGATGGCAGCGCCATCATCATGGATCGGCACCTGGAATCGGGCACGTATGCGGTGGCGGCCGCGCTTGCCCGCCACTCAGATTTGGCCGCTTTCCAGACCTTGACTTCTTCTGACTCGCCACAAAGCTTCCTCGAAGTGTACGGGGCGATGTTCCCCGAAGAAGACCCCCTGAGTTCGGCCAACAGCATCGACCCGCCGGCGGCCCCGCCGTCGGACCTGCTCCAGTTCCCCTTCCCACAGGGCGCGATCTGGGTCTTCGGTGGACCACACAGCTGGAATGGGGACAGCACACCACCCTTCTCGTCGATGGATTTCTTCCTGCAAGGGGGTACCTGCGCCGCCCCACCGTTCTACTATTCCACAGGATCGGCCGGCGGCACTTCGAGTCGACCTTCGAACTACAGTTGTTGGCTCGAAATCTCGCACGGCGGCGGCTGGACGACGAGCTACTACCACCTGCAAAACACCTATCAAGGCAGCAGCATTGAGCGCAATGAAAGCGTCGGCAGCATCTCTTGCGCGATTTGCGCCGGCGGTTACGCCACTGGCCCCCACGTCCACTGGAGCCTGAAGTACAACGGCGCCTACGTCAGCCTCGAAGGCATCCAGTTGTCGGGCTGGACGGTCCATGTTGGATCAACGGCTTACACCAGCGGTTCCCTGACGCGCAGCACAACCACGCTCGACCCGTACGATTCGGTGCTCAATGACTACCACCTGCTTCATCCCCAGCAGGAGCGTTCGCTCCGTTTCTACGGCAACGGGACAGCCGATCTTGACCGCGTCAAAATCCGCTTCGACGATCCGGCCAGCACCAATCCAGGGCCGCCCGCCGACGTCGGCGCTACCGACTTCACTTTGGAATGGTGGATGAAGGCTTTGCCCGGCGAGAACACCGCTGGCCCAATCGCTTGCGGCTGGAATTACAACTGGATCCATGGCAATACCATCTTTGATCGGGACCGCTACAACCAAGACCGCACCTTTGGGGTCTCCCTGGTGGACGGCAAACTGGCGTTTGGGGTCACGGGTGACCGGACCGGCGTCTATACGCTGTGCGGCGAAAGCGAACTGGACGACGGCGCCTGGCATCACGTCGCCATTCAACGGCGAAGGTCAGACGGTCAATTATGGATCTTCGTCGACGGTCAGCCTGAGGCTTCTGCCGATGGACCCGACGGCGACATTTCTTACCCGGACAACGGCGTGCCCGGCAGTTATTGTGGTCCCGCCGGAAATCAACCCTGCACCAACAGCGATCCGTTCTTGGTGATCGGGGCCGAAAAACACGACGTCGGTCCGGCTTTCCCGTCGTACCATGGCTGGATAGACGAAATACGCATCTCCAACACGCTGCGCTACACAACGGGGGTTGCGGTTCCGAACGGCCCATTCGTCTCGGACAGCAATACGTTGGCCCTGCTCCACTTCAACGAAGGAACGGGTGTGACCGTCTTTGACGTTTCAGGATTCGCCGGCGGGCCAAGCCACGGTAAGCTGAGCGTCGGCGGCATTCCAAGTGGACCCAGTTGGTCAACCGATAACCCCTGGGCCCCTGCCACGCCAACACCAACACCGACCAACACGCCCACGCCGACCGCGACGCGCACGCCGACGCCGACGGCCACTTCCACCCGCACTCCGACGCCGACCTTCACCGCCAGCAGTTCGCCGACCCCAACGCACACGCCCACACCGACCTTCACCCCCGCGCCTACCCCGGTCTTCGGCGATGTCCCGGCGTCCCATTGGGCCCACGACTACATCGTCGCCCTGTACGACGCCGGCTACGTCGCCGGCTGCTCGACCGAGCCCCGCCTGTACTGCCCGGACCGCATCCTCAACCGCGCCGAGAGCGCCGTCTTCGTCCTGCGCGGCCAGTACGGCGCCATCTCTAACCCGCCCCACTCACCTCCCGGCTCGCCGACCTTTGTCGACGTGCCCAGCTCGTTCTGGGGTTTCGGCTGGATCGAGAGCCTGTGGACCGACGGCTTCACCGCAGGCTGCAGCGCCGATCCATTAGCCTACTGCCCCGAGGCGCAGCACAGTCGGGCCGAAGGCAGCGTTTTCTTTCTCCGGGTTCTCAACGGCGTCAGCTACGAGCCACCGGCCCCGGTCGGTCTGTTCGACGACGTGGACCCGGGCGCCTGGTATGCCGGCTGGGCCGAAGCGGCCTACAACGCCGGCCTGCTGCCGGCCTGCGCCAGCGATCCCCTCCGCTTCTGCCCCGACGACGAACTCGACCGCGCCTGGGCCGCCTACATGATGGTCCAGGCCAAGGGCGGCCTGCCGCTGCCTTAATCCGGCGTCAACGGCCCAAATACGTGGATGTTTAGCCTGCCTCCGTCGCCAAACTGCTGTTGACCGACGACGGCAGCGTTGGCCTTAAGCCAGGCCACTTCGCGCCCCAGACGGGCGTCCGGCGATTCGGAGGTCGTCAGGTAATACAGGTGTTCGTGCGAAGCCAGCAGGCGCCCCAATAAGTCAACCGTCGCAGCCGAGGGCGCTCCAGCCGGCTCGGCCGCGGCGTCGGGCACCTCGAAAGGCAGCGAGTACCATGGTTGCGGTTGGTCCCATTGATATTGGAAATAGGTCCAGGCGCGCGTGCCGTACGAATCGACGACCAGCACATCATCCGGGGTCATCACCTGGCGCAAATACGCGTGGCTCTGCACCAGATCGGGCTCAACCAACGGCAAAGAAGGGTCAGCCTCAACCAGCGCCAGTTGAGGGTAGAAGGGAAGGATGAACGACCCCGCCAATGCCAACGCAAGCAGGGTCGGCTCAAGGCCGGCGGGCTGCACCGACCATCGCTGGCGCAGTGCGGCCAGGCCCAGGCCAAACACACAGGCAGCGCTTAGCGGAATAAACCACGCCGAAGCCGCACCGACTCTGACGAGGCGCAGCCAGGCCAGGTCCCAGTTGGCAGGGGTAAGCCAACTGCTGACTTGCGGCACATGGGCAAGCAGCCTTGGCGACCAGGGCGCCGACGCATCGTAGGGCGCCAGACCGGCCAGTTGCCAGGTCTGGTAAATGGGGTGCCAGGCGGTCCAGCTTGCCGCCAACTGGAAGACCAACCCCGCCGAGCACAGCCCGATCACGAGCAGCCTGCCTGCCCGCCCCTGGCGCCAGGCTTCCCTTAGACCGGCTGCAGCCAGCACCATCAACGCCGGCAGCGCCGGCAGCATATGACGCAGCCCCCAGCCGAAACCGCTGCCCCAGATCGAGCCGTAGAACAGGCCCTGGGCCAGCCCCAGAAGCACGGCGAAGATCAGCGAAAAGACTGCAAATCCACTCGGCAGGGCGCGCCAACTGCCCGGCCAGAAGAGCAGCAGGAGCACAGGCGAGAAGAGAAACAGACTCTTGGCCGGGCTCACCCACGGCCCGATGGTGGCCACCAACGCCACTGCCGGATCGACTGTCAGGAAGTGAGAAAAAAGTGAGCGATAGTAGACCCAACTGAACCGGGCTAGCGCACCTTCGCCTGCGATGAGAAAGCCACCCGCCAGCAACAACAACCCTAGAAGCCAGGGCAGCCAGTGCCTGCCAACGCTTCGCCGCTGCAGCACCAGCCCCACGGCCAGCGCGGGGAGCATCGTCAGCGAGCTGTTCTTGACAAGCGCGCCCCCTACAACCCCCGTGAGGATCAAACCGGCGTTCCCCCAGGCCGACGACTGGCCTACGCCCATTTGGCGGGCAAGCCCCAGCATGGCCAGGGCACACATGGCCATCGCCAGCGAGTCCCGGTAGAAGGTCAGCGCATAGGGCATGGCTTGTGTGGTGGCCCCGAAAGCCAGGGCGGTGAAGAAAGACAGGTTGGTTTCGATCCCCAGGGCACGCAGGCTGGCATAGAGCAGAACGGCGGTGGCTGCAGTGGCGAACGCATTGGTCAAGAACAGGGCCTGTCCGCCGCTCCAGCCGAAGGCTAAGCCCAGTTGGTACAGACCTGCACCTACAAGCGACAAGCCAGGTTCTACCTGGCTGGCCGCCTCCCCCCACAGCTCCAACTGGCGCACTCGTTGGTTGCCATAGACCTGCGGGTCGGCAAACTCGCCCCGCAGGGCCACGCTTTGCGCCCGTGCAGCCAGGATGTGTTCGTCGTCTACCCGAAAGAGGCCATTGAACGAGAATAGGTAGAGCGAGAGCAAGAGGGGGAACAGCAGCCAGCCGGGGGACCAGCGGCTGGGGCCGTCAGTCCCCACCGTTAGACGCTGGCGGTCGACGATTCGCCCAGGGTGCCTTCAAGTGCGCCAGTCCGACTTCGAAGCCAGGGATCCGTGGAGATGCGTGCCAGCAATAGACTGCGAACCCAAACGCCGAAGAAGATGGGCGTATGAAGCAACGCTGCCAGGTAACGCAGGCGTCTGTGCGGCGGCACTATCCACAAACCGAGGGCCAGTGCGACGAGATCCATCGCCAGCGGCGCCATCAAGAGCCATGGCGCTGGGCCAGCTTGGGCAAGCCCCAGCCAGGCCAGTCCACTTGCTGCCAACAACAACTTGAGTGGAACCAACAGCGAGCGCGGTTTCAACAAGATTGTGCTGAGCAGCGACCAACCAGCCGGCCCCTGGGTTAAGAGTTTACCGACCAACATGGGCCGAGACCTGGCCAAGTCCACTTGTCCCTGCAGCCAGCGGGCTCTTTGGCGGACGGCTGCTTCGGCATCGGCCGGCTTTGGATCGAAGACCGCCGACTCAGGAGCAGCGTGTATCCGAACCCCACTGGCGAACAGCAGCCACGACAGCTCGGCATCCTCCACCGAGGAAGCCAAGTCGGATGCGCAGGCCGAAAGGACCCGGCGGTCAAAGGCCATGCCGGTTCCCCTCAGGCGAACGGGCCAGCCCAATTGCTGTCTGGCGACATCGAACACGGCTTGCTCCACTTCCTCGGAAAGCGCGGCCAGCACCGGAATCGGATTGGTGCCGGTTACGACAGGAATGACCCGCGATTGAATCGCTTGCTGGCCCGCCCGCAGCCGGCTGCGCAAAGCCTGCAATGCCGGGCTTGATGTCCGGCTGTCTGCGTCAAACACGATGACCCCGGCCCTCGGTTGGAAGTCTCGCGTCCTTTCAAGCCACCAGCCGAGCGCTCGGCCCTTGCCGGCCAACCCGCCCGACCGACGATAGACAGTCGCCCCCAACTGCTTAGCGACCAGAGCGGTTTGGTCGCGGCAGTGATCGGCCACGACATTCAGGCGGTCCCCGGGCTGCAGCAGCGGCAGCAAGTTGGAAATGGTGCGATGCAAGATCGTTTCTTCATCACGCGCCAGGATGACCACGTCGACCGGATAGGTCCTGTCAGTTCCCAAGGCTGGTCGAAGACGCTTGGGATGCTCGCTGTCGGCCAAACGCGGGTTGCTCAAGGGGTTGCCGTCGGTTCCAGCGGCGGGCACGGTGTGCCAGGGAACTGCTGACCGAACGCCTGGCAGGCGGCGGTGGCCGTCGCCTGGATGTCGGGCGTTGGAGTCAGGGTCGGTGTGTCGGTCGGTGACGGCGTAGGGGTGACCACAATCACCTCACAGGTGGCGCACACTGGCAGCGCGGCCGGGGTGGCCGGGCAAATCGTCTTGGCATCTGGACAGCCCACCTCGCCCCAGGTTAGATAGCCAAACGACCACAGGACCGTGCCGATGAAAGTGGCGAAAACGAGCCCGATCAAGAAACCGAGCACCATGATGATCATGAGCTCTCGGCCGCGGGCATGGGCGGCAGTCTGCTTATTCAGGCTCGGCTGTCTGGGTGGACTCTCCATCCAATTCCTTTCGACCTAGGCCGCGCAGGCAGTATTGCCGGTTGTCGCGTTCCCCGCTTGCTGGCATGGCCTTGAGCGTGCCGCATTATAGCTAGCTGCCGACAAGTGTGCCTGGCAGCTTAGGGAAGGGGCAGACCGCCTTTCGCCTGGACCAGCATGTAGGCGGCCCAGGCGCGGTCGAGCTCGTCCTCGGGGCAGAATCGCAGCGGCCCGCTGGCGCAGGCCGGCAGCAGGCCGGCATTGTAGGCGGCTTCTACCCAGCCGGCATACCAGGCGCCCAGATCCACGTCGTCGAACAGGCCGACCGGCGCCGGCGGCTCGTAGCTCGGGGCGTTGAGGATTCGCAGGAAAAACACGCTGCCCTCAGCCCGCGTGTGCTGCGAATCGGGACAATAGGCCAGCGGATCGGCGCTGCAGCCGGCGGTGAATCCGTTGATCCACAGGCTCTCGATCCAACCGTAGCCCCAGAACGAAGTGGCGACATCGACAAATGTCGGCGTCGCCGGTGGAGTATGCGGCGGGTCAGCGATGCTGCCGTACTCGCCGCGCAGCACGAAGACGGCGCTCTCGGCGCGGTTGAGGATGCGGTCGGGGCAATACAGCCGCGGGTCGGCCGAGCAGCCGGCAACGTAGCCGGCCTGGTAGATAGCTTCAATCTCTTCAAAGGCCCAGTAAGACGGAAGCACGTCGGCAAAGGAGCGCAGGCTGACCTGGTACAGCCCGCCTGCTCCGTAATCGAAGGCGTACACCTCGCCGGCCTCGTCCTCGGCAAACGACGAAATCAGGAAGCCGGCGTCGGTCAGGGCATAGGAAGACCAACCGCCCGAACCATCGGGCTCTAAGCCCCAGATATCGCCGCTGCAGAAGTCGCCATACAGATAGATACCGTGTAGAGCCGGGGATTGGGTCCCGCGGTACACATAGCCGCCGGTCACCGAGCAGCCGCCGGTCGCCGATTGCGAGTACTCGGCCACCGGCATCGTCAGCCCGCCCGGATTGCAGTTGGACGAGGGGTTGTAGCATAGGGAGCCCTCCATCAAGCGCCAGCCGTAGTTCTCGCCCCCGGGGCTGGCAGCGGCCTGGAAATTGACTTCTTCCTGGCGCGATTGCCCGACATCGGCAATCCACAAATCCCCACTGGCCCGATCGAAGGCATACTTCCAGGGGTTGCGCAGCCCATAAGCCCAAATCTCGCCGCGGGTATCCGGATCGCCGTCGCTGGCAAAGGGATTGGCGGCCGGCACGGCATACGGGCTGGCGCCGTCCACATCGATCCGCAGGATCTTGCCGAGCAGGCTGTCCAGGTTCTGGCCGTTGTCCCCCGGATCACCTCCCCCGCCGCCATCGCCGGTCGAAATGTAGAGCAGCCCATCCGGCCCAAAGGCCAACGTGCCGCCGTTGTGATTGGTGTGGTTCTTGGGGATGACGAGCATGACCGACTCACTGTTGGCATCGGCTTGATCGGGGTCGGCGCCGACGGCGTACTCGGCGATCACCAGGGCGCGGTCGGCGCGCGTGTAGTGGACAAAGAAACGGCCGTTGCTGGCGTAGTCCGGATGGAAGGCCAGACCGAGCAGCCCTTGCTCCGATCCGCCGTCTTCGACGCGGCTGCGTATGTCAAGGAAGGGCGTCGACAACAGGGAGCCCGCCTGCAAAATGCGAACCACGCCGGCGCGTTCGATGATGAACAACCGTCCACTGCCATCGCCGGCGTTAGCGGCCGCCACCGGCTGGGTCAGCCCGCTGGCAACCTGCGTAAGGGTGAAGTAGGGAGCCAGATCGGCGCCGCTGGCCGGCGGAGCGATCGCCGCCGGCCGCCCTACCACTGCATGCGACGATCCAACCAGGCCCAGAGTCAGGCTGAGGATCAGGAGCCCGAACCGTACCAGGTTCCGCCGAATGGGAGTTACCGTCACAATGAAATGCCTTCCAGACAAGCGCAACGACACGCCGCCCCCAATGGTCGTGCTGCCAATCTATACGCCCTGGCCGGCCGGGCTGGATCTCACTCGGACAGCGGCAACCCGCCCTTGGCCTGGACCATCATGTAGGCGGCCCAGGCCCGGTCGAGTTCGTCCTCGGGGCAGAAACGCAGCGGCCCGCTTGCGCAGGCCGGCAGCAGGCCGGCATTGTAGGCCGCTTCGGCCCAGCCGGCATACCAGGCGCCCAGGTCCACGTCGTCGAACAACCCGACTGGCGCCGGCGGTTCGTAGCTGACGCCGTTGAGAACGCGCAGGAAGAAGACGCTGCCCTCGGCCCGGGTGTGCTGCGCCTCGGGGCAATAGGCCAGCGGATCGGCGCTGCAGCCGGCGGTGAAGCCGTCGGTCCACAGGCTCTCGATCCAGCCGTAGCCCCAGAACAAGCTGGCGACATCGACAAAGGTTGGCGAGTCGGGGGCCGAATGCGGTGGGTCGGCCACGCCGCCATATTGGCCGCGCAGCACAAAGACGGAGCTCTCCGCCCGATTCAGAATGCGGTCGGGGCAGTACAGCCGCGGTTCAGCCGAGCAGCCGGCGACGTAGCCGGCGTCGTACAGGCCGACGATGTAGTCGTGGGCCCAGTAGTCGAACGGGACATCCTCAAAGACCGGCGTGGCGGTCGGCGTATGTGTTGCGGTCGGGGTAGACGTAGACGTGGGGCTGGCAGTAGCCGTCGGGCTGACCGTCGGCGTGGAAGTCAGCGAGGCCGTTGCCGTCGGGGAGGGAGTCACCGACTCACTCGGCGTGGCGGTCGGCGCCGCCGGGAAATCGGTCAGCGACTGGTCCACCTGAATGCGCGGCTTTGCGTAGCCCGAGCCGGAACGGGTCAACAGCTGGCCGTGGTTTATCAGCGAAACCAGAATCGCATCGACGGAGGCCGAAGGGGCCGCTTGCTTAAGGATAGCCCAGACGCCGGCGGCGTGCGGCGCCGCCATCGACGTGCCGCTCTTGGTGCCGTACGTATTGCCGGGGACGGGGGCGAAGACGAACGAGCCCGGCGCCAGCAGATCCAGAATTTCGGCGAAGTTGGAATAGCCGGCTACGGTGTCCGAGTCGGTCGAGGCCCCAACCGAGATGGCGCTCGAGATGCAGGCCGGAGCTGATATCGATCCGGTGAACCCGCTGTTGCCTGCGGCAATCGTTGTGGCTACCCCGGCGGCGCGCAGCGCATCGATGGCCGTCTTGCGGCTGTCGCTGTCGCAGGCCGAGCTATAGCCCTCCCCGCCCCCCAAGCTCATGTTGGCGGCGGCGATGTCAAAGGTCGAAGTGACACCGGCCAGCCATTCGAGCGCCGAAATCTGGTCGGTCGTCCAGGTGAGGGCGCACGGGCTGGGCAGGCCGAACCCGTTGCAATCGCTGCCGGAGAATTCTGAGAAGACCTGGATCGGAATCAGACCGGCGCCGGGGGCCACCCCGGCCGGCGAGCCGTCGCCGACGGCAATGCCGGCCACATGCGTGCCGTGATCGCAGCCGTAGATGGAGGTGCTGCAGTTGAGCCCGGCGCCGGTTCCGGTCTGGCTCTGTTGCCCGTTGGGGCACAAGGACTCACTCGGGGCCCAGGCGCCCGAGAAACATGCCTCGGTGGTGAGCTTGCCGCTGAAAGCCTGGTGGCCGGTGGCGACCCCGGTATCCAGGATGGCGACCGACCAGCCGCTGCCATCGAAGCCGGCCGCCCAGGCGTCGTCGGCGCCGATCAGCGGAATGGTCTCGGCCAACAGGGGCGGCTGCGGAACATCTTGCTGGACCGACAGAATGTTGGGCTGCTCGGCCAGACGGCGAACGCCTTCCGGGTCGAGCTCGACGGCCACCAGCGGTAGGCGGCTGAAACGGTGAGAGGCCCGGATCGAGGCGGTGCCCAGCCCGGCGAACAATCGGTCCTGCTGCTGGCGGATCTGGGCCCGCTGCTGCAGCGCGGCCAGCCAGCCCAGGCGGGCTTCCGGCCGGTAGGAGACGGCCAGCCGGATAATGACACGCACGCTGCCCGCTTGCTGGGCGCGTGCTGCTAAGGTGTCGAGACCGGCGACCTCACCGGGGTGCTGTTCGACGGCAGCCATGGCTCCCTGCCCGGGGCTAGATACCGCAAGTGCAAGCACCGCGAACAGGACCAGTGCGCTGATTTTCCAGCCGTGCCGCACCAGCTTCAAACCCATACCCTTCCTTTTGCTCCGGGTCGGCCCGGCTGGCCGCGCCTCACTGAGGTAATTCTACCGTCCGCTCATAGGCGGGTCGTTAGGTGATTCGGGCCACCGACCTACTGGAACTAGAGTATCCGGTGCGGCGCGATAGGAAATCGTAGCAGCCTGATCGGTTACCTGCTCGGCGTAGGATTCGTTGCCACGGATCACGGTTTGTAGGATCTGCGCCAACTGGGGGATGGCCACCTGCGGTGCGTGTCGCTCCAGAATAACCTGCCTGGCCGCCTTCCCAAGCCGGGCACGTGCTTTGTGATCGGTCAAGAGCTGCAGCACTAATCGTGCAGCCTGCCGATGGTCGCCAGCGGAATAGCGCACGCCCGATACATTGTGCTCGACGAATTCGTCAAACGGCGGTTGGTCTGGCACAACGACCGGGCACTCGCGAGCCATGGCTTCAGCTACCGTCATCCCGAAAGACTCTCCGTCGGACGTCGATAGCAAGACTCCGCCCGATTGGCGGACAGCATCGAGCAGCCTCGCCAGTCGCGCCTGCGGCACCGCCTGGTACCAGCGCAGTCTTTCGAGGCAACCGCGGCGCCGCGCCTGTCGATAGAGGTCGTGCCAGTCGGCACCGTGGGGAAAAGCGCCGACTAGCCATAGCTCGAGCTGCGGCTGTTCCTTGAGCACGGCCTGGCCGATCGCTAAAAACCGACGCCAGTTCTTGAGACGATCGAGCCGGCCAACCCAGGCAACAATTGGGGCAGGTGGTACGTCTGGTAGCAGTGCCGTTGGCCTCAGGTACCGCTCGTCGACCGGATTTGGGACAACGACGACTGGAATGTCGGCCTGCAGCCGTGACACAACCTGATGCCGCTGATGACTGGAAGGGGTGAAGATAAGACGCACTTGTCGGCCATCGAGCTGCCCCAAGTATGTCAAGTTCTCTACGTAAGGTGTGTGCGACTCAACCCCGAAGCGGAACCCGCTGTTGTGTAGCCAGGGATGCAGCTCTGGCGTATCGATGACGGTGATCAGATCAAATCCCCCATCAGCAACCGCCTGCTTGCTGGGCTCCGAATCACCGAGGAGCACCTTGTCTGGCAGCTCGCCGAACATCTTCAAACCGGGCCCGGGCCGCAAGAACCAGGCATGGGCCTCAATGCCCACCTGCGGGAGCCCAGCCAGACGTGTGCGGATCACCGACTCCACGCCGCCCAAGGTCAAGTACCGGTAGCAGAAAAGGACCTTCATACAGAACTTTCGACCGCCCACTTCTCGGCAGCGCGCTGCGGCAGCGTTTCCAAGTAGTCAAGCAATTCGTCAGCGCGCTGTGACCATGTATGGCGGGCGGCATAAGCATGCCTGTCCACGATTTTCTCACCTCGGCGTTCGGCCATTCGCTCTATCTCCGTCAGGAAAGCCCGCGGGCCCTTTGCCCCAACCACATGCGGCTGCGCGCCGGCCGGTACAGCGATCCCGCTGACCACGACTGGAAGGCCCAGGGCCAGGTATTCATAGACCTTGACCGCATCGACGGCCTGGGCTAGCTCACCTTGCCGAAACGGGACGATACCGACATGCCAGTCCCTGGCAATCGACGCCAGCCGATCCTGCGGAAGTTCGCCTAGCAGTTGCAGGTTGGCCGGCGGCCTGACCGCCAGCCGCGGTGGTGGCGGGCCGACCAGTTCAAATCTCCACGCGGGACGCTGTCGCGCCACTTCTGTCAGCAACTCCCAGTCGAACCACGCCGGCGAGAGATGGCCAAAATAGCCAACAGTGATGGCACCCTCTTGGACCGGGCCGGGCCCGTCGCTGCTCAACGCCAATGCGCCAGCGTTGGCCAAGACATGGGGGCGGCGACCGGTCCTGTGCTCGATGCGGCCGGCCAAGGAAGTGGTGGTGGCGGTAACAACATCCGCCGTATTGGCCAGATGGCTTTCAAAGGCGGGCTCATACCAAGGGGCCTGGCCAACACTGTGAAATGCCTGCCAATTGTCAATCACGTCGTACAACACAAACCAGCCGAGCCCGTGGGCGAGGGCGACCAGATCGAATAGGCCCGGGTAGGGGAATTCGACCCACAACCAGACCGACTTGGCGCCGACCCGCGCAAGCACTGGACTGGGATCGGAAAGCAGTTCGTCTAGTGGAACCGATCCGATGAGCGGATGCGGATTCGGATCAGCGGTCGTTTCGGTACTTGACCAGCGCCAGTGCGCGTACAGCACCGGGATACCCCGGGCGGCCAACTGAAGACTCATATGGTTGGACCGCTGCCCTTCATCCGGGTTGAAGGGGGTGGGTGCCACCAGTATGAACGCCTCTTCAGCCGACGCCAGCTTTCTCCAATACTCCGCGCCGAGGCCGGGCATCGCCGGGCTGACGGCAGGTGACACTCCGTTGATTCCTCGGCCCAAACTGGGTTGCGGGACGCCGACCCGGCGGTCGTGGACAGGCTGGTAGATCGATCCTCGGTCTTGCCGTAACAGGCTGCGCAGACGGGCCAACCATTGGCGCCGAAGGCTGCCGACCGGTGCCAGCCGGCTGACCAGCCCCCAATACGCCGCCAGCAGGTGAAATCCTGCCGTTCCCCGGATCGCGGTCAGCTCGGCCGCAAGCTGCAGGCGAGCTCTTTGCTCGGCCTCAACCTCCGCTTCGAGCGCCTCCTGCTCGACGTGTAGGGCCTGCTGGCGATCAAGTAGCTTGGCGCGTTCATCGGCCGCAGTCCCCAACCGATGCTGCAACCTGTCGTGCTGATCGCGCAGAGTATGCAGCATGTTGGCGAGTGACCGGGCAGACCCTTCTTGGCCCCTCGGCGCTGAGCCTTGCACCTCGGCTTGGTCACGCATCCACGAGGCTGCAATTTGTCCCTGGGACAATCGTTCGGCCAGGATGGCGGATGATTGTTTCGAGTATGTGCGGTCAGGCAGCGGGACCTGGAGCGCCTGCAGGAACCCTCCTTTGGTCAACTCGGACTGGGCGCCAAGCTGTTCAATCTGGTCCTGAATCATTGGTTCAAATTGGGGCCAGTTCGCTAGGCAGGCCTCCAACCGCTCGAACAGCCCGCCTTCCTGCAATCGGGTGACGTCGAATGCGAGTGGCTCGGCAGCCACTGCGCTGGCGAGTTCATGACATTTTGGATCGTAGGACAGGATGACCGTGGGCACTCCTAGCACAAGGCCGGCAATAGCAGCGTGATAGCGGCCGGCCAACCACAGATCGCATTTGCCAATCAATTCGGCTGCCCGATCGAAACTACCCGCCAGCTCGAGGCTACTCCGGCTGCCATGCTCCATCCGAAGCATCACGCCTTCGGCCATCGCTGCATCATCCTCGTACTTGCCGACAGCGCCGGCCTGGAAGGGAACGAAGCGCACCGCCGTGCCTGGCTGTGCGAGCCAATGGTCGAGGCCCTCGGCCAGCCGGGTTTGTACGACCTCGGGCGCAACACCGAAGTCCCAATAGCGCAGGCTTACCCCGAGGGTTTTTGGCCGGTCGAAGGCTCGTGCCAAGTATTGACTACTCCGACCTGCCCGTGAACTGCGCCAAGCTGGCAGGCGCAAGGCAAGATCTGCGCCTACTTCGACAGACTCCGGATCGCGAACTAATCCAAGGGTTTTGATCACCTGGGCCGAGCCCGCGTCACGTACCGACAGCCAGCGGCAGGCACCAAGCACGGCCCGGGCGAGATCCTCGGCTTCGACGCCGGACAACGGTCCGACGCCAAGGCCATAACCAGCGACGGGCACGCCGAACGCGCCAGCCAGGGCAACAAGACCAGCCAGGTATGAGAGATCATGCTGACGGGAGGTCAACACGTCCTCATGGGCTGTCGGCCAGTAATCGTGGATTAACCCGCCTCCGCCGAGGATCAGCCAATCGGCTTGCTCGAGCGCCCGCGTGACCGCGGGCGCGTCGCGCCAATCGACAGCCGGCGTCTGATGCAAACGAGAGGTTAGGTTTGGGTTGCCCGACAGGACCGTAGGTTGGGCACCACTAAGTTCAGACAGATCGGACAGGAGGACACTGAGAATGGCCTCGTCGCCCAGATTGCCAAACCCGTAGTAGCCAGCGATCAAGATAATCGTCATCGCCAGCTTGCCGTCCGGAGCCGCTGGCCATAACCAAGCCTCCGCTGCCAATCCTCAATCCAATCCGCCGCAATCTCGTCCCAGCTCGCCGGTTCCACCTGCGCCCGTTGACGCATCCGTTCGAGAAGGATAGGGTCCCGTTGACACGCAAGGATGCGGGCGGCTGCCCGCCCCCAAGTTGACGGATCGAATGCATCGCCATCGACGAGTAGGCCATTGACTTCATCGGTTACCTGCTCGGGGAACACTCCAACAGCGCTGGTAACCAGGAGGCAGCCCGCTCGTTTGGCCTCGGCCACCACCAGCGCGCCCGGCTCCAAGCGGTTCTGCAATTGCATGCAGAAAGCACTAATGCGCAAAGCGTCACTGAGTTCCTGTTGCCCGACGAGACCGTGATACTCGACGCCGGCAGGCAAATCCGTTGGGCTTTCATTCTTCCCGCCCCACAGCCCCACGCCGCCTAGAACTTGAAGGTTGTACCGCGCGTCTTCTTGCCGCAGGAGGTTCAAAACCTCATACGCCGGCTGGAGTCCCTTCGACGGGTGCGAGCAGTAGATCAGCCGATAAGGATCGCGCTCGATCGGCCTCACCGGATCGAACAGGGAAGCCTCATATCCGTTATACGAAACGACCACCTGACTGGCAGGCATAGCCCACTCGGCCGTCACAATGTCCTTGACAAAACGACTGGGGGCGACGATCACATCAATGGGAAGCCCTTCAACCCCACCTGGCCGATCAGTACCTTGGACCCATAGGATGGTGTGACGAGGCCGCAGATCAAGCTTGGTCGCAGGCGAAAGATCGAGGGCGCCGCCCGAACTCTGAAGGATCAGGACATCTGGAGACGCCCCAGCGAATGCTTCGAGGGGGACATACTCAACGCCATCGAATATCTGACGACGCGGGCAGTTGCCCACATGCACCACGTCATGCCCGGCGCGGGCCAGCGCCCGGCTCATGCGGACGCGGGCCGTGATCCCACCGCCGACGCCGCGCTCGTCCGGCGTGCGGCCGTCGTATTCGATATGCTGGTCGGGGCAGTAGAACAGAACGCGCAGTGACATGTCAGGGGTCAGGCAGCGGCCGAGGCCGCCCGCGTGATCGATGACAAAGGCAGGGTGCGGGCAGCGTAGGCCTCGAGCACATCGCCGACCGGCCCGGTTCGCATCTCACGGCCTTCGTCCAGCCACACGAGGCGATCGCACACCTGGGTCAGGCTGCCGGGATCGTGGCTAACCACGACCGACGAAGCACCCTGGTCCCGGTACGTTATGAGCCGCTGGCGGCATTTCTCCTGATAAGCAGCGTCGCCCACCGCCAGCACCTCGTCGATCAGGTACAGGTCGGCGTAGTCGCAGGTGGCGACGGCAAAGCCCAGGCGCGAGATCATGCCGTTGGAATACACCCGCAGCGGGGCATCAATGAAGTCCCACAGCTCGGCGAAATCAACGATCGCCGCAAAGCGGGCATCGAGGTCTCGCTTGTCGTAGCCCAGCAGCGCGCCGTACAGATAGACGTTCTCACGGCCGGTCAGCTCGGCGTGGAAGCCGGCGCCCAGCTCGAGCAAGGGTGCAATGCTGCCGCGGACCACCACCCGACCCTCGGTCGGATGCAGCACGCGCGCCAGCACCTTGAGCAGCGTGCTCTTGCCGGCGCCGTTGCGCCCGACCACGCCC
>Ga0299906_10002047_pt1 | contig 17000 bp, 16 predicted proteins | sample RVTome_14_FD_200259 | JGI IMG/M metagenome (GOLD analysis project Ga0299906, IMG submission 200259) | Soil microbial communities from uranium-contaminated site in the Upper Colorado River Basin, Wyoming, United States - RVT145D125 (version 2) ...
ATTCAATTGGCCCGGGAGGTTATCGATGCCCTTGCAAAGAAAGGCTCTGGGCCGTGGCTTGAGCGAGCTGCTCGGCACTCCGGAACCTGAGACCCGCCGGTTACGCGAAATCGACGTTGAACGCATCATCCCAAGCACGACGCAGCCGCGTAAAGTATTTAATGACAATGGTTTAGATGAGCTGGCAGCCTCGATCATTGAGCACGGGGTCGTCCAGCCCGTCGTTGTCCGCGCCGCGGGCGGCGGGTTGTTCGAGCTTGTGGCCGGAGAGCGCCGTTGGCGGGCGGCGCAGAAGGCCGGGCTGGCTCGCCTGCCGGCGCTGGTCCGCGATGCCGGGGCGCACGAAAGCCTCGAGTTGGCCCTGGTCGAGAATATCCAGCGGGAGAACCTCAACCCGATGGATGAGGCCCGGGCGTATCAACGACTATTGTCGGAGTTCGGGCTCACCCAGGATGAAGTGGCCCGGCGGGTCGGCAAGAACAGGGCGAGCGTGGCCAACATGCTGCGTCTCCTCAAGCTGCCTGGAGAAGTCCAGCAGTGGCTGTCCGAGGAGCGGCTGACCACGGGGCATGCCAAGGCGCTGCTGGCTCTCGGCGAAGCGGACGCCATCGTCGAGGCCGCGCGGGACATGATTCGCGGGCAGCTCTCCGTGCGCCAGGCCGAGGATCTGGTGAGGCGCAAGCGGGTTCCGGTCCCGGCGGCTTCCGGGCCACGCGCCGGGAGCGCATCGGATCCGAACGTCAGGGCGGCGCTCATGGATCTGGAGCGCGCTCTGGGCACGCGCGTCACCATCCGCGAGAAGGGAAGTAAGGGGCGACTCGAGATCCACTTCCACTCGCGGGAGGAGTTGGAGAGGTTGTACGGAGGCCTTCTCGGCGCGCGCTTCTCCTGACGCGCCCCCGCGTCCACATCCGGGTGGTGCGCGGTCCGCACGGGAAGAACCGGAAGAATCCAGACTTGACACCCCGAGAAGGCGGGTGCTAGGGTAGACGGTTTGCAGTCAAGGCTATCTTGTTTCCGGGTTGGTCCCTACCGTCAAACCGATGACAATTCACGATTTGCATTTCGTGTCCCGTGTCCCGTCGCGGGGTGACAGTCCCGGAATGAAACAGCTATGAATGTAGTTTCCCGGCGGTACGCCCGCGCCCTGATCGAGGGGCTCCCCGCGGATCGATCGGCCGCCGGACTGGACCAACTCCGACAGTTGTCGGATATAGTGGCGCGGGAGCCCGGGGCGCGTAAGTTGTTGATGAACCCATCGGTTCCACAAGACCGGAGGGACGCGCTGATCGCCAGTCTGGCCGCTGCCCTGAGCCTGGACCCGCCCGTCCGGAATCTCCTTGCCATGCTGGTCGATCGCAGGCGGCTGGACATACTCGGGGAAGTCCGGGACGCCTACCAGGACGCCTTCGACGTGCGGAGCGGTACGGTCCGGGTCCGGGTGGCGAGCGCCGCGCCGCTCGGCGAGGGGGAAAGGCAGCAGATTACCGACCGGCTCGAGACGGCGACGGGGAAGCGCGTCCTGATGGAAGTCGACCTCGACCCGTCGCTGATTGGCGGGATCGTCGTCCGACTCGGCGGCACGGTCATGGATGCCTCGCTGCGACAGCAACTGGCTGGCTTCGGGCGACATCTACGCGCCCATTGAGGCCCATTCCGGCCCGTCGACTGCCGACACAGGAGCAAGATGGAGATCAAAGCAGACGAGATCAGCAAGATCATTCGCGAACAGATCGAGGGGTACCGTCCGGGACTCGAGGTCAGCGAGGTCGGCAGTATAATCTCGGTCGGTGACGGCATCGCGCGCGTCTACGGCCTCGAAAAGGCGATGGCGGGCGAGCTGCTCGAGTTTCCTCACGGCGTCATGGGGCTGACGCTCAACCTGGAAGAGTCTCAGGTGGGCGTCGTGCTGCTGGGTGAATACACGTCGCTTCGCGAGGGCGATCAGGTCAGGCGAACCGGCCGGATCATGGAGGTCCCCGTCGGCGAAGCCGTGATGGGACGCGTCGTGAACGCTCTCGCGGAACCCCTCGACGGGAAAGGCGCCATCACCAGCCACCAGACCAACCCCGTCGAGCGCCTGGCGCCGGGAGTGGTTGATCGGCAGCCCGTCAAGGAGCCCATGCAGACCGGGCTGAAAGCGATCGATTCGATGATCCCGATCGGCCGCGGCCAGCGCGAGCTCATCATCGGAGACCGGCAAACCGGAAAGACCGCAGTCGCGATCGACACGATCATCAACCAGAAGGGTCTCGACGTCATTTGCATCTATGTCGCTATCGGCCAGAAGCGCTCCACCGTCGCCCAGGTAGTAAAAACGCTCACCGAAGCCGGCGCGATGGATTACTCGATCGTCGTCTCGGCGTCGGCAAGCGATCCGGCACCCATGCAGTTCGTGGCTCCGTATTCGGGAACGGCCATCGGCGAGTTCTTCAGGGATACCGGCCGCCACGTGCTCTGCGTGTACGATGACCTCTCGAAGCATGCCGCCGCCTATCGCGAGATCTCCCTGCTGCTTCGGCGTCCGCCGGGGCGCGAAGCCTTCCCCGGCGATGTGTTCTACCTCCACTCCAGGCTGCTCGAGCGCGCGTCCAGGCTGAACGATCGCCTTGGGGGCGGTTCGCTGACCTCCCTGCCGATCATCGAAACGCAGGCCGGCGATGTGGCGGCGTATATTCCGACCAACGTGATTTCGATCACCGACGGCCAGATCTACCTGGAAGCGGACCTCTTCCACTCCGGGATTCGACCGGCCGTCAACGTGGGCCTGTCGGTGTCCCGCGTCGGCGGCAGCGCGCAGATCAAAGCGATGCGGCAGGTGGCGGGCAGCTTGCGACTCGAGCTCGCTCAGTTCCGGGAGCTCGCCGCCTTCGCCCAGTTCGGCTCGGATCTGGACAAGTCGACCCAGGCGCAGTTGAGCCGCGGGCAGCGACTGACGGAAATCCTGAAACAGGACCAGTACGCGCCCCTGCCTGTCGCCAAGCAGGTGGCTCTCGTCTTCGCCGGCACGCGGGGACTGCTCGATGATCTGGCCGTAGAGGATCTTCAGGCGTTTGAGAGGCACCTCTTCGGTTTCCTCGACGCGAGCAAGCGGGAGTTGCTGGCCGCCATCGCCGAGAAGAAAGTCCTCGACGACGAGCTGTCATCCCAGCTCGAAACCGCGATCCGGGAAGCCCGGGAAGGCTTCACCGGGGCGAAGGGGGCCGCATAGCCTCCCTGGAGTCGCACCTTATCACCTGACACATGGCCAATCTTCTCGACATCCGCCGCAGGATCCGTTCGGTACGGAATACTCAGCAGATCACGCGCGCGATGAAAACGGTTTCCGCCGCCAAGCTGCGCCGCGCGCAGGAACGCGTCTTTGCCGCGCGCCCCTACGCCGCAGCGCTCAGGACAGTGCTCGCGAACCTCGCGCGGAGGATCGAGGGCCTCGAGCACCCGCTTCTGGAGGTGAGGCCCGAGACGAAGGTGCTTGTCACCGTCATTACGGGCGACCGCGGGTTGTGCGGGGCGTTCAACACGAACGTCATGCGGCTTACAACCGCGTTCATTCGGGAGCGACCCGATCAGGAAATCCAGCTCATGGCGGTTGGCCGTAAGGGGAGGGATTTCTTTCGACGGCAGGGGCACACGTTTCTCGAGGAGCACGTCAATTTATTTTCCGCTCTGAATCTCGGTCACGCGCGCGCTATCGGAAAGCGGATCATCGACGCGTACAGCACGGCCGGGTTCGACGCTGTCTACCTGGCCTATAACGAATTCAAGTCGGTCATTCAACAGAGACTCGTGATCGAGCCCATCCTGCCGATGAATCCCGGAACTCTGGGAGAGGAGGCATCTCAGGTGGACTACATCTATGAACAGCCGCCCCAGGAGATTTTCAATCGCCTCCTTCCACAGTATGTCGAGATCCAGGTGCACCGGGCCCTGCTGGAGTCGGTCGCGGCCGAACACGGAGCCCGCATGGCGGCGATGGATACCGCATCGCGCAACGCAGGGGAAATGATCGACATGCTGACGCTCAACATGAATCGGGTGCGGCAGGCGGCGATCACCCGGGAGATCATCGAAGTCGTAAGCGGCGCCAGCTCCTGACCTGGCCAGCCCAGGTTCGGTCCGTGACGGCGCTCTCAACAGGAAGGGATCCAGCAATGGCGAATATCGGAAAGGTCATCCAGGTCATCGGGCCGGCGATCGACGTCGAGTTCGACGCGGGGAAGCTGCCGGCGATCTACAATGCTTTGCGCATCACCAGCGACGGATTCGACGTCCCGACGCCGCTCGACGTCATCGTCGAGGTCCAGCAGCACCTCGGCGAGGGCCGGGTCCGCTGTGTCGCGATGCAGCCCACCGAAGGCATGGTCCGCGGCATGATCGCCGAGGACCTGGGTATTCAGATTAGTGTCCCGGTCGGGGCGGCGACGCTGGGCCGGATCATGAACGTGATCGGCCAGCCCGTGGACGAGGCGGGCCCGATCGAAGCCGCGCGGCGGGATCCCATTCACCGGGCTGCGCCGGCCCTCATCGAGCAGAACACCAACATGGAGATGTTCGAGACCGGCATTAAGGTGATTGACCTGATCGAACCGTATCTCCGCGGCGGGAAAATCGGCCTGTTTGGCGGCGCCGGTGTGGGCAAGACCGTCATCATCATGGAGCTGATCAACAACATCGCCTCGCAACACGGCGGGCTCTCGGTTTTTGCGGGAGTCGGTGAGCGCACGCGCGAAGGCAACGACCTCTGGCTGGAGATGAAGGAGTCCGGTGTCATCGACAAGACCACGATGGTGTACGGCCAGATGACCGAGCCCCCGGGCGCGCGGGCCCGGGTTGCCCTCACCGCCCTGACGGCGGCCGAATACTTCCGGGACGAAGAAGGCCAGGACGTTCTTCTGTTCGTGGACAATATTTTCCGGTTCACACAGGCGGGCTCCGAGGTTTCGGCGCTCCTCGGCCGCATGCCCTCGGCCGTGGGATATCAGCCCACGCTCGCGACCGAGATGGGCGAATTGCAGGAGCGGATCACCTCGACCCTGAAAGGCTCGATCACCTCCGTGCAGGCGATCTACGTTCCGGCCGACGACTATACCGACCCGGCTCCGGCCACAGCCTTTGCTCACCTCGATGCGACGACCAACCTCTCCAGGTCGATCGCGGAGCGCGGCATCTATCCGGCCGTGGATCCGCTGGCGTCTTCGTCGCGAATCCTCGATCCCCGCGTTGTTGGTGAGGAACATTACAGCGTGGCGCGGGCGGTCAAGACGGTCCTTCAGAAGTACAAGGATCTGCAGGACATCATCGCGATCCTTGGCATCGACGAGCTTTCAGAAGACGACAAGCTGGCCGTGGCTCGCGCCCGGAAGATCGAGCGCTTTCTCTCGCAGCCTTTCTTCGTCGCCGAACAATTCACAGGGACTCCCGGCAAGTACGTGAAGGTGGCCGATACCATCCGGGGCTTCCGTGAAATCGTCGAAGGCAAGCACGACGACGTTCCCGAACAGGCGTTCTATATGGTCGGTACGATCGGGGAAGTGCTGGAGAAGGCCGACCGGATGAGGGCGAGGGTATAAGACAGTGGCGGAACGTCTCAGACTGAGCGTCGTGACCCCGGAACGCGCCCTCCTCGAGGAAGAAGCCGAGGAGGTGCAGGTGCCAGGCCTCAACGGTTACCTGGGGATTCTTCCTGGGCATGCGCCTCTGTTTTCGGAGCTCGCCATCGGGCGCTTATCCTACCGGCAGGCTTCCGGAACGGGATCTCTCATGATAGCGGGGGGCTTCGTCGAGGTTCTGGATGACGACGTGCGGGTTCTGGCTTCGGTGGCCGAGCCCGCCACGGAGATCGATGTCACGCGGGCCCGGGAGGCACTCAGGCGCGCGCGCGCCCGGCTCGGCACGGGCGGGGGAGACGTCGACTACGACCGGGCGCTCGCAGCCGCCCATCGCGCGTCGGCGAGGATCGAGGTCACCGGTGAGAAGCCGGATCGATGAGGTTCCCGGAACATCTTCAAACATCCCGGGCCGGGCAGATGCCCAGCCCCCGGCTCGCATACCCGACTTCGTGGCTGCTGAGGAACAGGCCCTTTCCGCCGAATGCTCCCACCGACACGAACCGTCTTCCCGTCGTCCTGTCCCGGGTCCAGGTGTGCTTTCTCGCGAGCAGGCGGTCCCCGCCCGCCATCATGGCGAGAAAGACCATCAGGACGACCTCGCATGCATGCGGCAGGAAGAGCCGTTCCGAACGCAGCTCTTCGGCGTAGTAGACCGGCTGGCCGAGACTTCTCTCCAGCGGAGTCATCGCAACGGCGTGCCATCCGGGCCTCAACGGGATCTCGCCAAAGGGCTCCTCGAGGTACCAGGGGTGGTCGAAGAAGAAACAGGGCCCGCCTTCCGGAGACAGCCCCAGGAGGCGCCGCAACCCAAGGACGGACAAGTGCTGGTTCTCCTCGGGCGTTGGGAAAACGAAATACCCCGGTCCGCCGACGGGCTCGGTGGCTTCGAGCCGGGCCGCCTCATTCGCAGAAAATCGCGACGGGATTCCTGCGCGCCCGAAGCACGCGCTGACCTCCGCAGGCGACAGCAGATTCATTCCTGACATAAAGAATGCGAATATAAACTATGTCTATAGTATTAACGTACGGCGGAGCGCCCGTTAAACTATTTATGTAGTGTTGTGATCTCTGTGCTAGATTCTCCCACCGCCGCGCCGCCCCTATTATCATTTTAAGATTGTGAGTGTGTTTCGAGAGATGTCCATTCCACACAGCTCGGTGCTCGACACACGGGATATCCGGCGAACGCGCCTCGATAATGGCCTGTGGGTTCTCACACGCGAACTGCACAATTCGCCGACCGTCACCTCGATGATCTGGTACAGGGTGGGTTCCCGGAATGAAGAGCCCGGAGGCACGGGCCGCTCTCATTTCCTGGAGCATATGCTCTTCAAGGGTACGCGGAAGTACGGCAAGGGAGAGATCGACCTCCTGACCATGAAAAACGGGGGAACCAACAACGCGTTCACCTCCTTCGACTTTACCGCATATTACTTCAGCTTCGCCTCGGACCGGTGGGAAGCGGCTCTCGAGATCGAAGCCGACCGGATGACCCATACGATCTTCGATGCCGTCGAGTTCGACGCGGAGCGCAAGGTGGTCATCGAAGAATTGAAGGCCGGCCTGGACCAGCCCTGGGGCGTTCTGATGCAGGAGCTCAATCGCACTGCTTTTGAGCGACATCCCTATCGCAACCCCGTCATCGGCTGGCTCGAGGACCTGAGGGCGGCGACCCCGGAAGACATGGAGCGGTATTATCGGCAGCATTATTGCCCCGGGAGCGCCGCGCTCGTCCTCGTGGGAGATTTCGACACTGAAGCGGCGCTTCGCAAGGTCGAGGCGGAGTTTGGGGGCATACCAGCGGGAAGTCCTCCAGAGCCGCGGTATGCGAAGGAGGGCGCTCAGGAGCGGGAGCGCCGGTTCGATCTGGAGTGGCGAAGCGCGATCCCCCGGATCGCGATCGCGTGGCATGCGCCGCGGGTCGGGCATCCGGACTCCTATCCTCTTCAGGTCCTCGCGGCGATCCTTGCCGACGGGAAGGCGTCGCGTCTCTACCAGCGACTCGTAGAACGTGACCGGGCCGCCACTTTCGTTTCCGCCGAATACGGCGAAGCGCTCGACGACACCTTGTTCTACATCCGCGCGGAGGGCCGCGCCACGCGGCCGCCCGAAGTCATCGAAGCCGGGATTCACGAAGAAGTCCAGGTGATCGCCGGCCGTGGCGTGAGCGAACACGAGCTGGAGCGCGCGAGACACCAGATCGAGGCGCACTTCGTCTTCTCGATGGAGCGTTCGCTGGACCAGGCCATGCTGATCGGCCAGATACAGACCCTCGCGACGCTCGACTACATCGACGATTACCTTCGTCGCGTCTCCCAGGTCGATTCCGACCAGGTCCGAGACGCTTGCGGGCGTTACCTGACGGCGACGAACCGCACGGTGGGCTGGCTGCTCGGGAGCCCGGCGGCAGCGGAGAGGGAAGCTTGACCCTATCGGATCGACTCGTTCCCGAGCAGTGCGTGCTGCGAAACGGCCTGAGGCTTCTCCTGGTCGAGAACCACACGACCCCGACCGTCTCGGTGAACCTCACCGTGCTTGCCGGCTCTTGCGACGATGCCGAGGATCTGGCAGGGACGGCCATGATGGCCAGCCGTCTGCTCGAGGAAGGGACGCAGTCGCGATCGGCGCTCGAGATCGCCGACGCGATCGAATCCGTGGGTGGGGCGATCGGGACGGACTGTTCCTTCGATAGGTTCTCCGTCTGTCTGGGAGTTCTTACTAAGGACATCGACCTCGGCCTTGGGCTCGTTGGCGACCTCATCAGGAACCCTGCGTTCTCGACAGACAGCATCGGGAACGAGCGCGACCGCACCCTGGCAGAGATACAGAGCGCGATGGACCGCCCCCAGGTCGTCGCCGGCTGGGAGTTCAACGAGCTTGTCTACGGCCGGCATCCCCTGCATCGTCCGGTGCACGGGTACGCGGAGACGATTGCGGGTCTCCGCAGGGAACACCTGACGGCATTTCACGGGAAATATGCGGCCCCGGACAACGCAGTCCTGGCCGTCACGGGCGATTTCAGCGTCGATGAGATGAAGGATCGACTGGAATCGGTGTTCGGCTCCTGGGAGCCGGGCTCGCGGGTGCCGAACCGGCCGCGGCTCCGGCCGGAAAGAACGGCTGGGGTGAGATCACGGTTCGTCGGGCAGGATAGCCAGCAGGCCCATGTCTACCTGGGGCATCTTGGCATAGAACGCGCACATCCGGATTTCTATACGCTGCAGGTGATGGACGCGATACTCGGAGGCAGCGCCGGACTGACCGCGCGTATTCCCAGGCGGCTTCGTGACGAACAGGGCCTTGCCTATACGACTTTCGCCAGCATCACGAGCTCGGCGGGGCACGACCCGGGCAAGTTCCTCGCCTACATCGGAACCTCCCCGGAGAACGTCGACTCCGCAATCGACGGATTCATCTCAGAGATCGAAGAGGTCCGGTCCGCTCCGGTTTCTGCCCAGGAGCTCGCTGACGCGAAGGCGTATCTGACGGGAAGTTTCGTGTTCGCGTTCGAGACCAACGCGCAGATCGCGCGGTTTCTGATCAATGCCGAGCTCTTTGGTCTTGGCTTCGACTATCCCGACAAGTACCCGACATACATCGGGAGCGTGACTGCCGACGCGGTCCTGGAGGCCGCCGCATCTCACCTCAGCACGGAAGACTATGTTCTGGTCGTTGCGGGGCCCGAAAGCACGGTATCCGGCCGGATTCATCCTGTAGACTAGAGGCTGATCGCTGGCAGCCTTCAGATAGGAGAATTCTCCTGCACCGCTCTCGCGCCATCATAGGCCTGGCCCTGTTGGCCGCCCTTGCCCTCATCGGCTCCTGGGCCTGGAACTCGCGGCCCGGGGATCCGGGCGCCCTCATCGTCTACGTCGAAGATCCGGAGACAGTCGGCGCGTACGTCGAGCTGGGCCGAACCGGCATCCTGACCGCCGAGAACTTTGTCGGACACCGAATTCGCGTCGTCGAGGGGGCGTTGCGGAACGTAAGCGACCGGACCCTGCGTTCCGTCGAGCTGCGCCTGAGTTTCCGGAGCGTCGGGGGAGAACCTGTTCTGGAGTCGGACGACGAGGCCCTGACCTTGCCTCTCGATCCGGGAGGAGAACGCCGCTACGTGTTCCGATTCGAGAACCTCCCCGGTGAATGGGACTACCGCGTGCCCGATGTCCGCGTGATTCGGGTTGGGATGTGATTAGCGTCCCTGGCTCAGCCGGTCGATCAGATAGGTTGGAAGGTCCGCCTTCCTCATCTTCTCCTGGGTCATCCCCAGCGGGTACTCGACACGGTAGAACTCGATGAGTGATCGGCCCGTGTCCCAGATGGCAAATCCCGCCCGGGTGTCGTTGTCCCGAGGCTGGCCGACCGATCCCGGGTTGATCAGGTACTGCACGTCGTCCCGCAAGGTGAAGAGGCCGACTCCCTTCGATTCGCCGGTCGCTTCCGTCGTGACGTTCCCCGAGGCGTCACAGGCGTACACGCACTGAAAGTGGCTGTGACCAAAAAAGGTGAGACCCCGACGCGTCAGCGCGAAGCTTTCGGCGGCGTCGGCCGGACACATGATGTAATCGTCTTCGTCCGTGACGGCGCCGTGAACCAATTCCGCTCCGTCGCCGACGTCGAGGGGCCCGAGGGGCAGTTCCCGGAGCCAGGCCTGACTCTCCTCTGTCAGGGCCTCGCGCGTCCAGAGGGCCGCCCGTGCCGCGTGAAGATTGAAGTCGGTCGGCTCGTCCTGCCCGGAAGCCACTCGATCGTGATTGCCGCGGATCGTGACGGCTTCTTCCTGACGCAGGCATTGGATGGCTTCGTTTGGTTCGGGGCCGTAACCCACCACATCCCCGCAGCACAGAACGGCGTCGAATCCCGCTACCCGAGCCCGCTCCATGCAGACGTCGAGCGCTTCCATGTTGGAATGAATGTCGCTCAGTAATAGCCGTCTCATGGACGCGCTCGCCCCCAATTGCGAGACTCAGCCGAGATCTCCAGGCTCCAAAACGCCGTCGATTGTTTGGTGTATGATGGCCGCAATGACCCCTGCGACCGTTCTGATTTTTTGCGCGACGCTCGCGAGTGTCGGCACAGGCAGCGCGGTTCTTTACGAACTCAACGCCGATGGCAGCGCATCGCTCTCCCCAGCAGAAATCATAACACGCTTCGTCCTGCTCCTGGCCCTGTCCTTGTCCGGTATCTATGCCGCGCGTCAGAGCGGACTGCCGGGTTCACTGGTTCTGACTTCCGAAAATCGGTGGACCGCTATCCGCGATTTCATGATCTATGGCGTGTGGCCGGGGCTTGTTCTGGGGGTCGTCAACTATCTGATGTTCTTCGGCTACCGATACAGCCCGCTCGTTCAGCCGGGGGTCCGAAACATCGGGAGCGCGTATGATTCGTTGGTGGTTTCCCTGAATGCCGCCGTTTCCGAGGAAGTTCTCTTCCGGCTGTTTATTGTTTCGGCCCTGGTGCTCTTCCTGCGGCAGATCTATGAGAAGGTCTTTCATGTCTGGCCCCGTCTGTCTGCGCTCGCTCCGGGCGTCGTCGCTCTGGTCGCGTCATCGCTTGTCTTCGCAGTCGCGCACAACGTTTACGGGTTTACGGCCGCGTTTTTCGGGGGAATGGTATTGGGTATCCTTTACATGAACGGCGGTGTCGAAAGCGCGATTGCCGCGCACTTCGTCGCCAACCTCCTCTTCTTCAGCGCGTCTTATCTGAACTGAGAAGCCCGGGAGGCTGTGATGAAACATATGACGTTGGGCGAACTTCGGTCGAGTCCCTGGGGCGCTCCCGATCTCAGAGCGCGATCCGTGAAGGATGAAATGCGTGCCAACCTGATCGCCCGGCTGAAGCGGGGCGAGCGGCTCTTTCCGGGAGTGCGAGGATATGAGGAAACCGTGGTGCCGCAGATCGTGAATGCCGTCCTGTCGCGTCACAACATGATCCTGCTTGGACTGCGCGGGCAGGCCAAGAGCAGGATTCTCAGACAGTTGTCCGGCCTCCTGGACGACGGAATCCCGATCGTCGAAGGATGCGAGATCAACGACGATCCTTTCCGGCCGATCTGTCGTCGTTGCCGCGACCTGATCGGGGCTGAAGGCGACCGGACGCCGGTTGCGTTTCGAAGCCGTGAGGAGCGCTATGTAGAGAAGCTGGCAACGCCGGACGTGACCATCGCCGACATGATCGGAGACATCGATCCGATCAGGGCCGCCAAAGAGGGGCACACGCTGGCCAGCGAGCTTACCATCCACTTCGGCTTGCTCCCGCGCGCGAACCGCGGGATCTTCGCGATCAATGAGCTGCCGGATCTTGCGGGCAAGATCCAGGTGGGGCTGTTCAACATCATGCAGGAAGGCGATGTCCAGATTAAGGGCTACCCTCTTCGTCTGCCACTGGATATCGTGATCGCGTTCTCGGCGAACCCGGAGGATTACACCGCCCGCGGCAAGATCGTCACGCCCCTCAAGGATCGGATCGGATCGGAGATCCGCACCCATTACCCGGAGAACCTCGAGGACGGCATGGAGATCACCGCTCAGGAAGCCTGGACGGATCGTGGCGTCGGTCTGACGATCCCGCTGTATCTTCGGGAGATCGTCGAGGCCGTCGCGTTCCGCGCCCGTGCGGATCAGCGCATCGACAAGCGGTCGGGAGTCAGTCAGAGGCTGCCGATTTCCTGTCTGGAGACCGTCGCCAGCAACGCCGAGCGACGGGCTCTGGTCTCGGGCGAGGCGTCGGCGCTGGCCCGGGTGTCTGACATTCATGCCGCCGTGTCGTCCATCACGGGCAAGCTCGAGCTGGAATACGAAGGCGAGCTGAAGGGCGCCGAAAGCGTCGCGCGCGACCTCATCCGGCAGGCGATCCAGTTCGTGTTCCGAAAATACTTCCCCCGCTCGGAGTTCAGGCGAGTGACCGACTGGTTCGAGAACGGAGCGAGCCTGAGGATCAACGATACCGAACCTTGCGGAGAGACGATCGGGGAGCTGAAGAAAGTCGATGGGCTGTTGGAGTTGGCCGGTTCGCTCGACGCCGGCTCCTCCGTGCAGGAACAGGTCGCCGCGGCCGAATTCGTTCTGGAAGGGTTGTGCGCCCTGGACAAGATTGCCCGTTCCGAGGAAGGCAGCTATTCGACCGTCGCGAAGAAGCAAGGCATCGACGACTTGTACCGGGATTATGCGATGGATCCGAAGCGCTTCAAGAAGCCGCTGAACTAGAACCAACGTGCGAACGAAATACTCCAAATACATCCCCTCGCCGCTCGACGGTATGGATATCGGGGATCTTCTGGACGCGCTTGGAGACTTTCTCCTCCAGAGCGGGTTCCGCCAGGGCTTCCGGGAGCTCGGGCGGGGCGTGCCGGGAAACCCGTCACGGGATATGGAGGCGCTCCGGCACGCCATTATGGAAAAGCTCGTGGAGATGGGACGCATCCCGGAGGAGCTCTTCGAGGACTGGCTCGAGAACCGTCAGGAAGGTGAAGCCGCGGAAATGGATCGGCTCCTCGACGAGCTGATCCGGAAGATGGCGGCGGAAGGCTGGATTCAAACGGTGGAAACCGATGCTCCCGGCCCCTCGTCCGGCGAGGGTACAGGGACCACCGACTCCCCGACGGGCAGCGCACGGTTCGAGATCACCGACAAGTCGATCGACTTTCTGGGATTCCGCGCCTTGCGGCAGATCCTCGGGGCTCTGGGGAAAAGCAGCTTCGGCCGTCATGAGACGACCGACCTCTCCACGGGAGTCGAAGCCTTCGGGGCCTCCAAACCCTACGAATTCGGGGATGCGCTGAACCTGGACATCAGCGCTACGCTTCTCAGGGCGATCGCGCGCGAGGGGCTCGGTGTTCCGCTCAATCTCGAACAGGACGATCTCCAGGTTCGGCAGGCCGACTACGAGAGCTCCTCGGCGACAGTCCTGATGCTGGACACCAGCCACAGCATGATCCTCTACGGCGAAGACCGGTTCACACCCGCCAAGCGCGTGGCGCTCGCGCTGGCGCATCTGATCCGGACCCAGTATCCAGGCGACTCCCTGAAGCTCGTCCTGTTCCACGATTCTGCCGAAGAGATCCCGTTCAGAAAACTGGCCCGCGTGGCGGTGGGTCCCTACCACACGAACACGCGGGAGGGCCTGCGCCTGGCGGGCCGACTCCTGCGGGCGGAAAAAAAAGACATGCGGCAGATCATCATGATCACCGACGGGAAGCCGTCCGCCGTGACCCTGCCCGACGGGCGGATCTACAAGAACTCGATGGGTCTGGATCCGATGATCCTCGAAGAGACTTTTCGGGAAGTCGCCGCCTGCCGCAAGTCCGGGATCCCCATTCACACGTTCATGCTGGCCGACGATCCCTATCTGGTGAACTTCGTGCGCAAGGTCACCGAGATCGCCCGCGGCAAGGCGTACTTCACGTCGGCCGACACGCTGGGCGAGTACTTGCTGATGGATTACGTGCGGCGCAAGACCGAGACGATTCACTAAGCGCCTCAGCAGGCGGTGCAAGAAAAAAGCCCCGCCGTCCGGCGGGGCATCTTTATCTCTTTACAACTCTTGCTCACCTGCGTGGGTAAGCAACTATTATCGCTGTTCCTATTTTTAAGATAAGTACCGGAAAATTTCAAAGCAAAAATTGCCTGCCGGAGCGGCCTTCGCGTGTGACGCAGTCTCCCTTTCCCGGCGTGCTCTGAAACCCTTGTTGGACGGGGGTTACAGAAGAGCGCGATGACCGGACCCCTCTGAACGCGCATTTATTTTTTTTCGAGTGGGCATTACCGAATCGAGGCGCATCGCGATTTGGGGGATGTTGACGGAATACTTCGACGTCGGGGTGTCTACCCTGGAGCCGACGGCTTCGCCGGTGTCTGGACCAGCGCGCTGGCACCGGCCGGGCTCCTCGGGTCGCCAGCGGCGATTCACCCGGAATCACCGCTGGAGAGGGCAGGAGTGCCTCGGACCTTGGTCCGGTAGGATTCCACCCCGGTCCGATTCAGACCGCGCGCTCATGGTTGCTAGGATTGCTTCATGATCGCACTGAGTACAGACAACAGAAACATGGCCGATATCGAATCCGAGCTGCGGGCCCGGATCGAAGCCCAGAGCCGGGCGCTCGAAACACTTCGCGACGACAACCGCCGACTGCAGGAAGAAAACCGGAATCTGCACCACGTGCTCGAAGGACAGCGCGCGCCGTCGCCCCCCGGCGAGCGCGCCCTCGCGCACGCCTTCTGAATCCAGCCGAGCGCCCTCCGGGGCATTAGAAGTCGACGATTGAGCGGACGCCGGAAACGTTCGCGCTGAAGCTCAGTCGTCACTTCAAATCCGGCCGTCGAAAGTGAAATCGATCTCAGCCGATTCGCCGTCAGCCAGCTCGACCGTCGTCACCTGCTCGCCATAGCGCTCGTGCCAGGCCACGACCTGGTAGGCTCCCGGCGGCAGGTCCAGAGAGAACGTTCCCGTGTCTCCGCTGGTGGTATGGAACGGGTGGTCGAAGACGCCCAGGTAGGCATCCATCCAGCGGTGCAGGTCGCAGCCGATGTGGATGGGCATTCCCGGTTCGGCGAAAACTTCGATGTCTTCGCGGGGAGCCCGCGCCTGTCCGAAGTTGAAGAGCGTCGTCGTCCCGGCGTCGGCATGCACGTTGTGGACCGTCGCGTCGCTGTTTCGGATCAGCAGCTCCTGACCGGTCATGAGCGTCAAAACGCGCGGCGTGTAGACGCAGCGGACCTGATCGAGAAGGACGCGCTCGGACGGAGCCGGATAGGACAGAGAGACGTCGTGTCCCGAGCGGACGTAGACGATGACGTGCGCGAGCGTCCCGTCTTCGGTGACCGAGGCATCGGCGCTCATCAGGCCGGCCCCCGAGCGCTGGCAGTAGAAGTCCCCGCCCATGTCGAGAAACGGCATCTCGGGCGCCGTGCCTTCGAACAGGATCCGTCCCGAGAGCGTCGCCGTGGCCGTCGAGGGATCGTAGGCCGGGCCTGCCGCGGCGCCGGGTTGAGTTTCGGGAAGCTGGAACTCGTCGCTCCCGCCGCAGCCGGCGACCAGGAGGAGCGCGGTCAGGGCAAGAAGCGCGAAGCAATACCGCATATCCGCATGATAGCGCTGCCCCCCGGCTCCGGTCACTCGAAGAGTTTCTGAACTTCTCCTCACGCGGCTCGCTTCATTTCGCCTTCAGAAGAAGCCCCCGCTCGCCGGTCGGGCTTCCCGCGCCTGCACAGTCAAGAAATCGGGCGTTCGGCGACAGTGTTTCGCTGTGGCATCCTCGCCATTGAGGGCGTCGCGCCCGGTCAGGTCGATCCGTGAGCTGACCGGTCGTGTTAGTATCGGATATCACGCGGTAGAGGCATCCCTCGCCATGATCGGTCAGACCGTTTCTCATTACGAAGTTGCCGAAAAGATCGGCGGTGGCGGCATGGGTGTCGTGTACCGGGCCCAGGACATCCGTCTGGGCCGGGAAGTCGCGCTGAAGTTCCTGACGACGGGCGTGTCCGCGGATCGCAGGAGCGTCGAGCGGTTCAGGCTCGAGGCCCGGGCGGCGGCCGCTCTCAATCATCCCAACATCTGTGCGATCTACGAGATCGGTGATCACGGGGAGCAGCCGTTCATCGTGATGGAACTCCTCAGGGGCCAGACTCTGGCGCAGTTGATCGGAGCCGGCCGGGCGGGGTCGCGATCGGAGCGTGACGAGCCGCGGAGCGACGTTCTGAACCTGCCGCCCGAGATCGCCACGGTTGTCCGCGCGATGGCGCAGGCGGCCAGGCCGGCCCCCGAGCCCCGGCCGCTGGCGACGCCGTTGCTGCTCAGTCTGGCCATCCAGCTCGCCGACGCCCTGGATGCCGCGCACCGCGAGGGGATCGCCCACCGCGACATCAAGCCCGCCAACATCTTCGTGACGGACCGCGAGCAGGTCAAGATCCTGGACTTCGGTCTGGCGAAACTGACTTCGGGAGTGCGGGAGCCGGGTGGCGACACGTTCGGCGAGACCTGGGCGGGGCTGACGCGGGACGGTCTGGTCGTGGGCACGGTGGCCTACATGTCTCCCGAACAGGCGATGGGAGAAAGCCTGGACACCCGGACCGACCTGTTCTCGCTGGGCGCCGTGCTTTATGAGATGGCGACGGGCCGAAAGGCGTTCGACGGGAACACGGAAGCCGCCACGTTCGACGCCATCCTGAACCGTGTTCCCGCCCGCCCGGTCGAGCTGAACCGCGGCCTTCCCGAAGAGCTGGGCGAGGTCATTTTCAGGGCTCTCGAGAAGAAACGCGAGGCGCGATACCAATCGGCGCGCGACCTGGGACGGGATCTCCGGCGCCTTGAGAGCGCGTCGTTCGCCCCGCGTTTCATTCCGCTTGCGCCGGCGGCTCCCAAAACCGAGCGGTCCATCGCCGTCCTTCCGTTCGT
>Ga0299906_10002048_pt1 | contig 16997 bp, 16 predicted proteins | sample RVTome_14_FD_200259 | JGI IMG/M metagenome (GOLD analysis project Ga0299906, IMG submission 200259) | Soil microbial communities from uranium-contaminated site in the Upper Colorado River Basin, Wyoming, United States - RVT145D125 (version 2) ...
ATCTGTACGACCCAGTTGCGTTGCTCGAGCCGGGTCAGCTGCCCGTTTCCGTCGAACGCTGTTTCGGCCGGCGATGACGGATCCGGGATGCCCAGCGCCCAGTAACGCAGGCTCGCGACGGGAATGGTCCATCCGTAGCGCCGGTACAGCTCTGCCTCGGCGTCGCGCATCTCGGTCACTTCGCCGTTTTCGTCCGTCACGGCAACCTGACGCTCGTCACCCTGAATTTTAACAGTCCCGACGCCGAGCGGCCCGCTCACAGAGGCCAGAAACAGGTCGTCGTGCTGCCACCAGGAAAGCTTGCCGTTGAACCCGTCTTCGCCGGCACTGACGCCAATGCGGCCGCGGAACTCCCATTTCGAGAGGGAGGACAGTGTGTCGCGGCGCGACTCCCAGTCGCTCAGCTCCGGAAGGCCGACGCCTCGCTGCGTGGCACAGCCGGCCAGGGCAAGGAGCAGCAAAGCGGACGCGATGCCGCGGGCTTGCCGCCCCGGCAGGCTAGGGCCTGTTAACATTTACCCGATCGCCGCAGCGGCGGCCATTTTTTCTTAAGGCTTGGCGCGGCGAGCGCAGCGTAGCACCGCTACGTAAGCGAGCCGCAACGCCGCCTGACGGGAAAATGGCCCCGCCCCTTCGGGTTGCGCGCAAAATTCCCTCAGGCCGCGTTGCTCGTCATTCATTTGGATCGACCAAACTTCTCTCCTCGCGCCTTGCCTGAGGAAATTTTGCGCAGCAATGCGGCGACCGGGTAAATGTTAACAGGCCCTGAGGTAAAGGCGCCCTGATTCCGGAATCCGTGGCCGGACTCCGTCCGCCCGCGTTACGAAAAGCTCAGCTGTGCGCTGAAATCCCTGCGCGAGCCTTCGTCTGTCAGTAGTGCGGAGCGGACAGTCAGCCAGACGGCATCCCAGTCGTTGATCTTGCACGGGCCGAAAACGAACTTGGCTATGTAGCCGTCCAGGTCTCGCACGTGAATGACGTTCCTGACTCTGGGCGCCGCGAGTTGTACGGACCCGGTAAAGACGACGAGGTTGGCGACAGGAACGTCGGGTACGATGTTCTGCAATGCGCGGGTGCGTCCTGCGTTCTGGATCGCCGGATTCAGGAATTTCTGCTGGTAAATACCGTCCACGTTCTTCCACTGCGGGTCCACGTCACTGCCGAAGACGGTGCCATTGCAGTGCTTGGCGCGAATGCAAAGTATGCCGCCGGAAGTGAGGATCGCGTAATCGATTCGCGTAAGCCCTCCATAGGCGCCGGGAACGATGACGTCTTCCAGCACATCACGGCTGCGTCGGCGGAGGACACGTTTGAGCCTTCTCTTGCCCCTTTTTTCACTGACGAACCGCGACACTTTCGATGCAGATCCGCGGAACAGCAGCACAAGCAGGAGGATGCAGGCAATCGTGATGATGGCCGCGGAAATGCCGAAGTTCGACAGGCCGGTCGCTGCTTCCACTGCACCGGGCGCAGCCGCCATGGCTTCGCCGGCAGTCGCGGACGCAGCAGGCGCAAGCGCAGCCTTGACAGCGACCATACCGATGCAGAATCGACGAATCATCGGGCGAGATTAGGTAAATTCGGCATGCTGCGCATCCTAGTCCGTCACGTTTCTAAATTCCACCATGGTCAGACGGTCTCTGGTCGGGCCTACTTTCAATCGGATTCGGCTGGATAGGCCAGCCAGTAGTCGTCGATCCGGGAAACCCGCATGCGAGCGCCATACGCTTTTTGCAGATTGTCGACGGTCAGAACTTCGGCTTTGGCCCCGTCGGCGATAGTCACGCCGGAGCGGATCAGGATCACGCGGTCTATCTCCGGCGGAATCTCGTTCAGCAAATGCGTGACGAGCACGATCGTTCGCCCTTCCGTCACCAGCTTCCTGATCCGGGCGAGGTAGTCGAAGCTCGCGGTCAGGTCGAGCCCGGCAGTCGGCTCGTCAAGGACCAGTGTGTCCGGTTCGTGAACCAGGGCGCGCGCCAGAAGGCAGCGGCGTTGCTGCCCGGTCGACATTTGCCGCAGCGGGGTGCCTTCAAGTTGACCGATTCCGAGGTCGGCCATGATTTTTCGCGCCGCGGCCTTCTGTTCGCTGCTGATGCGCTCGATCAGCATGCCCTGCACACCGATACTCGAAAGAAAACCGGACAGCACTACGTCCAGTGCGGTGGTCGTTTCGCGGTAACGCATCTGCAGGTCGTGCGAGACCAGGCCCAGGCGGGAACGCAGCTCCCACACGTTCCAGCTGCTGCGCCCGAGAATCCGCACCCATGAGTCGTCGCTCACCACGGGATAAAGTTCGCGATTGATTACCTTAAGGAGCGTCGTCTTGCCGGAACCATTCGGTCCCAGAATCGCGACCTGTTCATGCTGGCCGATCCGAAGGCTGAACCTGTCGAAGACCCGTGTGCTCCCGCGGAAAATGGTGGCGTTTCGAATGTCGAGCAGCGGAACCTCACTGGCATCCCGCTGAAGTGCTCCCGGCAAAGCCATCAGAGCTCGGGTGTCAGTCGTGCGGGCTTCCAGTCCTTGTGCGCCACATAGGCTGGTCTCGGATCGTCACCGTGGTCGTCGGCAAGCCGGTCCGCCAGCCACTGGAACCACTCGAACGCGTATGGCTCGCCGATTTCCTCGCGCAGCGCGCCTACCCATTTTTCCAGCTTCCGCCAGAGAATAACGGCGCTCGAGCCAACGAGGTTGTTCACCACCATGAACGGCACGATCCGCTGATAGGTCATGACGCCTATGTTTTCCATTGTCGTGCCGATCAGCATCGCGGATTTTTCCAGTTCCGGCTCTGCGCTGCGGATTTCCTCTGCGGACATGCCCTCGGGCATCAGGAGAATCGTGCGGTATGCATCTGCAAAACTCGGGCTGCCGAAAAAACGCAGCAGTTCGATGGCCGCCATTTCGCGCCGCTGCTGTCGGAACTGGCGCGTTTGCAGCATTGCGAAAAGCAAACCGCCGATTACGATAATGACGCCGATGATCTCCGCCATGTTGGCGATCAAGGCTAAATCCTGCATAGGTCAGCTCGTTCCCTGTTATATCTACGATGCGAATATATCAGACCTGCTGCAACTTCCAGCGGCCGCGGCGAAACACCAGGACGGCCAGAAGGCTCAGCAGCGATTCGGAAATAACGATGGACCAGAACACCCCGTGGGGGCCGAGGTTCGCTGCCGTAGCCAGCGTGTAAGCCAGCGGAATCTGGATCATCCAGAAACAGATGAAGTTGAGGACAGAGGGTGTCCGGGTATCGCCGGCGCCGTTCAAGGCCTGGATGATTATCATGCCTACCGCGTACATCGGGTAGCCAATTCCCATAATACGCAGGCAGTTCGCGCCATAACGAAGAATTTCCTGATCGCTGGAAAAGAAGCTGACGATGTGCGGCGCGAACGTAATCAGGAGGAGGCCAAGGATCAGCATGAACGTCGCGTTATAGCGCGCGGCAAGCCAGACGGAATCGGCGGCGCGCTCCGGTTTTCTGGCCCCGAGGTTCTGGCCGACCAGTGTTGCCGCAGCGTTGCCGAGGCCCCACGCGGGCAGCAGTGCGAACTCGATGAGTCGCAACGCAATGGTGTACGCGGCGACAGGAGCGCTGCCGTAAAGAGCGACGATCCGCATGATCGCAATCCAGCTGGCGGTTGCAATGAGGAATTGTCCGACGCCGCCGATCGAGATCCTGATCAGAACCCGGATCAGCTTTGGGTCGAAAGTGCAGTGCCGCAGGCTGAAGCGAAGTCGTCCCCTGGCTGCAAACAGGTAATAGAAAAGATAGAGGACACCGAGGCCGCGTCCGATCGTCGTCGCAATTGCCGCGCCCGTGACGCCGAGCTCCGGAAAAGGCCCAAGCCCGAAAATAAGGCAGGGATCCAGCACGATGTTGATCAGGTTTGCCAGTGCCAGCGAACGTAGCGCCACTGGCGCATCGCCCGCGCCGCGGAACGCCGCGTTCAGAAGGAACAGGTAAAGGATGCTGGCGGACCCGCCGAGCAGTACTGCCGTATAACCCTGACCTGTTTCGATCACAGCGTCGCTCGCGCCCATGAGTCCCAGAAGGTTCGCGGCGTACGTAATTCCTGTAAGGCCGATAGCGGTCGCCAACAGCGCGCCGATCCAGATGGCCTGTCCGGCAACGCGGGCAGCTCCGTCGTGATCTTTCGCGCCCACCCGGCGCGAGATCATTGCGGTGACACCCATGCCGAAGCCGATAGCGACGGCGTAAATGACGGTGACGAGCGCTTCCGTGAGCCCCACTGCGGCGACGGCATCGGTGCCGAGGCGGGACACGAAAATGATATCCGCGAGCGCGAAAATCGCTTCCATCGACATCTCGAGCATCATCGGAATAGCAAGCAGCCCGAGGGCGCGGCCGATCGGCCCGACTGTGAAATCGGCCGTGTTATCGCTTACAGCCTCGCGAATAAAGTTTCGTATTCGCTTTGCAAGCGATGCCTGTTGCTGTGGAATCTCGTAACCCATTAACGGCTCTCGCGACTTCTTCGTGCGCTCCTTTACCGAAGGCGCCGGCCGGCGCCTGGCACCTTCTGCCCGCAACGGCCATTTTGCTTTACACTCGTCGCCTTTGGCGGGGCGACGAGGATAGACGATGTGCAGGGAAACCGGCATACGCGCGGCGACTACGGTCCTCGCGATCAGCATACTGAGTGCAATCGCGGCATGCGGGCAAGGGAGCCGTGACGAGGGTGCGACAGACCCGACCAGCCAGCAGAACGCAGACAGGATGTCTCGCGAACATGCCGGCGATTCCGGACGTCCCGGCGCCGGTGCTGCAATCCCCCCGGAGCGTGACGTGGTGGCAGAGACGCTCGCGTACGCGGAAGTCGATGAACAGCTCGTATACGGGCACTTCGTGTTTCCGTCCGACATGGTTGACCCTTTGCCGGGCCTTATCGTGGTCCACGAATGGTGGGGCCTCAACGATGGCGTCCGGGCTATGGCCGACAGGCTCGCTGCAGAGGGTTATATCGTCCTGGCGGTCGATCTCTTCGCCGGCAAGACGGCGAACTTTCCGCCAGACGCGCGCGAATTGATGCTCGCCGCGCTGCAGAAACCTCAACTCGCCGAAGAAAACCTGCGCCAGGCATACGAGTTCATCAAGAATACCGGCGGCGCGCCGCGAATCGGTTCACTGGGCTGGTGCTTCGGTGGCGCCTGGGCGCTCAACACCGCACTCCTGTTTCCGGACGAACTGGACGCCGCCGTAATCTATTACGGCCAAGTGCCGGACGACGAAACTCGGCTGGCACCGCTCAACGTACCGATACTCGGCTTGTTCGCGGAGAATGACCGAGGCATTACGGTCGAGTCAGTCAGGAGCTTCGAGCAGGCACTGGACAAACTCGGGAAAGACTACGAGATCGAGATCTACCCCGGCGTCGGTCACGCCTTCGCCAACCCGAGCGGAACCAGCTACAACGCCGAGGTTGCCGGCCGGGCCTGGGACAGGACGGTTGAATTCCTGCGCAAACACCTGACCGCTGCGGCGGCCGACTGAGCCTTGGTCGAACGAGGATGGTCGGCTGTCACCGTGCCGAGGCGCCTCCCACGGTATCGGCCAGAGCGCAGGTCAGCGTGACATCCAGCGGCTCTGAAACATAGATTATCCGTTGCTCGTCGCCCAGGCTGCAGCGCAGCGATGCATGCACGGACAGGGCGGCACCGACGGTCATCTGGTCAGGGCGTGCTGTCGTGTCGCGATGCCGGTCCGGGGTTTCTGCTTCGGCCGCGGAACCTTCCGTCGCAGGGTCGATCACACAGAAATCGCGCATCGCTATCGGTGCCAGCTGTTTCGCAGGAACTTTTAGCTCAAGCTGCTGATTTGCATTGCCCTCGAGCTCGGTGCCGGTCCTCGTCACCCGGCTGTCGGCAACGTTCAACGACAGCGATTCCGGCTTCCAGTCGCTGTGACAGTGCGCCTCGACACGAAACACATAGTCGAGTGAGGGCAGTTCGAAAAAATGCCTCTCCGGCGGCTGCGCCGGAACGGCGACAGCGGCCACCTCGGCGGCCACAGTAAGGGCATGCAACCCGCTGTCATCCGCGCCGGCCACGCAAACGTGGAGCGCGGGCAAAAGCCACATGCAGGCACCTAGTTTCATGTGCGCAAGGCTACGTCAAGGCAGCCAAAAAACAAGAGGACCGGACGGACGCAATGCGCTTAAATAGCGCCGGCCGGCTGACGCCAGATGAAAAGCACGGCACACGATGGGCCGGGAAACGACACAGACGACATGAACCAGAACACGAGCCATATCCAGTGAACGGCCTGGTCGGCGTAACTTACAAAGTCGCCCGGCGCATCGTTATCGCCATCGTCGGCTTCACGGTGCTGCTGCTCGGCATCATCATGATCGTCACCCCGGGCCCTGCGTTCCTCATGATTCCCGGCGGCCTCGCAATCCTCGGCCTCGAATTCGCCTGGGCCAGGCACTGGCTCAAAAAAGCACGCCAGACCATCAGCAACCAGTCGGCCAAGAGCCGCGGCCAGCGCGCCGAACAGCACCGCCAGAACCGCCTCGATCGCTAAGGCACCTCTACGGAAGCGGCCAGCACTGCAGGAGGAGATCACTCACTGCCGTTCATGAACATCGAAACGTATCGGCGATCACGCCCAACAAAAAGGACGTTCCGGAAAAAAAGAAAGGAGCCGGAGCAGCTAAAATCGATGACGTTCATCTAGCGGACCGTTCCGACACGGAGCGGGCCCCGGCTCCCCAGATCAACGGCAAAAGGGGGGGTCTGCCGCCGGACCATCCCGGTCCGTTCGCGCCGGTATCCAAACCGGCCTTTTTCGGGGCGTCGAAGTCCAGACGTTTCGGGGGAGAGTGGTCTGAACTCCGTTACCGCGCCCGATTCCTTGGTCGGCGACCCTCAAAGGTCGCCGGCTATCGATGTTGGCCCGATCAGCCGGATATCAAGGTCCAGCTTCGTGGCCGATAAAACCGCTTCGGCGGCGTACTGCGCTGCTTCGGCCTGCGCCTGCTGTGCGCGTTCGCGGTTCGAATTCCTGACTTCGGTAGCCCGGCCTTCCTCCGTCCGTACCGCCTCTTCCGGCTCGGCCGCCCTGGCAGGCGCAGTCTGAAGACCGGTTACGATCAGTGCCGCGATTAGCGCGGTACCGTTTGCACGTTTCATGGTGAAATCCCTGTCGATTCCTAAAGGCCGCCCTCAGTGGCAGCCCGGTAAGTCGTGTTGTTTGATGTGCTCCACTAATGCAGGACGCGTGCCAAGACATTAAATCCATTTAAAACAACATAGTACGAGAGCTCGGCCTGTTACGATTTTCCGTAATTAACGGAAAACCGTAGATAATTCGACGGCATTTCGTATACACTGCGGGCCGATGAAGACCAACGATTATGAATGGCTGTTTCGCCGGGCGCCGGTCATGGCGTCATCGATAGGACGCGACGGACACTACCTGGATGTAAACGATGCCTTCTGCGACCGCCTCGGTTTCAAGCGCGCGGAAATGATCGGCCGGCGTCCGGCGGAGTTCGTAACGGAGGAGAGCGCCGAGCGCATCGAGAAGGAATTCATGCCCACCTTGAGGCGAACCGGGCGGCTCGAAAAAAAGCCGATCGCCTTTGTGTCCCGGACCGGAGAAGTGGTGAATTGCCTGACCAGCTCGGTCGTGGAACACGATCCGGAGGATGCGTTCGTCCGGACGATCGCCATGTATACCGAGCTCGCAGATCAGGCAAGGGCGGACTGGAAGTACCGGCAGCTGTATCGCTCAACGCCCGCGATGCTGCATACCGTGGATGCGGAAGGGCGCATCCTGACGGTCACGGATCACTGGTTGCAGAAAATGGGTTACGCCCGTGAGGAAGTTGTCGGCCGCTCGATCGCGGATTTCTTCAGCCCTGCCGAGCGCAAGCGTTTCGCGGGAGGGCGGCTGCAGCAGATCATCAGTTCCGGCGAGTTCATGAACGAAGAACGCCAGGTCGTCACGCGGAGCGGCAAGGTCATCGACCTCGTGCAGTCGGCAATATCGGAGCGGGACTCCAGCGGGCGCGTCTATCGCATGCTCGTGGCTTCGAAGGACGTGACGGAGCGCAACCGCGCCGAGCGCGCGCTCCGGACGGCGCTTGCGGAAAACGCCCGCCTGCGCGAAGAACTCGAGCGAGAGCGGGATTACCTGAGGGAAGAAGTCAACGTCGCAATGAATTTCGGCCGCATAGTGGGCAAAAGCCCGACTTTGAAACATATGCTGGCACAGGTCGAAGCGGTGGCGCAGACGCCGGCGAATGTGCTCATCCTGGGTGAGTCCGGCGTCGGCAAGGAACTGGTGGCGCGGGCGATCCATGCGAGAAGCCCCCGGTCGGAGGGCCCGCTGGTCAAGGTCAATTGCGCTTCGATACCCAAGGAACTTTTCGAAAGCGAGTTCTTCGGTCACGTGAAGGGCGCTTTTACGGGGGCGCACCGGGACCGGGTGGGACGCTTTCAGCTGGCGGATGGCGGGACCATTTTTCTCGACGAGGTAGGAGAGATCCCACAGGATCTGCAGGGGAAATTGCTGCGCGTGCTGCAGGAGAGCGAATTCGAGAGAGTGGGTGACGACGTTACAAGATCGGTCGACGTCCGCGTCATTGCTGCCACAAACCGTGATCTCGAGCAGCAGGTCGCCCTGGGCAAGTTCCGCGAGGACCTGTTCTACCGCTTGAGTGTGTTTCCCATCGAAGTGCCGCCGTTACGGCAACGACGCGAGGACGTGGTCCAGCTGGCACAGCACTTTCTGGATGTTACGTGCAAGGACTTCGGCAGAAAACCGCTGAAACTGAATCGCAGCCAGGTTGCCGCCATCCAGGACTACGACTGGCCGGGTAACGTGCGCGAACTTAAGAACGTCATCGAGCGAGCCGTAATTCTCTCGCAGGGCAACGTGCTCAGGCTGGACCTATCCCTGCCGGAAGCTGCGCCTGGAAGGGACAATGCGGGCGACACCGCGAGGCAAACGGACGATTCCGTGCTGACCGAAAAGGAACTGAAAGCGCTGCAGAAAAGGAACCTGCTGAATGCTCTCAAGCAGACCAACTGGAGAGTCTCCGGCAAGACCGGGGCGGCGGAACTGCTCGGCATCCGTCCGACCACGCTGAACGACCGGATTCGCGCGTTCGGTATCAACAGGCCCTAAACCTGCACTGGTAAGGATTCACCGTTCGGTACGGGTCCTTGGCTATAATTGCAGCGATGGCGAACCTGATCACACTGGCCCGGCTTCTGTTACTCGTCGTGGTGGTGTTCATCGCCTATCAGCCGTATTCGTATTGGCACTTCGTCAACGTAGCTTTGCTGATTATCGTTTTCGTCAGTGATGGAATCGACGGTTATGTAGCCCGGAAACGCAACGAAACAAGCGTATTCGGCGCCATGTTCGATATCGCAAGCGACCGAATGACCGAGCTCACGATCTGGATCGTCCTGGTCGACCTCGACATCGTCGCGGTCTGGGTACCGCTGGTATTTATCATCCGGGGCACGATTGTTGATACGATTCGCGCGAGTCAGGTCACAACCGAGAAAAACGCGCCTTTCTCGATGCTGCAGACGCCGGCGGGCAAATGGCTTGTTGCCGGCAAGTTCATGCGTGCTTTTTATGCTGCGCTGAAGGCGACGACGTTCTGCTGGCTACTGCTTATTCAGCCTCTGCCGGTATTGTGGCCGACGGTCTTCACCGACTGGATGACCGTCCTCCGCGCCATCGGCGAAGTACTTGTTTATGCTTCGGTGCTGACATGTTTGATTCGCGGCTTTCCGGTCATCTGGGAGTTTGCGTATCGGGAAATGGACAGCTTCGCTCCGAAAAGAGTGAAATCGGAATGATCAATGCGGCTAGCAATATTCGATGTCGACGGTACTCTCGTATCCGGGCGAAGTACGGAAAAGAGATTCATGGCATGGTTGCTGCGCCGCGGCCACATTGGTCCCTTCCAGGCCCTGTCGGCCGCCTGGTTCGTCGTCCGCTGGTTTCCCCGGTTCGGGCGTCACGTTTTTCGCAAGAACAAGGCCTACCTTAACGGGCTTCCCGTAAGCCTCGTTGCCGACGAAGCGAGGCAGTTTGTCCGGTCCGTACCCGATGCCGCCTGGATCGAGCCGGCTCTGGCCGAACTCAGGCGGCACAGGAAGAACGGGGATATCGTCATATTGCTGTCCGGCACCCTGCAGCCCATTGCCGAGTCCCTCTGCAGCCGTTTCGGCGCCGATGGATCCCTGGGCACGGAATGCCACGTCGAGCAGCAGCGCTTCACTGCATCGCCGCCGTTGCAGCATCCCTTTTACGACGAAAAAGCCGACATGCTCTCATCAATATGCGAGACGTATCGCATTGCAGCGGGAGAAATTTATGCCTATGCTGACTCCCGCTTCGATATACCGCTGCTGCGAAAGATCGGGTATCCGGTTGCCGTATGTCCGGATCGGGCACTTGCAGAGTGGGCGAGAGCGAATAACCACCGTATTTTGCCGAATAGAAGAAATACAGTAAGCCGATAACTCTAATTGATCAGGAGTGGGGTGTGCCTCGATCATCGAACTTATTCCCGCGGGCGCTGCCTCCGTGGAAACCACTCGCATGGGTTCTGATCCCGTGCGTTATCGTATGGGTCCTTTGTTTTCCGGTCGCGGCAACGGCAGACGACAGCTTGCCGCCCGGTGTCAGAAACGTCCTGAACCACCGGCAGCTTGCCCCGGGCAACCTGAGCCTCTACGTCGAGAACATGCGAACGGGTGAACCAGTTCTCGCGTGGAACGAGAACCAGCCGCGGAATCCCGCATCTGTTGCGAAGCTGCTGACGACCCTGGTTGCACTGGATACGCTCGGTCCGTCCTACACATGGAAGACCGACGTATTCTTTGCTGGCGAGATCAGGGATGACGCGCTCGAGGGCGACTTGATGTTCAAGGGATACGGCGACCCTTTTCTGACTACGGAGCGCCTGTGGTCGATGCTGCACGCGGTCCGGGACGCAGGAATCACGAGGATCAACGGTAACCTGTTGCTCGACGACAGCTACTTCCATGTCGGCGACTACGACCCGGCGGCTTTCGACAACTCGCCGCTACGCGCATACAACGTTGCGCCGAACGCGCTTCTGATGAACTTCAAGGTCGTGCAGTACCAGTTCAGGCCGGACGCAGGCGGCGGCAAGGTGAATGTACGCCTGCATCCGGAACTGGAGAACCTGCAGGTCGTCAATCGGCTTTCGGTTCGCGATGGAAGCTGTGGCGGCTATCAGCGCGGCATCACGATCACGCCGAACGAAGACGTCGGTCAGATGATCGTCAGCGGCACATTTCCGCGCGGCTGCGGGTCGTACGCCATGAGTCGCACCGCGCTTGGCCACAACGATTTCGCCTACGGGCTGATCAAATCCGTCTGGGGCGAAATGGGCGGCGAGCTCTCCGGCGGCTGGAAAAAAGTGACAATCCCTGAAGATCTCAAGCCGGTTTTGAGCTTTCAGTCTCCGTCGCTTGCGGAAGTAATCACTATGGTCAACAAATACAGCAACAATGTGATGGCGCATCAGTTGCTCTACACGTTGGCAGCCGAGCAGTTCGGCGCCCCGGGCACGGAAGAAAACGGCCGGCTGGTGGTTCAGCAGTGGCTGGAGGAACGGGGCTTCGATGTTGATGGACTCAGGTTCGATAACGGCGCGGGCCTGTCGCGGGACGCGCGGATGTCCGCGCGGCATCTGGTCGACTTGCTGCGCTACGCTTATCAAAGTCGCTACATGCCGGAATTCATGTCATCGATGTCGTTGCCGGGTCTCGACGGAACGCTGTCGAGCAGGTTTCGCGACGATGCTCTCACCGGCATGGCTCACATGAAGACCGGTTCGCTCGACGACGTCACCGCGATCGCGGGTTATATGCAGGCGCGATCGGGCGAGCGCTATATCGTCGTAGCGTTGCACAACGACCGGAACATTCATCGCGGCACCGGTCAGGAAGTGCAGGGGGCGCTGCTTCGGTGGGTTTTCGAGAGATAGCTCTGCCTTCGTTCCCGTTCGGAGACACAGGTCACATGAGTGAACGACACTCCCTGTAGTAGACTCGTTTCAGGGAGATTGAACGATGCGCCTCAGAGCCGGGCTGTTACTCTTCATTGCAATACCACTGTCTGCGATCGCGGAGACCGCGTACGTTACCGATCAGTTGCGGCTGGGACTCCATCGGGCGGAGGACACCAGCGACCGCTCGTTTCGTACCCTGGAGAGCGGGCAGGAAGTGGAAATCCTTTCTCAAACCAGAAACTACGCGAATGTGCGCCTGCCGGACGGCACTGTAGGCTATGTCAAGGTTGCCTACCTGGTCACCCACAAGCCCGCGGCCCTGGTCGTCACGGAGACGCAGGCGGAAAACGAAAAGCTGCAACAGGAACTGGCACGGACGAAGTCGCAATTCGCGGGGCCGGCGGCCACGATAGACGCCCTGGAGCAGCAGGTTGCCGAGCAACACGCTGCGCTCGACGAAGGAAACAGGCGCATCGCGGAGCTTCGCGCGCAAAATGAGGATTACCTCTCGCGTCAGGAGCAATACCGGTACAGCCTGCCCGTCTCCTGGGTATTCGGCGCCACGAGCGTCTGCCTTGTCGCCGGTTTTCTGGGTGGCCTCTGGTGGATCGACTACCGCAGCCGCAAGCGTCACGGTGGATTTCGCATCTACTAGTCTAGGATCCTGCCATTTGCGGGCACGCTGGTCGGAACTGCATCGCGTCCGTCTGGTGCGACTTCCAGGACGGTGGGGGTCGTGACGATAGCCGAAGGCAGCGAGTGGTGGTGAGCCTGGTAGGACTCGACTCGATCTGTGGCTTCGCCGATCGCTGCGCAGGTCACCCAATGGGGAGGTCCTACAGCCTCTTTTGCGACTCGTACAGAGCGCGCTCAGGCCTGGCGCTGACTCGCCATCATACGAAAGCGCGAATCGTCCTCAGCAGAGTGGCTGGATGCCAGCCGCCTGATATTATCGACTTCCTGCATGATCATTCTGGCGCGGCCAATGAGCTGGTGACCAGCCGTAGTCAGTCCGTCAAGACTCTTGCCCTTGCGAATAAAAAGCTTAAGTCCAAGTTCTTCTTCGAGTAACTTAAGCTGCTTGCTCACGCCGGGCTGTGACGTGTACAGGCGGTCCGCCGCTGCCGTGATGTTCAGCCCGTTATCAACGATCGCAAGAAAGTATTTGAGTTGTTGTAATTTCATCAACGCACGCCGCTCTGGTTGCCGACAGACTGTAGACCAGCGAGCTTCAAGTTCGTTTCACCGGTTTGTCGCGACGTTGTTATAACTTTGTGTTATGAGATTGACCCAGGTGCCCTTAAAGGGCGCGACCGTGACCGGGAGGTAATGAGGTATGATTTTTTCCGCTTCGACACCGGATAATTCTCGGCCATGCTGCTGCCACCACCTTCGCCCGGTTGCAGGCGGCGTACCGTGGCTGGAAAACAACTAAAAGAGGTAAATGAAATGATCTACGACAGCATCCTCGATACGATCGGCCGCACTCCGGTCATCAGGCTGAATCGGATTCCACCTTCCGGCATCGACATGTACGTGAAGGTGGAGTCGTTCAACCCGATGGCTTCGGTCAAGGATCGCCTCGCTTTCGGCATCATCAATGACGCAGAGCGGAAGGGCCGGCTTTCTCCCGGCCAGACGGTGGTCGAGGCAACCTCCGGCAACACCGGAATCGCCCTTGCCATGGTGTGCGCCGCAAAAGGGTACGGCTTCGTCGCGACGATGGCTGAATCGTTTTCCGTCGAGCGCCGCAAGATCATGCGAGCCCTCGGCGCCAAAGTCATTCTGACGCCTGCCGCCGAGCGCGGCAGCGGCATGGTGCGGCGTGCGGAGGAACTGGCGGAGAAACACGGCTGGTTTCTCGCGAGGCAGTTCGAGAATCCCGCCAACCCCGATTATCACCGCCAGACTACCGGGCCCGAGATTCTGCAGGATTTTGCCGGGCGTCGCCTCGACTACTGGGTGACCGGCTACGGCACCGGCGGCACCATGACCGGCGCGGGTGAGGTTATTAAGCTTGCACGTCCGGACATCACGATCGTGGCCACGGAGCCCGCCGCCGCATCGCTGCTGGCAGGCAAGGAATGGAAGCCGCACAAGATCCAGGGCTGGACCCCGGATTTCATTCCCGACGTTCTCAACAGGGACATTTACGACGACCTCATCCCGGTTACGGACGAGCGGGCAATCGAGATAGCGCGTCGGCTTGCCTGCGAGGAAGGCATTTTTGTCGGCATTTCCTCAGGCGCCACTCTGGCTGCGGCGCTCGAAGTTGCCGCAAAGGCCGCGCGGGGATCGGTCATTCTGGCAATGTTGCCAGACACCGGTGAGCGCTACCTGAGCACGCCGCTGTTTGAGGGCATCAGCGAAGGCTCGGATGACGACTGGCTGGCGTCTCTCGCATAAAGTTTGAGCAGAAAGGCAAAATACCTGTTGGTTCCGGGGTGCCTGAGACCCAAATCACAGCGGTAATACTGAGCGCGTGGCAAGGTACAGGTTCCGCCGGCCGCGCGACGCACGCGACAACGGGTCCGGAAGCAATGGTCGTCTATGACGTTGGGACTGAAAAACTTCCTGTCTACCGGGGGCAGTTTCGCCGTTGCCGGCGACTTGCTTCGTGCCCTGGTCCCGCAGGCACAGTACTTCTCGTTCTACGACCAGACGCCCGCCTGCCTGTGGAGTAGCACCGGCTCCGACGACTTTGAGGTCGACAATGATGTCGCGGAGCTGGCGCAGGAAGCAACCCCGGCCCCGATGACGGATTCCTCCGTGCTGCATCGTACATTACCGTCCGGACGCACGGCGCTTTTGTTTTTCGTGCACAACCAGGAACGCCAGCGAACCGGCGTTCTCGCCGTCGTCTTCGCCGGTAATCCGGACCGGCCGCCGTCTCCCGGCTCCGGCGATCTTGAAAGCATGCTGTTGCAGACGGCGCGGATTATGGGCGAAGGATTACGCCAGGAGCGGCAGGTTCGGACAGAGCAGAGCCGCGCCATCGAGGCGGAGCAGGAGCTCAAGCTCGTTTACCAGGTCGACGAAAAAATCCACGGCACATCAAGGAGACATGCAAGCCTGGCGGAACTGGTCGGACAGAGCGGGCGCTTCCTCGGCATCGCGTACAGCGTCCTCCTGCTGCCGTCCAAGAGAATTCGCATCAGTGCCACGCATTCCAGCTGGAAGGGCGTAAACCGCAAAGTTTTGGACAGGTATCTGATCGGCACGCTGTTTCCCAGGATGCAGGGAACCACAGCGCCCGTCATTTTCGAAGTGCCCGCGGTGCCCGGTTCCGACAGCATTGCAGATCACGGCTACCAGACGATGGTCTGTCCGGTTACGGATCGCATGGGAAATGTCGAGGGTATCCTGGCGCAGCTCGGCCGGGTCAACAACGAACCGTTTCGCCTGTCCCACACACGCTTCATGTCGCACATCGTGCGAAAGGCCGAGTACGTCATAGAACAGTCTTTCGACGCAATGACCGGGCTAACCAACCGGGACGGATTCGAAGCGCAACTCAGTGAATCCACCGAGGCGCTGTCCGGAGACGACGACGCGCACCAGATTATCTATTTCGATCTCGACAACGTCCAGTTGATCAACGATACCTTCGGACATAAGGCGGGCGATGAGGTGATAACCCGTTTTGCCCAGATGCTCGAGCAGCATTTGCCGAAAAACGCTGTCGCCACTCGTCTGACCGGCGACGACTTCGCCGTCCTGCTGACCCACAGTACGCTCGACGATGCACTGCAACTGACCGCGATCGTTCGGCAAGGTAGCAAGTCGCTTCGGTACCTGGAAGGCGATAAGTCACTCCAGGTAACAGTCAGCATCGGGATTGCCGCGTTCGACCTCAAGACTCCGGAAGGCGACGCTCTGACAGCCGCCCGGATTGCCTGCGATTCCGCCAAGGATCACGGGCGCGATCGCGTCGAGGTATATGACCAGGATGATCAGAGCATCGTGCGTCGCTACGACGATATGAACCTCGTTGCGGATATTCAGAAAATGCTGGACGGCGACGGTTTCGAGTTGCTCGCGCAACCGATCGTGCCTTTGCAGAAGAAGCAGGAGTCTGTCCGTTTCGAGATTCTGATTCGCATGAAAGACAGTGACGGTAACAGCATCTCGTCTAAATCGTTCTTTTCCGCCGCGGAACGATACCAGCTGATGCCGCAGATAGATCGCTGGGTGGTATCGACGACCTTGCGAAAACTGGCGAGGCATAGCGCTGTTCTGCAGGCGTCCGGCGCGGCGTTCGCAATCAACCTGTCGGGACAGTCGCTCGGGGATGACGCTCTTCTCCGTTTCGTATCGCAGGAGATAGACTCGAGCGGGTTGCCTTCGCGATTGGTGTGCTTCGAAGTTACGGAATCGGCGGCTGTGTCGAATCACGCAAAAGCACAGGCATTCATCGACGCATTGCGCAAGCGCGGGTGCAAGTTCTCACTGGATGATTTCGGCGCGGGCCTGAGTTCGTTCGCCTATCTGAAGACCTTCCAGGTCGATACCCTGAAAATCGACGGCAGTTTCATCAAGGACATTGCGCAGAACCGGATTTCAGAATCGATGGTCGCGGCCATTACCCAGGTTGCCAAGGTGATGCGGCTCGAAACCGTCGCCGAGTATGTGGAAAGCGACGAGATCAGGACTTTTGTTGCCAGACTCGGCGTGGATTACGCGCAGGGGCACGCCGTGGGTAAACCCGCTCCGCTGGATCAGGTACTGGACAATCTGGCGCAGGCCGGCGAATCGAGCCCCCGGCGCCCACGAGAAACCATCGCCTGACGGCCTTCAAGCGCTGCGGGCCGGACCCATTTTTCGCCCGGCGGCGTTATCGGTCGCTTATTTAGCACGCAAAACTGCGCTCCTTCTGCCAAGACGTGCGCAGGACACTATAGACTTCGCCGGGTGAACTCATCGACCGGCAGGGCGTTGCAAGAGACCATAAGGGCG
>Ga0299906_10002049_pt1 | contig 16991 bp, 11 predicted proteins | sample RVTome_14_FD_200259 | JGI IMG/M metagenome (GOLD analysis project Ga0299906, IMG submission 200259) | Soil microbial communities from uranium-contaminated site in the Upper Colorado River Basin, Wyoming, United States - RVT145D125 (version 2) ...
CGGGCGGTCCAGGCGGGGGAACAGGTTCGGCTGGCGCGGGCGCCGGCTCCGGCGGGGGCGGTGCAGGCGGGGGAACCGGTTCGGTTGGCGCGGGCACCGGCTCCGGCGGGGGCGGTGCAGCCGGAGGTTCCTGTTTGGCTGTCGCGGGCGCCGGCTCAGGTAGTGGCGTTGCAGGTGGGGTTTCCGGTTCGGCTGGCGGTGTGGGTGCCGGCTCCGGTGGGGGCGGTGCAGGCGGGGGAACCGGTTCGGCTGGCGGTGTGGGTGCCGGCTCCGGTGGGGGCGGTGCGGGGGGGGGTGCCGGTTCGGCCGGCAGCCTGGGCGCCGGCTCCGGTGGGGGCGGTGTAAGTGGGGTTTCCGGTTCGGCCGGCGGCTTGGGCGCCGGCTCCGGTGGGGGCGGTGCGGGGGGCGGTTGTGGGCCGGCCGGTGGCGTTGGCCCCCGACTGGGGGAGGGCGAGATCGATCTCGGCATCAGATCGGGAAAGCTCGGGGAAGGGCGGGTCGGTCCGGTTGTCCCTGGACGCCCCAGTGCCTTCGACGGGGGTGGCCAGACCGTACGTGGGGCAGGTGCAGGCTGCTTGACAGGCATTTCGCCGCCAAGCAACCGGTCGGCGATCTGGCGCGTGGTTTCCCGGACGTCTGAGAATGGATGGTCGGCCGGGAATACGACCCCCAGGCGAACGCCGCCGGGAAGTGGTGCGGTGTACAGCAGTTGGTCGCGGTAGGCGCCGCTGACGCGCACATATTGGGCCGTGGCGCCGGAGGTGCCGCGACGGCGATCGGTCAGGGGCAGGCCTTCGGCCAACTGCTGGGCATCGCGCCGGGATAGACCGGCGAAGGCAAGCGCCTGGCCGTCCTTGGCCAGCAGGCAGCCCGGCAGTCCCAGTTGGTCGCACAAAGCATGCAAGGTCGAGCCGGCGGCTTCGTAACGCCGGCGCAACGATCGGGTCGGAGTAGGCGTTGGTCCAGGTTTAGCCTGCGGCGTCCGTCGCGGTTTGGGCAAGGGCCCGGTGCCTGGCAGCGGCCCGGTGCCGCCGAAAGTTTTGGGCGCCTCAAGGGCGCGGGTCAGCACCGCCGGCAGTTCCGGCAAGTAGAACGGCTTGGTCAGGACGCCTTGGACCTGTACGTCCTTAAGTTCATCTTCGCCGGAGCCAACCATGGGAATGGCGACGATCTTCAAGTCGGCCGAGCGGCGGCGCAGCAGGCGGACCAGGTCGGCGCCGGACATGTCCGGTAGGCCAAAGTCGATGATCGCCAAATCAAACGCATGATGGGAGACAAGATCTTCGGCCTGGCTGCCGCTCGTGGCCAGGGCGACTGCGTACTCACCGGTATCTTCCAGCGACTGCCGAATCAGCATGCCGAATTCGCGGTTGGCGTCGACGATGAGTACCGGCGTGGTCATGTCATCAATGTAGCACGCCCGCCGGGCGCTTGCCAATGTCCCGGGGCGCGCTCAGTTGTCGGGGGTCTGGCTGGGCGTGGCGGTGGAGCTTGCCGTCGGAGTGGATGTTGGCGTGCTCGTCGATCCGGCCTCCGTGGCCGTCGGGCTGCTGGTTGCTGTTGCCGTGCTCGGGGAGGTCGGCGGCGCCGGCACCACGATCTTGACCCAGAAGGATTGGTCCCCCTGGGGACCAATGCCGAAGAACTCGCCATCGGGTGTGCGCAGCTTCCAATACCCCTGGTAGGTGCCCGGTTCGGCAGGGGCCTTCATATCGACCGCCAGGTCGACGATTCCGTCGGGCGCCACCTCGCTGGAGAGGGAGACCGTGTCCGGTGCGTTCAGGCGGTTGCCGCCGAAGAACGATAGCAGGTAGGCGGGTGTCCAAGTGCAGGAGCCGGTGTTGCGCAAGCGCCAGATTTTGACAAAGGTCTCCCCTGGGTCCAGTTGGCTGTTGTCACGCACGGTGACATCATCGATGAAGGCCGCCCGGTTGTCGCAGGGCTCGTCGTCGGTCGGGGCTGGGGTTGGCGATGGCTGCGGGCTGGCAAGCACAGGCTGGGTTTGCCGGGCTACGCCGGTGGCTGCGATGCCTGGGCCGGTCCGCGTCAGCACTGCCTCGACCGTCAAAGCGGCCGCGGCCACGCTGGGCGTAGCGCTGGCCGGGGGCGCCTGGCCGAGCAAGTTGCAGCCCGCCAAGAGCGCACCCACCAGCAGCAGAAGGGGAAGTTGACGCAGTTTGTCCATGACCATTTGCTCGTGTGTGAGCTGGGCGATTCTACCGCGCCATGGCCGGCGGCGGTTAGCGACAAAGCAAAGCGCCCGGGATAGGCCCGGGCGCTGTGGTTGCACGGAGATTGGGCGTTACTTCCAGGTGCGGATGTCGATCGTCAGCACCGGGGGGTTGGCACCCGAGATCTTTTCGATCTCAAAGCGGCCGATGCGGCCTTCGCTGGTCTGGAAACAGAGCCAGTCGCCGACCTCGAAGTCGTCAAAATCGATGCGGTCATCAGATAATTCGCCGTCGTCGTCGCAGTCCTCGAAGTCGGGCACACCATCGGTCCATAGGAAGGCCTCGGCGTCGTTGACGGGGGTCAGGTAGCGCTCGACGGCGCTGATCGACTCGTACCATAGGTCGCGATCGGCATTGCTGTCTGCCGGGCTCTCCCCCTCGTCCAGATCCACATGGAACGAAGGCTTGAGCTCAATCTTGGCGGTCTTATACACGCTGGGTGCCGGCGTCGGCGTCGGGCCAACGACGATCTGGACCCAGAAGGCGACGTTGGCATTGGCGCCGATGCCGAAGTTCACCCCGGTGGCGTTCTGCAACAACCAGTTGCCGCGGTAGGTGCCGTTGCTGGCAGGTGCCTCGAGGTCGACCGAAAGGTCGACCGTGCTGTTGGGGGGGACATTGCCGGACAGCGGCTGGCTGGCAGGTCCATCCATCGAGCGGCCACTGTCGAAAACCAGCTTGTATTGGGTCGTCCAGGTGCAGGTGCCGGTGTTACGCAAGCGCCAGGTCTTGGTGAAATCCTCACCCGGTTCGAAGTACGTGTCATCCGGGACGGTCACATCCGAGAGGAAGGAAGCACGATCGGTGCATCCGGTTGGGACCGGTGTGGCCGTGGGACCGGCTGGTGTGGCCGAGGCTGGCGGTGTGTTCGTGGCGGCCGCTGTCGGCGAGTCGGTCGGCAGTTGGCCGGCCGACCGGGTCAGCTCGGCGGCGACGGTTTCGGCGGCGGCCGTGGCGCTGGCATCCTCGGTCGCCTGCTGGCCGGCGCTGGTTCCCAAACCTGGCATGTTACAGGCCGCCAGAATCAGGGACAGCAGAACCGGGACGGCAAAGACAATGAACGGGCGGCGTGGCATCGAGTCCTCCTTGAAGGACCACAGCTTTGGCGGATATCGGGTTGGTTGCAAGGTGCGTTCCAAGCTGTACGATTGCATGCTAGCTATGTCAGGTTCAATCGTCAAGAGGGGAGGTGCAGTTGGGAGAGATTCAGGCGGCCGTTGCTAGCGAGGCTGGGTCTTCGTCATCCATCAGCAACCGGCTGCCATTCATGCTCCAGGCACCGGCATGCTCGATGTGCACCGGAACCAACTGGCCCCGCAGTTCGGCGGGGTGTTCGAAGAAGACCAGCTTGTTGGTGCGGGTGCGGCCCTTCCAACGGCCCTGGTACTCTTGCTCGACCAGCACCTCGACGGTCTGCCCCAGGTGGGACCGGTTGATGTCAGCTGAGATCTGCTCCTGCAGACTCTCCAGGATCCGGTAGCGCCGCATTTTCTCGGCCTCGGGAACGTCGTCGGGCATGCGCCGTTCGGCGACCGTGTTGGGCCGCGGGGAGTAGCGCGCCAGGTGGGCAACGTCGAGTTTGAGTTCGGCCAGCAGATCGTAGGTCCGCTGGAATTGGTGGTCGGTTTCGCCAGGGAAACCGACGATGATGTCGGTGCCGATGGAGACACCCTGGATGTGGTCCCGTATGCGTGCGATCAGGCGGCGGTAGTCGTCGGATGAATAGCCGCGCTTCATCCGTTCGAGCACCTGATCGTCGCCGGCCTGCGCCGGAACTTCGATATGCTCGCAGACTTTGGGCAATTCGGCGACGGCCTGGAGCAGGTCGTCATTCATCCAATTGGGGTGTGATGTCAGGAAGCGAATGCGATCGATGCCATCAACCTGATGGACGATCCGCAGCAGGTCGGCCAATGTGGGGCCATCGTCCACCTCCATGCCGTAGCGGTCGACGATCTGCCCCAGCAGGGTGACCTCACGCACACCTTGATCGGCCAACTGGCGAACCTCGGATGTGATCTCGCCAACCGATCGGCTGCGTTCGACGCCGCGGCGATAGGGAATGATGCAGAAGGTACAGGCGTGGGAGCAGCCGTAGACGACAGGCACGTGGGCTGAAACCAGCCGGCCGCGCGCCTCAAGCGGCAGCAGTAGATCGCCATCCATCACGGCGTGGCGAGCCTGGGTCTCCTTAAGCTGCAGGGAGCGCCCGTCCTGCTTGGTCAGATGCGCCACCAACGGGCTGGGATCCGACGGAGGCGAGAAAACATCTACATACGGGAAAAGGGCCTCGAGTTCTGGATTGCCCTTGACGCCTACCAGGCAGCCCATCAGGTTGATCACCAAATCGGGGCGCTCGTCCTTCAAGGGGCGCAGCGATGTCAGGCGGCCGTAGGCCCGGTCCTCGGCGCTCTGGCGTACGACGCAGGTGTTGAGCACGATGACGTCGGCGTCCTCGGCCCGCCGGGTCGTTTGGTAGCCAAGCAGCTCCAGCGACGACGCCACTCGCTGGGAGTCGGCGACGTTCATCTGGCAGCCTGCCGTCCAAATGTAGTATTTCATGCGTAGGTCATTGCCCCTGCTCCCAACAGGCGGCGATTCTACCATAGGGGTTTATCGACCCAGCCGGGCGATGTCCACAGTATGATGTGGCCCATGCGAGTGAGCAACCTCATGCTGGTGCTATTCGGTCTGACGCTGCTGGCGGCCTGTGGACCGGCCGCGGCCCCGGTGGACCCGCCCGCCACAGCCACGGCCAGCCCGGCTCCGCACGCCTCGCCAACCGCCAGACCGGCGCCAAGTGCGACGCCGACCGCGGTCTGCAGCGAGGACAACGGGGTCAGCCAGCTCCTGGCGTATGACAGCCCGATTTTGGCGCAGCCAGTGCGGGTTTGGGTCTACCAGCCGCCGTGTGCCGCTTCCTTAGACCGCCCGCTGCCGATCCTGATCCTGCTGCACGGCAAGCCTTACACGGAAACGCACTGGCCGGGCCTGGGCCTGGTTGAAGTGTATGAGACCGGCTTGGCTGCCGGCCGCTGGGGCCCGACACTGATCGTGGCGCCGCACGCACCTGAACCGCTGTTCAGTTCGTCGGATGGTGGTCCTAACTCCTACGAACAAGAGCTGCTGGAAGGTGTGTTGCCGTTCGTGGCAGATTGGGCATCGACTCTTGGCCAGCCGGGCGAGTTGTCGCTGGCGGGAATCTCACGCGGCGGCGTTTGGGCATTGGAAACCGGTCTGCGCCATCCGGACAGATTTGTGTGGGTGGGCGGCATCAGTCCGGCGCTGGCAGTCAACTACGCTCGGCCGGCCTACGACCCGCTTGTACTGGCGCCGTCTACGACCGAACTGCCGGCGCACATACTGCTCCTGGCGGGCGAAGATGATTGGGCACGTCCCCATACCGAACGGCTGGCCGGCCTGCTGCAGGGCAAGGCCGACGACCTGCGCCTGGAAATCGTGCCTGGCAACCACAGCGATCCAACCTGGTCGGCGGCGCTGCCCCGAATTCTGGCATACCTGGTGCCCAGCCGCTAACAGCCTCGGACATCCGTTCGCATTTTCGCTTTCTAAGCGGCCAAACGAATTCGAGTACAATACGCCCGCTGGAGGGAGGCCTGCGCATGATGGACAACGAACAGAGCGCGTCCGACGTCATCATGGCTTATCGTCGGCGGCGAGAACGCATGGTGCCGCTGCTTTTAGGCGGTGCGGCCGTCCTGCTGCTGGTCGTCGGTTTGGTGCTGGTCGCCCTGTGGCTTTCGGGGGACAGCCCGCCCCAGCTGCCGGCTTTATTTGCCAGTGCCACGCCCACACCAACGGAGACTTCAACGCCGGCGCCGCCAACGGCAACCCCGACGGCCAGCCTCACACCGACGGTCACCATGACGGCGACGGCTTCTGGGCCACGCGTCTACCTGGTCCAGGAAGGCGATACGTTGACTTCGATCGCCGAGCAGTTTGAACTCGAGCTGGACCTGCTGCTGGCCTACAACCCGGAAATCGCCGACAGCGGCACGATCTTCGTCTCGCAAGAGGTCATCATCCCGGCGCCGGATGCCGAATTCCCGACCCCGACTCCGCTGCCAGACAATTTGTTGCCCGGCACGCTGATTACGTATGTCGTGCGGGCGGGCGACACGCTGGCTTCGATCGCACTTGAATTCAACAGCACCTTGGAGGCCATCGTCGAGGAGAACGAACTTGAGGACGCCAACGACATCCAGATCGGCGACCGGCTCGAAGTGCCCGTTAACTTGGTGACGCCGGTGCCAACCAACACACTGGATCCCAACCCGCCAACGGCGACCTCCACCCCCCTTCCGTAGCCGTCAGCCAGACACACACACAAACCTGACGCCCCCAATCTTGGGGGCGTGTTCATTCACCGGTGCTGGTTTCCCGGGCGCCTCTGTCGGGAAGGGCCTTCTCGATCTCCCGCCGCACCGCCGGATCGGTCTCTTGGGCCAGGGCCGCCAGGAGTGCGGGACGGGCGCGGCCCGGCTCTATTTGTGCGAGCGCCCACGCGGCGGTGGCGCGGGCTTCCGGCGCCGGATCCCCCTTGAGCACCCCTTCCAGAGCCTGGGCCGTCTCGACTAGCCGCAGATTGCCGGCGGCGGCGGCCGCGTTGCGCACGAGTCCTGCTCGCTTGGCCCGTTTGAGGGGGCTTCCGCGCATTGCTTCCTGGTACGCCGGAGTGTCGAGCTGGAGGAATTCGGTCAAGCCAGCCTGCTGTAGAAACGGGCGAGTTTGGTAGACCGGATCGTCGGTCGGCTCGGCGAAGCGCTGGTTCCAGGGGCAAACCTGCTGGCACACGTCGCAACCGAAGACCCAATCGCCGGCCAACCGGCGCTGTTCGGCTGTCAGGTCGCCGCGCAGTTCGATGGTCAGGTAGGAAATACAGCGGCTGGCGTCGAGCGTTCGGTCGGGCAGGATGCAGGCAGTCGGACAGGCTTCCAGACAGCGCGTGCAGCTGCCACAATGATCGGCCCGCATCGGCTGATCGGCTGGCAGTCCGAGGCCGAGCAGCACCTCCGCCAGGAAGAAGTAGGAGCCGCGTTGCGGGTGGATCAGGCAGGTGTTCTTCCCAATCCAACCCAGGCCGGCCCGCTGCGCCAGCTCACGCTCAAGGATCGGTCCGGTGTCGGTATGAATCCGGTGGGGAATGGACCGCCCGACCCAGCCTTCCAAGTCGGCAATCAGTCGCTCGAGGCGTTGCGGGATGACGTCGTGGTAGTCATCGCCCAGGGCATAGGCGGCCACCCGCGCCTGCGACCGCTCGGCCGGCGCCGGGTCGTGCGGCAGGTAGTTCATGCCCAGCACCAGGATCGATTGGCACGAAGAGAGCAGCCGGCGAGGATCGGAGCGCACGCGATGGGCGCGGTCGGTCGCCAGGTAGGCCATTTGGCCATGCCGGTCATGGTCCAACCACCGCTGATACACGTCGAGGTGCGGCGGCGGGTCGGGTGTGGTCACCCCGAACAGGTCAAAGCCAAGGTCGCTGGCCCGCCGGCGCAGACGAGACTTTAGCTGGTCCGGTGAGTGCACGGGCTCATTCATCGCAGGCATTCTAGCGCGGACGCGCAACCGCCTACACCGGGGGGACGGTTGCCAAGGAAGGGGGAAGGATGGGTTAGTTGTCTGTCAGGAAAGCACTGATCGATTCGGCGGCCCGGTGACCGGCGCGCATGGCCGTCACGACCAGGTCGGGGCCGGTGACGGCGTCGCCGCCGGCAAACACGCCCGGCCGCGTGGTGGCGCCGGTTTCCGGGTCGGCCACGATCAGCCCCCAATTGCGGGTCTCGAGGTCAGGTGTGGTCTCACCCAACGTGGGATCTGGCCAATAGCCGAGCGCCAGCACCACGGTGTTGGCTGGCACCAGGAAGTTGCTGCCCTCGATCGGTACTGGCCGGCGCCGGCCGCTCGAATCGCGTGCGCCCAGGCGGCACGACAGGCACTCGACCACCGCCACCCGGCCGTCCTTACCGGCAAGAAAGCGGATCGGCTGGGTTAGGAAGCGGAATTGGGCGCCCTCTTCTTCGGCATGGAGACGGTCGTGGGCGTTGCCAGGCATCTCGGGTTCGGTGCGTCGGTAGAGGCAGGTAACCTCGGCCGCGCCCAGGCGCAGGGCCGTGCGCAAGCAGTCGGAGGCGGTGTCGCCGCCGCCGATGACGACGACCCGCTGACCAATCTCGACCGGTGGCTGGGCGTCCGGCGGAAGCAGATCTGGATCAACCTTGGACTGCATCAGGAAACCGCTGGCCTGGAAGACACCGGGCAGATCGGTTCCGGGGATGTCGACAGCGGCATCGACCCAGGTGCCAACTGCCAGATAGGCTGCATCGAAGCCCTCGGACAGCAGATCGTCGACCGTGTGATCGGGACCTACCGGGTCAGCCAACTTGAACTCAACGCCGGCCTCAATGAAGGCGTCGATGGATTGCTCGACGACGCCAGCCGGCAGCTTGAAATCGGGGATGCCATAAAGCAATAAGCCACCTGGCGCCGGGTTGCGTTCGAAAATGGTGACGGCATGGCCGGCTGCCCGCAGGCGGGCGGCACAGGCCAAGCCCGAGGGTCCTGAACCGACGATCGCCACGTGCCTTCCGCTGTCCAGGCCAACCGGCAGCGCGCCATGGCCCGCCTGGCGGGCGTAGTCGGTGACGAACGCTTCCAAGGCGCCGGTCAGGACTGGATCGCCGGCCTTGATGCGGACGCAGGCGCCCTGACACAAGCTGTCGTGCGGGCAAACCAGCCCACAGACCTCGGGCAAGCTGCTCGTCTGGCGGTAGACGTCGGACGCCCCGATGAAGTCGCCCTGTTCAATAAGCCACATGGCGGTCGGAATGTCGTTGTGCACCGGGCAGGCCTGCTGGCATGGCGCCGGGTCGGGGCAATGCAGGCATACGGAAGCAATCGAGCGTACTTGTTCGGGTGTCAGCGCCTGGAGCGCCGGCTCAAAGTCGCATACCCGAAGCTCCGGCGGCCGCTCGGCGGGTGTGTAGCGGAAGGCATTGGCGCGCGCCTTACGGTCGATTGGCAGTTCGGCTCCCAGTTTCCAATCCATCCCAACCACTCCCAGGCTTTCAGGCCAAACAGATGGTATGCCGTCTGCCGGGCAGCCCAATAGCAACAGTTGTCACTATTGCTGATGAAACCTGTCACCAATTGGTAGCATTGCTGGCTGAACTACAAGTGAGATTCGAGGAAGGTTCCGGTGTGAGAACCGGGGGTCTTGACGATCTGCTCGGGTGTGCCTTCGGCGACGACTCGCCCGCCTGCATCACCGCCCTCCGGGCCCAGGTCGATCACCCAATCGGCCACTTTGACGATGTCGGGATGGTGCTCGATGATCAGAACGGTGTTGCCGGCGTCGACCAATTGCTGCAGGACTTCGATCAACTTGTGGACGTCGGCGGCATGCAGGCCAACCGAAGGCTCGTCGAGGACGTACAGCGTGTTGCCGGTGCTGACTTTGGACAGCTCGCGGGACAACTTGACGCGCTGGGCCTCACCGCCGGATAGTGTTGGCGCCGGTTGGCCGATCTTGAGGTAACCCAGGCCGACGGCCTGCAACGTCTCCAAGCGGCGTTTGATGGGATCGAAGACCGCAAAGAACTCGGTGCCTTCCTCGATAGTGGTGTCGAGCAAGTCGGCAATGCTGCGGCCCTTGAACCGAATCTGCAGGGTCTCCCGGTTGTAACGGCTGCCGCTGCACACCTCGCAGGGCACATAGATATCCGGCAGGAACTGCATCTCGATCTTGAGCTGGCCCTGCCCCTGGCAAGCCTCACAGCGGCCACCGCGCACATTGAAGGAGAAGCGGCCGGGTTTGTAGCCGCGGATCTTGGACTCCGGCAGCTCGCTGAATAACGAGCGGATATGGTCGAACACGCCGGTGTAGGTACCGGGATTGGAGCGCGGCGTGCGGCCGATCGGGCTCTGGTCGATATTGATGACCTTGTCGATGTGCTCGACGCCGTCGATTCGATCGTGATCCCCGGCCAGCTCACGCGAACCGTGCAGTTGGTTGGCCAGGCCCTTGTACAGCACTTCGACCATCAGGGTCGACTTACCCGAGCCCGAAACGCCGGTGATGCACACGAACTTACCCAGCGGAATGCTGACGTCGATGTCCTTTAAGTTGTTTTCGCGGGCGCCAATGACTTGAAGGTGCTTGCCCTTGCCCTGCCGGCGTTCGTCGGGGACCGGCAACTCAAGGTCGCCGGCCAGAAAACGGCCGGTAACCGAGCGTTTGACCTTGGCCACCTGGGCCACCGTGCCCTCGGCCACTACCTCGCCGCCGGCTTCGCCGGCGCCCGGGCCCAAATCGATAATCCAGTCGGCGGCGCGCATGGTGGCTTCGTCATGCTCGACCACCAGTACGGTGTTGCCCAGGTCGCGCATCCCTTCCAGCGTATGGATCAGCCGGTCGTTGTCGCGCGGGTGCAGTCCGATCGAGGGCTCATCCAGGACATAGAGCACGCCCATCAGGCGCGAGCCAATCTGAGTTGCCAATCGGATGCGCTGGGCTTCGCCGCCCGACAGCGTGCCGGCCGACCGGTTGAGGGTCAGGTAGTCGAGTCCGACGTCGACCAGGAAATCGAGCCGGTCGTGAACCTCGCGCAGGACGCGTTCGGCGATGGTCCGGGCGCGCTTGTTGAGCGGCCCTCGGGCCGACTGGAGTTTCTCGACCCACTGTAGGCTGGCGGCCACCGGCCAGTCAGTCACCTGCTTGATGCTGGTGTCGTCGATGGTGACGGCCAGCGCTTCGGGGCGTAACCGAGCGCCTTGACAGGCCGGGCACGGCTTTTCCGACATGAACTCCTGGATCTTGCCGCGCACGTAATTGGAGGTGGTTTCCTGGTAGCGCCGCTCCAGGTTGCCGATCACGCCTTCGAAGGCAGTCGAGTATTCCGATTTGCGCCCATTGCGGCCGACATAGTGCACCTCGACTTCCTTGCCGTTGGTGCCATACAGCACCAGGTCGAGCTTGTCGCCAGGCAGTTCGGCGACCGGCGACTCCAGATCGATATCGTAGTGCTCGGCGACGGCTTCGACCAGCTGCCAGTAGTAACTGCGCCGCTCGCCATCCCGGCTGGACCACTCGAGCGCGATCACCGCGCCTTCAGCTAATGACATCGACGGGTCAGGGATGATCCGGTCGGGGTCGATCTCGAGCCGCGTACCTAAGCCCTGACAGGTTGGACACGCGCCGTGTGGTGTATTGAAGGAAAACGTGCGCGGTTCGATTTCGGCGATCGTCGTCCCGTGCTCTGGGCAGGCCAGGTCTTCCGAAAATGGGATGTCATTCGATTCCTGGCCGTCCAAGTTGGCGGCGATCAGCGAACCATCGCCCCAACGCAGTGCGGTTTCCACCGAGTCAGTCAGCCGGCTGAGGAAGGCATCGCTCTCTTCCGGGCTGTCGGGCTCCTGGAGAACCAGCCGGTCGATGACGATCTCTATCGTGTGGTTCTTGTAACGATCGAGCTCAATGTCGTCTTCAATCGAGCGCACTTCGCCGTCAATCCGCGCCCGAATGAACCCGGAGCGACGGATTTCGTCGAGCGCACCCTGGTGCGTGCCCTTGCGGCCCCGGACCAGCGGCGCCAGCAGCATCAGCCGGCTGTCGTTCGGCAGCTGCCGGATCGAATCGACAATCTCTTGGGCCGACTGTTTCATCACTAGCCGGCCGCAAATCGGGCAGTGGGGGACGCCGATGCGGGCGAACAGCAGGCGCAGGTAGTCGTAGACCTCGGTGACGGTGCCGACCGTCGAACGCGGGTTGTGCGAGACACCGCGCTGGTCGATTGAGATCGCCGGCGACAGGCCTTCGATGTAGTCGACATCGGGTTTGTTGAGCTGGCCAAGGAACTGGCGGGCGTAGGCGCTGAGCGATTCGACGTAGCGGCGCTGACCTTCGGCGAAGATGGTGTCGAATGCAAGCGATGACTTGCCCGAACCGGACAAGCCGGAGATGACTACCAGTTTGTCGCGAGGGATCTCCAGGCTGATGTTCTTAAGATTGTGTTCGCGAGCACCGACAACGGTGATCTTGTCCTGGGCCATCGAGCCAACCGCACCTGTCGCAACCAACGGGAAGAGGGCAACAGCGAATTATAACGGACCGGCCTATGTAAGCCGAAGACCAGACTTCCCCCGCGAGGGGGATTTTGCTATTGGTTGGAGGGCGTTTCGTCGGGGGTCGGGCCGGCGTTGGACGAGACGGTTTTGCCGCACCAGGGGCAATTGGCGGCCTGCATCGAGATGACGGCCTGGCAGTGAGGACACTTGCGCCGGCTTTCGGGCGCCGGAAGGCCGCCGTCGAGGTCGGCCGCCAGCCGCACGACATCGTAGGCCGACAGGTCACCAGTGCCCGGCCGGGGCCCTTGCCCGCTGAGCCGTGTGCCGCGATGGTCCGTATCCAAGTAGTACCCGTGGGAACGCAAGTGTTGTTCCCAATCGGCCGATACGGTGCCCTGCTCGCCGCGTGCTGCTTCCTTCTTAGCGCGCTGTGCCAATTGTTGACGGGCCTCCGGGGGCAGCGACTCAAGGACTTCCTCCGGCCACTCCTGCGGGGTCTGCTCCCCGCCGGCGGTCAGTTTGCGGAAGCGTTCGATCGTCTCGGTGGGGTCGCGGGGCGGAAGGACGGCCGGTGTGCCGGCACTTGCTGGTGGATCCTCAGAAGGCGGCTCGCCGTCGACCGTTGCTTGCGGCGGCACCGTTTGCTGGTGGCCACAGGCATCGCAGGCGAGCAAGTAGCCACCGTCGAGCGTCGGCAGGCGGCGCATCGGCCCCTGGCACTCGGGGCAGGTTGTTGCGAGCGGGTGCTCGTCCGAGGTCAACGAGCGCGACCATCCATCAGGTCAGTGGGCCTTCGTAGGAGCGCTCACGTACCTTGGTCACGTTGCCGGTGGCCCGCTCCTGGTTGACTTGGTGGAAGCGGCCGGCGTAGGTCTGGTTGCGCCATTCGAAGGCAGTGTCAAGTCCTTCGGTGTCGGCCGGCACACGTAAGGTCGAGCCAACGTAAGCCGAATCGGCTGGCTGCGAGTAGCGGCCGGCCCGGATCAAGAGGAGTACGGCCGGGATGCTGTAGCCCATCAGCGCCAAAACGAACAGTATCGCCAGGTTGAGCGCGAGTGAGCCCTGGAAGTCCACCAGGCGGATGGCAATGGCGCCAATCACCAGGATGAGCGCCACCAGGAGTGAGACCAGGTGCGCCTGCAAACGGGCATTGGCCGCTTCCTCACTTTGAGCGGAATGGCGAGCGTGGCAGTCGGCGCACAGCGGGACCCGGAAGGTGACGATCTGGCGCTCGCCCAGGCCGGCCCCGCGGTAAACGGTGGCGGTATGGGCCAGACGTGCATTGGCCGGTGCCCGGGTGCAGTGGGCGCACATGTCGTTGGGGAAGACCGGGCGACTGTCCGTGAGAACCACCCGGTAGCGCAGCCCGGGGACGGGCTCGTCGGCCGGTCGTTCGACCGGGCCTTCCTCACCCTGCTCGGCGACAGGGGCAGGCGTTAGCGGCGGCTCGGGTTCGGACGCCTTCTCGGCGGCCGCACCAGCCCAGTAAGCTGCCGCCGCTTGCAGGGCAGCCTCGCTCGGCTGCTCCTCGGCGTCCGCCTCTAAGGCGGGTTCCTGTTCCAGCCCGGCTCGCTCGGAATCTTCAAAGTCCAGGTCTTCCAGGAAGGAGTCGTCGGTCCAGTCCGGCTCCTGCGACTCCATTGGGATAGGCTCCTCGGTTTCCTGGGAGAACCCCAAGCGGGTCGCCAGGTCATCTGGGGTTTCAGGATCTTCGTCCGCAGGCGGTTCATCACCCCACAGGGCGGCCAACAAATCCTCGCCGTCCGCCTCGGCAGGAGGCGCCGGGCTATCGTCGGGCTCGGAGGCGGCCGCGGCCTCGGCGCGCAACCAGGCCGGCATGGCCGGCGCAGGCTCAAAGTCACCCGGCAGGTCGGCCTCGTCGGGGGCAGAGTCGGCCCCAAACGGCGGGGTGTATTGTGTGCGCTCCGAGTCCTCGGGTTCGGGCAAAGGCAGCTCATCAGCGGCCTCATCGGCCCGGTCTTCGGCGGCCAGCCAGCCAGCTGGTTCGTCTTCGATTGGCTCAGGCGGCCAGCCGGTTTCTGCGGCCGGTTCGGCCTCGGCGGCCCAATCCGGAAGTTCGGCATCGGCTGGCTCGTCAGCCGGGCCGTCGGGCTCGTCTGCCCCGATCATGGTGTCGAAAGCCGCCATTTGCTGGTCGTCGGCCAAATCGCCGAAGGCTTCCAGTGGGTCGCCAAGTGCCTGCTCGGTCGCGGCCGGCAGGGATTCTTCCTCTAATTCGTCAGGCCACAGATCGGCATCTTCGGAACCGAGGACCGCTTGCGCTCCGGCCGGCTCGTCAAACTCCGGTGTCCAGGAATCGTCAGCTATTGCCTCGGCTTCCTTTTCGATGAGCCTGTCGTCTGGCTGCTCGACTTCGGAGGCGTACTCGGCCTCGGGTTCGATCGGCGCCGGCATCCCTGACGGCTCCGGGGTGGGGGCCGGCTCCGGTTCGAGCGGTACGTCCGGCTCGACCGGGGCTGGAGGCACTGGCGCCGCTCGCTCGGCCGGCCGCTCTTCCAGGGAGCGGCGGGCGACGGCTTCGGGCCAGACCCATTGCTGAAGCGCAAACCGGCTCGTTCGTGGATAGCTGGCCGGGATCTTGCCGTACATCACACGCTCGCCGGCTTCTTCGGTGACGAATTGGGATTGGCAGTTGCCGCACGAAATGTAATCGGGGAACCGGTCCATCACCTTCAATTCGAGCGCGTCGCGCCCGCAGATCGGACAGGACATCCCTGCAAGATAGGCGGGGTCGATCGAACGTCGGGGTGTAGGCGCCATGGTCAGTCTATCCGCTCCTGGGGAGCACAGAGTGCCTTGAATCTAACATACGCGCTGGGATGGGGCAATTAAGCGCTGGTCCCATCGATCCGACCTATACCAGGGCCGGCCGCGTAGAACTGGATCAGGCCCCAGCGGCCGTTGACCATCCAGGCCGGATCTGCGGCTTCGGCTCGACGGATCACATCGGTCGACAAGCCGACGGCCAGTTCACACTTGAGCGAGCGCAGCAGGGCGACCGGCGCCGGCAGGTAGTCGAGCGCCGGCGCCAGTGCTTGTGTCGGCGGCCAGCGGCGGTCACCCAGCAGGCGGCGGTAATTGGCGTCGCCCTTGACCAGGATCAAACTGGATGAGGCCAGCGTCGTTCGCAAATCGGATGGCAGCTCCCAGCCGGCCAACGGGGAGGTCCAGTAGGTGTGCGATGCCAGCTCCAGCCGGCCAGCCCGCTGGGCCTCGACCAGGGAACCGGCTAATGATCGGCCCGCGTCGTTGCTCCGCGTGAGCGCTTGCAGCGTTACCTGCCAGTCGAGCAGGGTAGCGTCGGACACAAAGGTCGGGTGGCCCTTAAGATGTAACCACAACCGGCATCCGTGAGTCAGCAGACGTTGGACGAGGTCGAGGTCTGCCAGCAGCTCGGCGCCGGCGTTGTCGAGGACCAAATCAATCTGGCGGTTTGGTGGCAGAGTAGCCAACAGGTTGACCACATCTGCCCGGTTGTCCATCAGCAATCGCTCGCCTGACGGGGAGGGGGCCTCGTTCCCTGGCTCATCCCCTCCCGGCCACAGACTCAAGTCGGCCTGGTTGCCCCACAGGGACGACAGGAGAAGGTCGGCCAGCGACCGAAGGTCGGGACCGAACGGCATGGCCGCCAGGCCATGTTCTAGACCGCGCTGTTTCTGGATGCGGAACGGATCGGTCTGCTGGGGGCGCGCCGGGTTCCAGCCGGTGGCGACCAACATGCGCCGGTAGAAATAGGTCTCGACGAAGAACCAGGGCGGCGTCAACCAATTCTGACCGACGTAGGGTTCGACGTACTCCCGCCAGGTCGTCTCATCCTCCAAACCGATGGATTCAAGCTGACGAATCGGCCCAGCCGGGATTTCGGCCGCCAGGGACTCAACGGCCCGGCCCCGATGGGGAGCCAACTTGGTGTCGCTTAGGGTTCGGCGCGCGATGTCGGGGAGACGCTGTCTGATCGAGTGATGTGCCCAGCTAGCGACAACCTGGCCGGTGGTTGGAGGTGGTGGCTGGCGCCAGTTGAATTCCTGCGTCATTGCCTGCGGATCGAAACGGGGCCCGGGCTACAAGGCCGACAAGATGGCAGCGGCGATGCCGACACCGATCGAGGTCAAGGTTCCGACCAGGAAGTACTCGGCGAATGCCTGATCTTCGAACTCGGGGAAGCGCACCGCCGACTTGGCGGCGATGCCGATGGCGACGGCGGTTGGCGCCTGGACCAGCATCAAGGCGAAGGCAAGCGTACGTTCGACGACGCCGATGACTTCGCCGGCGCCCAGTCGTCCGGGTTGCTCCTCGACTTCGTCCGGCCGGACGCGGTCAATAACGCTCACCGTGAGCATGGTCCCCCAGGCCCAGCTGGCGAGCAGCCCGCAGACAATCTTAAGAGCGGCCGCTGGCAGGTGGACCAGGGGGAAGCGGGCAGGCAGGCCGAGGTAAGGGGCGGCGGCGAAAGGCAGCAATCCCAACAGCGCAAGGCCAAACGGAAGCAGATGGCTGTCGACCGATCCGTGGCGCAGGCCGGCCCCCAGCTGGCGTGCGAGACGGCGGCGGTGCCCCCAGGCAGCGGCTTCGGTCAGCACGAAGGCAGCCGCAAAAGCAGGCAGCGCGGCACGGTTTGGCGGCCAGCCGGAGAGCAGCCAGGCTGCCGACCACACT
>Ga0299906_10002050_pt1 | contig 16983 bp, 18 predicted proteins | sample RVTome_14_FD_200259 | JGI IMG/M metagenome (GOLD analysis project Ga0299906, IMG submission 200259) | Soil microbial communities from uranium-contaminated site in the Upper Colorado River Basin, Wyoming, United States - RVT145D125 (version 2) ...
GGTGCGCAAGGACTTTCTCCAGTACCGCAACCTCGTCAAGGTGGGGGCGGGGGATATCCGGGCTGACATCGAGCAGGCCCGAGCCTCGCGGGTGGAGCGCCACCGGTGAAGCAGTACCTCATCGACACCAACGCCCTTATCTCCTTCGTCACCGACCGCAACGCCGCTCAGCAGGAGTCGGTGGCCAGGCTCTTCGAACAGGCGGCCAAGGCCAGGGTGACAGTGCTCTGCCCTCAGAATGTGCTCGTCGAGTTCGCCTACGTCATGGACAAGGTCTACCGGCAGCCCAAGCCGCTGGTCCGGCAGATGATGACCGATTTCATCGCCCTGCCGGGGGTGACGGTGGTCAATGACGTCGACTTCGCCGAGGTGCTCGACCTGTGGCCCGAACCGATCGCCGACCTGGGCGACGCGCTGGTGGCGGCAGCGGCACGCGGGGCAAAAAGGGTGGCGGTGGTTACCTTTGACAAGGATTTCATCCGGGCGATCAAGGGACTGAGGATCGCGGTGTGGGAGGGGGGTAGGGAAGACCTTTGATGAGCGAAAGAGATGCCGCCGAGTAACGTGGGCACGACGAAGACCCTGGATAAGCGGCTTGACGTTCTGGTGCCTGAAATCAAAGAGATCAAGAAAGAGCTTATCCGCGAAAGGATAGCCCGGGCCGGCATGGTCAAGGAGAAGACCGCGACCTGGATCAGCCTCGGGAAGAAGGTTTCCGCCCGGTGGGATGCGTTTTCGGCGGTCGATAGGGGCATGAGGGGCAACTCTCCATTCTTCACAAAATGAAAAATGGAGCGTTGCCCCCTGAGTGGTGTTCATAAGAGAGGCAGCTACTCAGACAGCAACGGGTGGCTTGACCACCATCCTATAGTGTCCACTTTTGACGACCGACCTCATAGATGGCGCTATTCGATTTGAAACTCTGTCTTTGTCGGCCCCCCGTTCCAGTTGTAGCCGGCAGCTGACAGTCCGTTGACCGTGGCCGTGTACAGTCCAGTGGCGGTCCCCTGAACGACTTTTTTCCCCCTGGTGCTAGTAGGGGCCGTGGTCTGCCACCTGACCTCGGCCCAGCCATCGGAACTGCTGGGAGAAGTGTTCAAAGTTTTGAATTCCGGCCCGGTGATTTCAAGTGTCACCACCGCATTGGGAATCGGCGTGCCACTGTCATCCAGCACACGGGCGCGCAGGACGATCTCCTCTCCCGCAAAGAAAAGGTTGTCTTCCCTGAATGTCGTGACCTTGTTCCGTCCTTTCCCGGAGATTTCATAATACCCTGTAAGCAGGGATTGCACGCCGGCGGCCGGCAGCGGCTCTGGCGGCGAAACGCCACCGGTCAGCGGTCCCGTTGAGACATCTAGGGCGAAACTCCCGCCCTTGCCGTTGTTGGGCGAGCCCCCATAGGGATAGACCCGTACCTGGTAGGTCCCTGCCGCGGCGGGGAGAATGTGCAAGGTCTCCTGCCGCCCCATACTGCCGCATTCGCTACCGAGGGGGCAGGTGCTGCTATGGAGGACGGTCGTGCCGTCGGGAGCGATGAGTGCGGTGTCGAGGTCGGGCGACCATTCATAGGCCAAGCACCAGCCGGGGAGCAGCCAGTAGCTGCACTCGGCTTGGCCATCGATGGTGAGGGTCACGGCCACAGGCAGGGTGGTATCGGTCACCTCGATATCCCCTGTCCACACGCCGCCATTCGCCACGGTTCCCGTCTGCCGGTGCCAGGCAGGGAAGGGGGCCGGCTCGGTGACGATGTCCCGCGTCGACGCCAGGAAGGTATAGCCGTCGACCAGCCCCGCCCCCCAGTCGTTGTCGATCCCCGCTGGGCCCCGGTCTTGGGCTGTGGAGAGCAAGGCATTCTTCACTTCGGTAGGACCGAGGCCGATCTCGTTTTCAAGGGCGAGGGCGATCGTCCCGGCAACGAAGGGGGTGGCCATGGAGGTCCCGCTCCAGGTCACGTAGCCGCTGGCCGTACCCGCCTGGGCGGAGGTGATGGAGACGCCAGGAGCCGAGATGTCGGGTTTGCTGCGGCCATCGGCGGTCGGACCACGGCTCGAAAACGACGCCAGGAATGCGCCGTCGGAGTGGTTGGGCGCTGTGGGTGGTGCGGACCACTCGGCTACTGCCCCCACGGTGATCGCCTGCGCGGCGGCTCCGGGTGAGCCGATGGTTTCTGGCCCGTCTCCAGAGTTGCCTGCTGCCACCACCGCTATCTTACCGGCGGCGACGGCGTTGTTCACCGCCTGGCTCAGCGCATCCCGACCATCGGATGAATCCGCCGTGCCCAGGCTCATCGAGATGATCTGAACCCCAGGCCCGGTGCTGTTTCGGGCCGGATCGGCGCACCATTCCACTCCGGCGATGACGCCGCTTGCATCTCCGGAGCCTGCCGAGTCGAGGACCTTCGCGGCGAAAACCGTGGCGCCCGGAGCGACCCCGCCGAAGGTGGCGGCATTGGCTCCGCCGGTGCCGTCCCCGGCGGCGATGGCGGCGACGTGGGTCCCGTGGCCGTGGTCGTCGTAGGCGGCCGTCCGGCCATTGATGTAATCGACAAATTCAGCAATTTTGCCGCCGTTAAGCTGTTCGTGCCCGGGGTCCGCGCCGGTGTCCACGATGCAGATGCCGACCCCGGCGCCGGTCACCGCAAAGTCGCTGCGCGTGTCAGCGGTGCCGAAGTCGACGTCGGCGGCGTTGAGCATGGTCGTCACCTTGAAGTCCTCTTCGATCCGGAATACTCCAGGTACCCTGGCAAGGGCCTTCGCCTGGCTGGCGGTCATGGTGGCGGCAAAGGCGTTGATGATCCGATATTCCCGCCTGACCTGGAAGGATCCCACGGCCCGCTGAACGGAAGCGGCGTTGCCCGGTCCGGTGAAGGTAACGATCACCGCCACCGGAGCGTTCGGCGACAGGGTCGCAAGCTGCCTTTGCAGTTTGTCGGACAAAACGATTTCGTCAAGGGCGGCCAGGACCGCCTGCCTGGCGCTGGCATCAGGGAGCGGCAGCCGTGGATCTGGTGCTGCTTCGGCGATGGAAAAAGAAGCGAAAAGGGAAAGACCGAAAACAGCCTGTACGAGGATGGTCTTCATGGTTGCCTCCTTTGGCCATAAAAAACGGCCGAGCCTGCCGAAAATCTCTCCATCGGCAGCTCGGCCGTCTTCTCTTCCGGGAAGACCCGCCGCTTTCCGTCCCCTCCTCACGAAGGGTTTGGCTTTTTCGAGGTGCCCAGATTGTGGTAAAAGAGGAGCAAATGCACACTTATCAATTACCACCTCGCCTGTCGCTGTCAAGCGACGACAGAAACATTAGAAGCGGCAGGGGGGCCAACTCTCCATTCTTCACTAAATGAAAAATGGAGAGTTGACCCTGAACGTTCCCGTTCTCCTCAACCAGTACCTTACCGGCTTCCTGCCCCGCAAGAAAGCCAAGGCCTTCATAGTCAGACCCAACGCCGGGGACCTGGCGTGGCTGACGGGCCAGATCGAAGCCGGCCGGCACCGGCACCGCTCGGCCGCCCTCAGCTCAGGCACTGGAAGAGCCCCGTGCACCACAGGCAGCTGCCGCAGGGTTCGGTCTTTATGTGGCAGTCCTGCTCGAAGTGATTGGTCTGCACGTAGTCGCAGGGGGCTACGGAGCAGTCGGTGCAGGGGGAGTGGTCGTAGCCGAGCACCCCCTCGCGGAAGCTCCGGAAGTTTGGATCGTTCCAGATTTCCAGGATTCCTCGCCGGCTCAGGTTGCCGAAGACCCGCGGCTTTACCGGCTGCGCCCAGCCCCCGGCGAAGCAGCTGTAGCGGTGCCAGAGAAAATAGCAGGGATGAACATCGCCGTCCCAGGAGACGAAGGTCCCGCCCTCCTCGACAAAATCGCAGCGCCGTTCCTGGCGCGGCGCCTCGGCGGGGAGGCGCAGGTCGAGGCCGGTCTCCGCGGCCACTTCCCGCGCCTCGGCCAGGACCGCCGCCACTTCGCCGCGGCGGGCGGTATCGGCGGCGAACAGCTTGCGCAGGTCGAGGGAGATGCCGCGGGCATCGGCGGCCGCTTTCATTTCCCCGATGAAGGAGACGATCCGCTGCTCCTCGGCGTTGCGGGAGAAGCGCCACAGGACCTTGAAATAGCCTTCCATGTCGATCCCTTCGCGGCCGGCGCGCTCCCGCCATTCGGCAAAGAGGTCGAGGGCGGCGTCACTGCAGGGCTCGAAGGCGGACTGGGCGGCATGGGCGGCATCGTAGGGGAGCATGTGGCTGACGATGGCGAACGACGCTCCCCGCTGGGCCGCCCAGCGCAGGGCCGCCGGCAGCTCCCGCAGGTTGTTGCGCATCAGCACGAACTCCACCCCGACTTGCAGTTCGGGGCGGGAGCAGCTCTTCTTCGCCGCTTCCACGGCCGCCAGAGCGCGTTCCACGGCGGCCAGCTCGCCTCCCGCCCGCACCCGCCGGAAGGTCTCGGGGGTCACCCCGTCCAGCGACAGCCCGATCCGGTCCAACCCCGCATCGGCCAGGGACTGGGCGCGTTTCTCGCTGAGCAGCACGCCATTGGTCTGGAAACCGATCCAGCCGCGGGCCGGCATCCGCCCTTTGGCGATGCGGACGAATTCCTCCAGGCGCGGGTGGAGGAGCGGCTCGCCGACGCCGTTGAGAACCAGCGCTTCAATCTTCGGCAGCGCCTCGGCCAGGCGGGCGAAGGTCGTGTCGGCAAGGTCTCCCTCGGTCACGCCGCCATCGGCGGTCTGCTTGACGCACATGAAGCAGTTGAGGTTGCAGCGGCTGGTGGTCTCGACGAAGAGCTTTGTGGGGTAGGCCCTGAAGGCGGGATGCTCCCCTGACCCCTTTATCCGATTCAGTTGCATGCAGATCTCCTGTGGTAAAGGTTCATCTCCCATCCGCATTCGGGTTCTGGCCCGGAGACAAGCCGTCGAAGGGATGGTTACCATTAATTGCACCTTTTTCAATCCTCTGCCTTGATGCAGGTCAAGAAGGTCAACGGGGCTTACGAGATTGCAAGATTGCAGGTTGAGCGAGGGGAATGTTGGCAATCGGCGGGGAAGTTGGCGCTTGTCGGGGTTGCACGAATCGGTTAACGTAGGCGACAGGAATGCCCCCGGCAGGGGAGGCATTTTGGCTTACTTTGTATTGGCGTAGGGACAAAAAGTAAGGCGTCCTGCCGGCTGTTGAAGGAGTTTCCCCATCAAGAACGCTGACGCACGGCCGGTCCACGGTCGGCTTTCGATTTCTCCTGCCCGCATTGTCCTGCTGACCGTGCTGGCGATGGTCGCCTTTGCGGGCAACTCGCTGTTGTGCCGCATGGCGCTGAAACACACCGGAATCGACGCCGCCAGCTTCACCGCCCTGCGACTGTTTTCGGGCGCCCTGACACTGTGGCTGATCGTGCGGGTGCGAGGCGGGACGCACGTCGTTGCCGGGAACTGGATCTCCGCCGCCGCCCTGTTCGCCTATGCCGCCGGTTTTTCTTTCGCCTATCTGACGCTGCCGGCTGGCGTCGGGGCGCTGATCCTCTTCGGCGGCGTCCAGGGGACGATGATCGGCTACGCCCTGTGGTCCGGGGAGCGCTTGCGGCGGCTGCAGGTGGTCGGTCTTTCCGGCGCCTTCGCCGGATTGGTGGGCCTGCTCCTGCCGGGCCTCTCGGCGCCGCCGCTGCAGGGCTCGATCCTGATGCTGGGAGCCGGCGTGGCCTGGGGGGCCTATTCGTTGTGCGGCCGCAGCTCCGGCGACCCGACCTGCGTCACCGCCGGCAATTTTCTGCGCGCCGTCCCTTTTGCCATCGGCCTGAGCGTGGCGGCGGTCACCCCTATTTCCCTCGACAGCTCCGGGGTCTTGTTTGCAGTTGCCTCCGGCGCCCTGGCCTCGGGCCTCGGCTATGCCGTCTGGTACAGCGCCCTCACTGGTATGCTGGCAACCACGGCGGCTGCCGTTCAGCTCAGCGTCCCCGTCCTCGCCGCCGCCGGGGGCGTCTTTTTTCTCGGAGAGCCGGTCACGCTGCGCCTGTTACTGAGTTCGCTGGCCATCCTGGGCGGACTTGCATTGTTCTTCGCCCAGCGGCGCAATGCATGCCAATACGCGGCAGACGATGTCCACGGAGGTGGATGAGACTTGCGGAGTGGTCCAGAATTTAGGTGCACAAACGTATAGTCACAAAAATATTTTATCTCGAATAGAACCAATTGGGGACACCCGATTGCCCCTTCCATCAGATAATGCAGGCGTCGAAGGCTGCGCGGCCTCTGGTGGCGCTCAACAAGGAACCTGACATGCATCGGATAGGCATGGAGGTACGAGGGGGTCAATCGACTTTCCCGGCGCGCCTGACGCCTGCTGGGAACAAGGGAGAGAATAGATCGGACAAACAAAAACCCCCCTCGAACCGAGGAAGGTTTCCCATCAAAATCCGGCAATGCGGAGTTGGGTGAAATAAAGCTGCCACATCCTCACTTTCATTTCCCCGCAACTCCGTAAAGTGGTTAACAAACTATCGTTTTATCCAATGGAAACGAAGCTTGTCACCAGTCTCCTAGTGCAGAGTCGTCGGGTGGTGGCGCTTCAATATCTCCACAATCTCCGGCTGGTTGGCCTCCGGAGTAATCACCTTGATCTGATTTTTGTCCATTTCGGCGTAAAACTTCTCTTGTGGAATCCCGATTCCCAAAAGTTCATCCACAACGTTACGCACGGCAGTTTCGGATTCATAGGTAGCTGTTACGGTTTTTTTTTCCATGTGTATCCTCCTCTTTGGTTTCAGGAACCTCCCGGAAAGCTGCGCTGGGAACCTCAGCTGAAGAAAGGGCTTTGCCTTTGACCGGATGGCTCCTGTGGAGACGGGAAGCCGAGCTTCTCGCTAAACCCGACAGCCATTGGAACTTTCTACTCTTATTATAGCAGTTCAGTTCCCTTTCCGCCTTCTTGGGTCGTTTGCCTAATGCCTGACCGAAAAGCTCACCACCTTCGGGTGGGCCAGCCGGGCGAAGTCGGCGTAGCTCATCAGCACGAGGTCGGTGTGAGTGCCGGCGTTGAAGGCGATCTCCGTGTCCTCGGCCAGGGTCGCGGCGACGAAGACGTCCATGCCGTAGAGGTGGCCGAAGGGGGGCATGGCGCCGATCTCGTAGCCGGGGAAGCGTCCCCTGAAATCCTCCTCGGCGGCGAGGACCACCTTGCGCGCCCCGGTCGCTTCCCGCAGCCGGTCGAGGTCGACCTTCTCGGGGGCGGGGAGCACGGCCATGGCCAGCTTGCCGTCGAGCTTGACCATGACGGTCTTCGCCAGGTTCTTGCCGGGGATGTGGGCAGAGGCGGCGATCTCCTCGGCGGTGAAGGCGGGGGCGTGGGTGAGGGTCGAGTAGCGGACGTGTTCCTTGTCGAGAAACTCCTTCAATCCTTTGGCCAACATGGCGGCCTCCTTTCCTTGTGGACTCCTCTCTGCTCCTATCCCCATTATAGCAGCGATAAATCGCGATGTTAGCCAGTCCGCCGAAAAGGCTGGCTCCGCGGCTTGGCCGCTTGGCCCGTGTGCAGTCGGTGTTTGTAAGCGGGGGGCATGCACCCAAGTTGACAAGATGGGCGGCTAAAGTATCCTCTTCCCATGGCCCGAGAACCCCGCATCCATTTATGGCAGGTCTGGCCCCGGTTACTTGCCTTGTCAGATGGTTTTCCGTTAGTGCCATCCTGGCAACCTGGATGGTTGACCCGACAGCTTATCCAGAGGGAGAGTCACCCATGAAAAAATATACGTTGGAGGCTGTCACTGTGGCGCGGTCCGCTATGAAGCGGACTTTGATCTGAGCGCAGGTACTCTCAAATGTAACTGTTCGATTTGCACCAAGGTGAGGAAATGGCTCGCCTTCGTCAAACCGGTCGAATTTCGGCTGCTTGCGGGCGAGACCGAACTCACCGATTATCAGTTCGGCGCCATGAGAATCCACCACCTGTTCTGCAAGCATTGCGGAGTACACTCTTTCGGCTGGGCCGATGCACCAGAACTGGGCGGCAAGTCTTACGCCGTCAACGTTAATTGCCTCGATGACGTGAATATCGATGAACTCGTCAGTGCGCCCATCACCTACGTCGATGGGCGTAACGACAATTGGAAGTCGCCGCCGGCCGAAACCCGGCACCTTTGAAGGTCGGCGGTGAAGAGAATAGGGAGCGGGCGGGAAAGGAGAAACGCTCATGGCAACCATGTTTGCATCACGGACGTTGAGCATATCCATCGATGTTCCTCCGTCCAAGGTGTACGGCTTCGTTTCGAATCCCGGCAACCTCCCCCGGTGGGCTACCGCCTTCTGCAAGTCGGTCAGCAGGTCGAACGGCGACTGGATCGTGGAGACGCCGCAGGGGCCGGTGAAAATACGGTTTGCCGATAAAAACGAGTACGGCATCCTGGACCATTACGTGAGTCCGGCCCCCAGTGTGGAGATCTTTGTCCCGATGCGGGTGGTGGCCAACGGCTCCGGCAGCGAGGTGCTCTTTACCCTGTTCCACTCACCCGGCATGTCGGAGGAGGCATTTGCCGCGGACGCCGGCATGGTGGAGCGCGATCTGAGAGGGTTGAAAAGCAGGCTGGAGAGTGGGCGAGGGTAGGGTTGGCTCTGGCACGCATGGCTGCCTGGGCCGGGCGGGAACAGGGGGAGAACCCTCGCGTATCAGGATGAAATGCCGAAAGCCGCGACGTGAATCGCGGCTTTCGCTGTTTCAGGCAGGGGAGTGGTGAATCAGAAGCGGAGCCAGAGGAGGAAGGAAAAGCTGAAGGCCGCCAGAACGCTGCCCGCCAGGGTGTAGAGCAGGTAATCGAAAATGCCGTGCTCCTTGTCGGGTCCGTTGTTACTTCTGAATTGACTCATACCGGCTCCTGAGATGTTAAGTGCGAGTGCTATGGCAGTTAGCAACATTGGTGCCAGTTGAATTGCCATTTCCCATGGGAGGTAACTCTGCAAAATTGCATTTTTTTTTGCGGGGGGGCTGAATAATCCGGGCAATTTGCGGTACTGAATACCGTCATAAGACTTTGGCTGTCGGCCGATTGACTTTACGCCGGAATGAGCCCGGGGCGGAAAAGTCTATGGGTGCGCGTTGATTACTCAATTGAAAAAGACCCGCAAAGGAATTAAGCTTCACCAGTAGCACGAATCGAAAAAAAGTAGCAAAACACAAGAATCAAAATACCGTTGTTGACACAAGGAGGCCCAAGCCGATGCACATGGCCGACGCACTTCTCTCACCGGCGGTCGGCGCCACGATGTGGGCCGCCACGGCCGGCACCATCGCCTGCTGCGCGAAAAAAGTGAAGGACGATCTCGACGACCGCAAGGTACCGCTCATGGGAGTGCTGGGCGCCTTTGTCTTCGCTGTCCAGATGATCAATTTCACCATTCCCGGAACGGGTTCCAGCGGGCATCTGGGCGGTGGCATGCTCCTGGCCATCCTCCTGGGCCCCGCTGCCGCCCTGATCACCATGGCCTCGGTCCTGACCGTACAGGCGCTGTTCTTCGCCGACGGTGGCCTGTTGGCCCTCGGCAGCAATATTTTCAATCTCGGCGCCATGCCCTGCTTCGTTGCCTATCCGCTGATCTACCGGAAGATAGCCGGGGTCGCCCCGTCCCGCCGGCGGATCCTGGTCGGTTCGCTGCTGGCGGCTGTCGCCGGCCTGCAGTTGGGAGCCTTCGGCGTGGTGCTGGAGACGACGTTCTCGGAAATCTCGGAGCTTCCCCTGGGGACCTTTGCGCTGCTCATGCAGCCCATCCACCTGGTCATCGGCGTGGTCGAGGGGTTGGTAACCGCCGCCGTCGTGACCTTTGTCTGGCAGGCCCGGCCCGAGGTCATCGCAGCATCTGTCCGCCCCGGCGGATCAGGTTCATGGCGGGGAGTATTGACGGCGCTGGCGGTGGCGACCGGGCTGACGGCGGGGTGCCTCTCCTGGTTCACCTCGGCGCACCCCGACGGCCTGGAATGGGCGGTCTCCCGGGTAACCGGGAGCGCGGAGTTTGCCGGGCCGGAGGGGAGTCTCCACTCCGGGCTGGCCGGCCTGCAGTCGCGCACATCGATATTTCCCGATTACGGCTTCAGGAAGCAGGAGGCCGAACAGGAACCGGCCTCTGCCGATGCGGGGACTTCGATCGCCGGTCTCGTCGGGGGGCTGCTGACCCTGCTGCTTTCCGGGCTGGTCGGCCTGCTGCTGAAAAAACGGCCGCGGAGTCCCTGAACGTTTTCTGCATTGTATTTGTTTCGTAGGCCGGGATAAGGCGGTTTTTGCCGTTCCCGGCGACAGGGGCGGGATGACTCTGACTCTGCCGGAAACTTATTCCGGCCTACGAATCTGCAGAGTTTTCTTTCGGCCGGCGGGGGAAGGAATGGTAAAAGGGGGCGGCGTCGCCTTCAGAGTCGCTGGCGGGCCACCAGGCGGGCGCGGGGGAGGGGGACGTTAAGGCCGGTCAGGCGGAAATGGCCGAGGCGCCAACCCTCCTCGTCCAGGTTCAGACAGTCGAGCAACTGCGGATCGGGACTCTGTGCGATGTACTGCTCCTGCAGGCGGGCGACTATTCGGTTGTAGCCGTTGCGCGATGAGCCGTGGGCAAAGTTGCGTCCGGGAAAACGGCGCAGGTCACCATCGAACGCCTCGGCGATGTGGTAGAGCTCATGGATGACGGTAGCGAGTTTCTGCTCGCAGCCGAGGCGCAGGAAGCGCGGCACCATCAGGTAGATCAGGTAGAGGATCTCCCGTCCCTCGTGGTTGAGGGAGGGGAGGCGGAAGGTTTCAAGGTAGCGGCCGCGCCGCCGGCTATGCTCGATCGCTCCGGCGGCGAAACGCAGCGGGGCGATGCGGGCATAGACGCCGTGGCTGCCGTCGGCGCGCGAACGGGAGAGGCAGACGAGGAGACGCTGCGGATCGATATGGCCCAGTTCCGGGACGCGCCGGCAGATATCGGCGCCCAAGGCCGCGCAGGCCGCCGACAGATCGATCGTCGGAACCGAAGCCACGGGGCGACTGTGCCTAATGCCCCTGCAGCTTGTGGCAGAAGAGGCAGCGCATGGGGGCGCTCCCCGGCTTGGCCGGGTGGTTGGGCGGGAAGGGGATTTTTACCCCGTCATGGCAGTCGGCGCAATGGGGGTCGACCTCAATCTTTTTCTTGCCCGAATCGATCATTTCGTAGAACGGCCGATGTGTCTCATCGAGCGGCACCTTCGTGGTTTTCTCCTCGCCGGAGATGGCGATAAAGATGCCGAAGACGGCGACAATGATGGCAATGAAAATCCAGTCACGTTTTTTGAGAGCCATGTTTTACCTTTCCCGATGGATTACCGGCCGGCCAGCACCGCACAGCCGATCGCACCGTTGTGCTGGGGATGCCAGGGGACGATGATATCCGCCCCGCTCGCCTCTTGCAAGAGTTCCCTGAAGGCAGGGCTCTTTGCCACGCCGCCGGTCAGGACGATGGTGTCGGTGGGGAAGCGCCGCAGCATCGGTGCCACTCGCTTGATCAGCGTGTTGTTCACACCGGCGCAGAGCCGCTCGAGGGAGTGTCCCTCGATGATCTTGCCGATCAGTTCGCTTTCGCCGAAGATGCCGCAGGTCGCGTCGAGGGGGACCGGGTCGCGGTAGTGGCGCGAGAGATCCTCCAGAGAGATGTCGAGCACTTTGGCCATATTCTCCAGGTAGCGCCCGGAGGAGGCGGCGCACTTGTCGTTCATGACGAAGTCCACGAGAATCCCGTTTTCCAGGCGCGCCACCTTGGAGTCCTGCCCGCCCATGTCGAGCAGGGTGAAGGTGTCGAGGTCGGTCTGGAAGCGGGCGCCTGCCACATGCGCCTGGATTTCCGGAACGACCCGGGCACCCTCCAGGTCGATGGTGTTGCGCCCGTAGCCGGTTGCCACCAGGGCCGCCGCCCGGCGTTCCTCGGCGGAGAGCATCCCCATGGCGTCGAAGTCGAGGGTCAGCTTGCCGCCGCGCATGCCGCCGTAGCGCTTGTAGAAGGGGATGGTGTCGAAGACCTTCAGCCAGACAATCTCGTGGCCGTCGAGGAGGGCGAACTTGGCCTGCCGGCTGCCGAGGTCGATGCCGAGTCCGTTCACGGTTTCCTCGCCTTGAGCATCTCGATGAACCCTTCGAGGCGGATGCGGGTGCGGGCATCCAGCGGGCCGGGGCGGTCCCCTTCCAGGGTGAGGATCGGCATCTTGAGACGCTTGCGGACGATCAGATCCTCGATCTGCCGGAAGCAGAAGGCCTGCACGTAATGAATGACGCCGTCGACCCGGCGCCGGGCGATTTCTTCCTCGATGTCAGCCAGGCGGGTGAAGATGTCGTAGGGGTAGGTGTAGCGCCGGTACTGCTCAACCAGGGAGTCGACGGGGTAGGGCATGGAGAACTGGCGCTGGGTTTCGTTGAAGACAACCCGGGCGCCCATCCCTTCGAGGGTTTCATAGAGGTCGGTGAAGATCGGCGGCACGCCGATGTAGGCCAGCCGTAAACCCTGGCGAAGCGGCTCGCGCCGGCCGGCCTCGGCCAGGAAGGTGTCGACCTCGGCCTCGAAAGCGTCGACGTCGCCGTTCATGTCCGAGGTGCAGACCTGGAAGTAATGGCTTTCGCCTCCGCTCACCCGGCCCTCCTGCCAATTCAGCCGGTCGATCTCGTGCACCTTGCCGCGCACCCGTTCCAGGCGCTCCCGGGCCGCTTCGCACTGCTGCAAAGTGACGCCGAAGTGGCGGGCCAGTTTGTCGATCTCGTGGGTCAGGGTCTCGGCCGAGCGGTCAAAGGGGTAGGCAAAGGGGACGGTGGTCACCCCCTGCAGGGTCAGCACCTCCATCAGTGCCTTGGTGTTCGAGCAGTCCCCCTCGGTGACCGCCACGACTTCCTTGATGCCGCACCGCCGGACGACGCCGTAAAGCCCCTTGATCCAGCCGCAGATGTTGCGGGGAAACCCCGCCACCTCGGCATCCTCGATGAGTCCCTGGGGGTCGGGATCGGTGATGAAGATGTTGTTGAGGTCGACGGGCCGTCGTTCGGCGGCGATCAGGACCTCGAGGGGGATGGTGGTGGTGAATCCGACCATGGGCAACTGCCGGGATGAAGCGGGCAAAGGGAATCAGTCCGTTTTGATGAAGAGAAGATAGATAACGACGGAAACGATGGCCACGCCGCCGAAGACGAAGACGATCAGCGTCTTGTCGGTCATGGCCGTCAGCGAGGTTTCCTGCTGCAGGGTATAGGAGATCAGACCGACAAAGCCGGTGACGCTCACGATCGTCGCCAGCAGCACCCGCCACTTCATGAACAGGGCGAGCAGCGCCAGACCTGCCGTAATGCCGAGAAACGCCGGGTTGTAGATCAACTCGCCGACGTTCATCTCCTTGAGGAAGGCGATCACCCGGCTGGTTTCAAAATGCTGTAGAAAATCGATGAGAGAGGTATACTCCATCGCTGTTGCAATCCTCCGCTGGATCGATGACATTCCTGGTCCATCAATCGCTAGAAGATAGCAGGTTTTTCCCCAAAGGCAAAGCTTAAAAACAGGCATTTTCCTTGACTTTTCCGCCTGCTTGCTCTTAAATGCTCCCCTGTTGTCATCAGCCGGAAAAGAGAAAAGTTGTGTCTGAACGTGCCATCGGAGTGTTCGATTCGGGAGTCGGCGGGCTGACCGTTTTCAAGGAGCTCCTGCGCCTGCTGCCCGGCGAACAGCTCATCTATCTCGGGGATACGGCGCGGGTCCCCTACGGGACCAAGAGCCCGCGAACGGTCCTGCGCTATGCCATGGAGGCCTCCGCGTTCCTGGTCGAGCAGGGAGTGAAGATGCTGGTTGTGGCCTGCAACACCGCTTCTTCGGTGGCTCTGCCGGCGCTGGAGGAGCGCTTCAGCCTGCCGGTCATCGGCGTCATTGAACCCGGCGCCCGCCGGGCGCTCCAGCTCACTCGCAACCGCCGGGTGGGGGTCATCGGCACCGAGGGAACGGTCAAGAGCGGGGCCTATGCCCGGGCCATCCACGCCTTCGATGCCGGGGTCGAGGTCTTCGCCGCTCCCTGCCCGCTGTTCGTGCCGCTGGCCGAAGAGGGGTGGGCGAACCATGTGGTCGCCGGCCTTGCTGCCGCCGAGTATCTGGCGCCCCTGCAGGAGCACGGTGTCGACACACTGGTGCTCGGCTGCACCCATTATCCCCTGCTCAAAGCGACCCTGCACCAGGTTCTGGGCGACGGCGTGGAGCTGGTTGACTCGGCGGAAGAAACCGCCCGCGTGGTGGCGGCGCTGCTCGAGGCGCGACAGCTTTCCCGTCGCGGCCAGCCGGGAGCCCCACGATTCTTCGTCACCGATGTGCCGACCCGCTTCGAGCGGGTCGGCGGCGCCTTCCTCGGCGCCGCCCTGCAGGGGGTGGAACAGGTGGAGCTGGACTAGACAGCCGCTTCGGCAAGGTGCACGGGTCTTGGCCTGGCGCTCCCGACAGCTGTCGCCTCTCCTCCGCAACAACCTATCTAGGGGGATTCCCGTTTTATGAAAGTCACTTCCTGGCGTGGCCGCCTCGTCCTGCTGGCCTTCCTGTTCATCCTGCTGACCTTCGGTCTCCTCGTCGCCCGCAAGTACCTCTCGACGCCGCCTTCGGGACCGGCGCCGGCGACGGTCGGCTCGGAGCCGAAGCAACTTCGCGAGGTGGTACTGTATTTCGGCAGCCCCGACGGCAGCTTTCTGGTTGCGGAGGCCCGCCAGATCGAGGACTGCCTGGAAGAAGCCGATTGCCTCCGGGCGACCATCCAATCTCTGGTGGACGGCCCCGTCACCGACCTGGTTGCCGTCCTCCCTTCGCATGCGCAGGTCCGCGGCGTAACTGCAAGTGACGGGGTCGCCACCGTCGATTTCAGCCGCGACCTGGTGAGTGGACATCCCGGCGGCAGTGTATCCGAACTGCTGACCATATACAGCCTCGCCGACACGCTGGCCGAAAACTTTCCCCATCTCCGCCAGGTGCGAATTCTGGTGGAAGGAGAGCCGGTCGAAACCCTGAAAGGGCACGTCGACCTGCGCGAGCCGGTCAAGGCCGATTTCAGCTTTACGCGCCCTCCCGAAGGTTCGGCAAAGGCGGCGCAGACGCCCGTGCCCGCCGAGGGAAAACCGGCTGCAGAGCCGGGGAGGAATTCACAATGAATGCATTCAGAGAAGCCTTGCAGCAGCGGGTCCTGGTGCTCGACGGCGCCATGGGAACCATGCTGCAGGAGCGTGGCCTGAAGCCCGGCGGCTGTCCAGAGGAGATGAACCTGAACGCGCCCGAGGTGGTGGCGGCCGTACATCGGGAATATGTCGACGTCGGCGCCGACATCATCGTCACCAACACCTTCGGCGGCAGCCGGGTCAAGCTGGCGCACTACCGTCTCGAAGACCGGGTGGCCGAAATCAATGCCAGCGGAGTAGAAATTGCCCGCCGAGCGGCAGGGGACGGGCGTTTCGTGGCGGCCTCCATCGGCCCGACCGGCCGCTTTCTCGAACCGGTGGGAGACGCCGGTTTCGATGAAATGGTCGAGATTTTCGGTGAGCAGGTGAGCGCCTTTGCCGCCGCCGGGGCCGATCTCGTCACCCTCGAAACTTTTCTCGACATTCGCGAACTTCGCGCCGCCGTGATCGCCTGCCGGGAATTCTCCGATCTGCCGATCATGGCTCTGATGACCTTCGACGACGGTGGCCGTTCGGTCCTGGGTACCCCGCCCGAGGCCGCGGCGGTGACCCTCGACGCCCTCGGTGTCGACGTGATCGGGTCCAATTGCGGACTGGGGGTGGACGGCATCTTCGCCATTCTCGAGAAGATGCGTTCGGTGACGCCTCGTCCGCTGATATCCCAGGCCAACGCCGGGCTGCCGACGCTGGTCGACGGGCGCACGGTCTTTCCCGGTACCCCCGAGGAGATGACCGCCTATCATGACCGGATGATCGCCCTCGGGGTGCGGGTCATCGGCGGCTGTTGCGGTACGACGCCGGCCCACATCCGCGCCATCCGGACGGCGCTCGACGGCAAGCCCCAGGCCTGGACGCCCCCGTCCCGGCGCGGCTATCTCTCCAGCCGCACCGCTGCCGTTCCCCTGGGGGGTGGTGCGCCCTGTGCGATTATCGGCGAGCGCATCAATCCGACCGGCAAGAAGCTCTACAGCCAGGAGCTGCGGGAGGGGAAGACCGCCTACATCCGGCGCGAGGCGCAGGAGCAGGCGGCGCTCGGCGCCAGCCTGCTCGACGTCAACTGCGGCGTTCCGGGGGTCGACGAGCCGGCGGCCCTGGAGCGGGCGGTCTTTGCCGTCAGCGGAGTATCCTCGCTGCCGCTGGTCCTCGACTCCTCCGATCCGGCGGCCCTGGAGCGCGGCCTCAAGGCCGCCGACGGCAAGGTGCTGATCAACTCCGTCTCCGGCGAGGAGAAGAGCCTCAAGATCATCCTGCCCCTGGCCCGCAAGTACGGCGCCGCCGTCATCGGTCTGGCCCTCGATGAAGTCGGCATCCCGGAGACTGCCGAGGGACGGCTGGCGGTGGCCCGGCGGATTCTGAACGCGGCGACCGAGGCCGGTCTGCCGGCGCAGGATCTGGTCATCGACTGCCTGACCCTCACCGTCTCGGCCGAACAGAAGCGCGCCATGGAGACGCTGCGGGCGGTGCAGGCGGTGAAGGGCGAACTCGGCCTGGCCACCGTCCTCGGGGTGAGCAACATCTCCTTCGGCCTTCCCTGCCGTCCGGTCCTTTCGGCCACCTTCTTCGCCATGGCGCTCGCCGCCGGTCTCGATGCGGCGATTATCAATCCCAGGGAAGAGAAGATGATGGATGCCTACCGGGCGGCCATGGTGCTGCTGGGGCATGATGAACGGGCCGAAGAGTACATCTCCTGCTACGCCGCCGCCCTTGCCCCGCCCGCCGTTCCGGCTGCCGAAACGGGGAGGGAAGTCGGCATTCGCGAGCGCCTGGCCGCCGCCATCATCGAAGGGGACCGGGAAGGAATCGTTCCCCTGGTCGAGGCGGCCCTGGCCGAGGGACTCTCGCCGC
>Ga0299906_10002051_pt1 | contig 16983 bp, 13 predicted proteins | sample RVTome_14_FD_200259 | JGI IMG/M metagenome (GOLD analysis project Ga0299906, IMG submission 200259) | Soil microbial communities from uranium-contaminated site in the Upper Colorado River Basin, Wyoming, United States - RVT145D125 (version 2) ...
CAGTGCCCGGCTGGAGCAGCTTTTCGAGGACAACCAGGCGAAAATTGTCGCTGCACGTGCTGCACTCGACGAAAGACTCGGCGCACTCAAGGAATTGTTCGGCGTACTGCAGACCGTATCCGGCGATGCCACCGGTCGCTTCAAGGAATCGCTGACGAACATCCAGTACCCGGACCGTGGCAAGTTCCTCACTCAACTTGGCAGCAAAATGGCCGGCGCCACGGAACTCGCCTCGATCGAGGATATCGAGAGGCTGTGGTTCGAGCTGCAACGGGAAGTGTCGGAGTCGGGCAAGGTCGTCAAATTTGCCCACGACATCACGCTTGCTGACGGCGAGATCGTCAATGCCGACATTGTAAGGGTCGGTGTATTCAACGTTGTTTTCGACGATGGTTTCCTGAGCTATGACTCGGGGAATGGCAGTGTCAGCGAACTGCAGCGGCAACCGGATCAGAGTCGGTTCACCAATTCGGCCGGTGACATGCTGGAAGCGACCGAAGGGCCGGTGAAGTTTGCCGTCGATGTGACTCGCGGTGGTATCCTGGCCTTGCTGGTCGAATCTCCAACGTTTATGGAACAGGTTCACCAGGGTGGAATCGTCGGTTACGCCATCATGGCGCTCGGCCTGATCGGCTTGCTCATAGCTCTCTGGCGCTGGGTCGCGCTGGCGACGGCCGGGAGGAAAGTGGCTGCACAACTCAAGAGCGATGTCGCCAGCAAGGACAACCCGCTGGGACGCGTTCTCGCCGCTTACGAAGCGCATCGCAATGCGGACACGGAGACTATCGAGCTCAAGCTCAGCGAGGCGGCATTGAAGGAGATGCCGGACCTGACCAAGGGACTCCTGTTCATCAAGGTCATTTCGGTTGTGGCTCCCCTGATGGGCCTGCTCGGCACGGTCACCGGTATGATCAAGACTTTCCAGGTCATTACGCTGTACGGCGCCGGCGACCCGAAAATGATGGCCGGCGGTATTTCGCAAGCGTTGGTGACCACCGTTCAGGGCCTCGTCGTTGCGATCCCTATGGTTCTGATTCACACGCTGGTCAGTGGGCAGAGTCGCAAGATCGTCAACATCATCCATTCGCAGAGCGCCGGCATTGTTGCCGAGCATTCTGAGAAACATGGCTGAAGCCGTTTGCGGAGGCTAAACGATGCACTGGCTATTTGACAGTTGGGAGGCCATCCGGGGGTTCATGGAGCTCGGCGGTCCGATCCTGAACTGGATTGCGCTGACGATCTTTGTCATGTGGGTGCTGATCATCGAACGGCTGATGTTCTTCCGTACGACGATGAAGCAGCTGTCTGCTGATATACACGAACGATGGGAGGCGCGACCCGAACGCCGCTCGTGGAATGCCCACCAGATTCGCGAAGGCATGATTTCGCAATTCGAGATCTCGGTGAACCAGTCCATCAACATGATTCAGACACTGGTGGCGTTGTGCCCGTTGCTTGGCCTTATGGGCACAGTAACGGGTATGATCACGGTATTTGAAGTCATGGCAATTTCGGGAAGCGGAAATGTACGGGCAATGGCTGCCGGCGTATCGCAGGCGACTATTCCAACAATGGCGGGAATGGTTGGAGCGCTTTCCGGAGTGCTCCTTGTGACGTTGATCAGCCGCCGTGCGGCGAGTGAGGTCGAGTTTCTGGAAGACTCGCTCACCATGGATCATTAAAGGAAACGGATATGCGTAGATCAGGAGCGGATACCAGCGCGGAAGAAGAGAACGAGATCAACCTGACGCCAATGCTGGACGTGGTTTTCATCATGCTGATTTTCTTCATCGTGACGGCTTCCTTCATCAAAGAGGCCGGCATCGACGTCAATCGTCCCGATGCTCCGACGTCTCAGCGGGTCGAGGACGCGAACATACTGATAGCCATCAGCGCAAACGACGAAATCTGGATAGACAAGCGCCTCATTGATCCGAGAGCAGTCCGTGCGAACATCGAAAGGCTGCACGCCGAGAACCCCAAGGGGTCGGTCGTGATTCAGGCGGACAAGAAGTCGACCAATGAAACGCTGGTCACGGTGATGGATGCGTCGCGCGCCGCAGGCGTCTATAACGTCTCGATTGCCGCAAACGACGACTAGCCGGCGCACGTTGGCGGTAATCGGGCGACCAGGCGGGCATTGCAACTGGAGAGCTGAATCATGATAGGCAGATATGTGTTTGCCATAGTAGTCGGAAGCATAGTCACACTGACTTTGCTGTTCGTCATGCAATTGCTGATTGCGTTTGGCGAAAGCGCTTTGACCACTCCCCGTGAACGCCACATGCTCGAGTTCGTCCGTGTCAAGCGGAACGAGAATGTGAATACAGAGGACCTGACGCCGGAGAAGCCGCCGAAACCACCGGAAGTTCCGCCTGAATTGCCGCCGCAGGACGTGGACAACATCGATCCGAACGCGCCGACCATTAACATTCCGCCGCCGTCAGTTGCGGCAGACGTTTCGATAGGCGACCCCGGTACAATGAATATTGCAGAGGGCGACTATCTGCCGATCGTGCGCGTTGCGCCGGTGTACCCGGCGAGGGCGCTGTCACGCGGCATCGAGGGATACGTCGACATGAGCTTCACCGTCACGGTCACCGGCAGCGTCAAAGATCCCGTGGTGGATTTCTCGACCAGCAGTCTCTTTGATAGCGCAGCGGAAAAGGCAGTACTGAAATTCAAGTACAAACCCAGAGTCGTGGACGGCGTGCCAGTCGAGGTGCCGAACGTCAAAACCCGGATTACCTTCAAGATTGAGGAGTAAACGGATCGGGCAGACAGTTTCCAGTATTTCAACCGGGCGGGAATTAACAGGGATATCAGCAAAATGAACATTCCAAACGGCATATCGAGTCGGCTGGCAGCGGCAACATTGTCCGTCCTGGTCAGTATGTCCGCCTTCGCGCAGACCGATGAAGAGCGGCGGGCGGAAGAGGAAAGTGCGGCGCAAAAGACCAAGCAGGCGCAAGCGGTAAGCAAGGAAGTGTATGACCGCATAACAGTTGCGCAGGCGGAGATCGAGGCTGAGAACTACTCCTCCGCAATGAGCATACTGCAGGGCCTGCTCGGGAAAAAAGGCCTGACGGAGTACGAACGGCAGAACGTGCTGAACTACATCGGATTCGTCCAATACAGTACGGAAGACGTCAAAGGCGCGATCAGGACATACAAGGAAATGCTGCTGATTCCGAGCATCGAGCCCCAGATCAGGAAGCAGACTGTCTATACGCTGGCACAGCTTTCGACCATGGAGGAAGACTACGCCGGGGCACTGAAATTGATGGACGAGTGGTTCGTGCTCGAAACCAATCCGCCACCGGAAGCCTACATACTGTATGCGAACAATCTGTACCAGTTGAATCGCTACAAGGACATGATCCGGCCGATCGAGGCTGCCATGTCAGTGGCAGAAGCCCGGCAGACACCGGTAAAGGAAGACTGGTATGTCCTGCTCAACTTCGCATACTTTCAGCAGGAGAATTACACCAAGGTACGCGACATTCAAAAGATTCTCCTGGTCAATTGGCCGAAAAAGCGCTACTGGTTCTCGCTTGCCGGCGCCTATACGGAACTGAACGAGGAAAACAACCTCATCAATGCTTATGCAGCCGCCCACACGCAGGGCCTGTTTGAAAAGGAATCAGAGCTCACCACGATGGCGCAGCTTTTCATGCAAGCCGAGGTCCCTTACAAGGCAGGCAAGTTGCTCGAGGAAGAAATGGTCAAAGGGCGAGTCGCCAAGGATGCCAAGAACTACCGGCTGTTGTCGCAGGCCTGGACACTCGCAATGGAGGATGAGAAAGCGATTCCGGCATTGAAAGAAGCGGCACGCCTCAGCGATGAAGGTGAGCTGGATCTTCGGCTGGCAAACTCATACCTCAACGTCGGAAAGTACTCCGAATGTGTTTCTGCAATTCGGGCAGGGATACGCAAGGGCGGAATAAAGAGCCCGGACAATGCGCAGATTTCACTCGGCATGTGCCAATACAATCTCAAGCAGTACCAGGATGCCATCGCGTCTTTCCGTGAAGCCAGCAAATCGGACCGATCGAGACGTGTCGCCAACCAGTGGATCGCGGTCATACAAAGCGATGTCGATAGAAACGAGCAGATCCAGCTGGCTGAAGCTGCAGCACGCAAGCAACAGGAAGCGCTCAGCCGGCGACGGCAGGCTGTCGATCGCCTGTAGCCTTTGCAAGCCAACGCAGGGAACATACAGGAATACGGCCCGGCGAAAGCCGGGCTTTTTTTTAGGCGATCAGGACGACAGTGCGTCGCGTCCCCGGACTTGACGACCCAATTACGATCTGCGGAATGGCCCGCACAAATTGACCGGCGCGCCGGGCGATCCGTACAATAGCGCGCCTTTTTTGCAGCCTCCAGGATCATGGAATGCCCAAAATAATTTACATCACGACGGATGGCGTACATCACGCGGTTGAGGTCGAGAACGGGTATTCTGTGATGGAAGGTGCGATCAACAACAATATCGAGGGTATTGTGGCCGAGTGCGGCGGTGCCTGCGCATGCGCGACCTGTCATAGTTACATCGACGAGGCATGGCTCGACAAGCTGCCGCCTATGGACGACATGGAGGACAGCATGCTGGATGCGGCATACGAGCGGCGGCCGAACAGCCGGCTGACCTGCCAGATTGAAATGCACACCGGACTTGACGGCCTGATCGTGCATGTTGCCGATAACGAGGACTAAGCTGTATCGGGAAACCCGACGTTCACTTCAACCCGGTCTCGCGGCGCCCGATGACGATGCGCTGGATTTCGCTTGTGCCCTCGTAGATCTCTGTGATTTTCGCATCGCGAAAATAGCGTTCCAGGGGCAACTCCTTGCTGTATCCCATTCCACCATGAATCTGCAGAGCCTGATGCGTCACGAACATTGCGGTTTCGGACGCATGAAGTTTCGCGATGCTGCTGTTCAGGGTATAGCGCTTTCCTGACCTTTTGCATTCCATCTTGTCCCACGCCGCCTTGAGAACCAGCAACCTGGCCGCTTCGATGCGTACTTTCATATCCGCGATCTTGTTTTGAATTGTCTGAAAGCTGCCGATGGGATTGCCGAAAGCATAGCGCTCGCGTGTGTAGGCGATAGTGGCATCGTATGCGGCCCGCGCGATTCCCAGGGCCTGAGCCGCTATGCCGATTCTTCCCGAGTCCAGCACGCTCATGGCAATGCGAAAACCCTCTCCTTCCTTACCGATCCGGTTTTCCACCGGGCACGCATAGTCGGTCAGTTCGATTTCACAGGTGGCCGAAGCGCGGATGCCAAGCTTCGGCTCCACCTTCCCCCGATGAAATCCGGGCTTTTCGGCGTCCACAATGAAAGCGCTGATCCCCAGCGAGTGTCCGGAACTGTCCTCGGTTTGAGTGAACAACACGAGATACCTGGCAACCGGGCCGGAAGTGATCCACGACTTGCGGGCGTTGATCACGTAGTGCGACTTGTCGGCCGAAAGTACGGCCCTTGACCGCATCGCGGCTGCATCGGATCCGGACTGAGGCTCCGTCAGTGCGTAGGCACCGACAAGCTCGCCCTGGGCAATCGGACGCAGAAAGTCACGTTTTTGCGCATCGCTGCCGAATTCCAGCAACGACATGCCATACAGCGAATTATTGACCGAAACAATGGTGCCATGCGCCGCATCTGCCGCAGATATCTCAAGTATCACCAGCGCAGAACAGACACTGTCGAGGCCGGCGCCGCCAAATTCCGCCGGTGTCTCTATTCCCATGAATCCCAGCTCTCCGGCCATGCGAATTGTTGCGGCAGGAAATTCTCCACTGGCGTCAAATTGGGCAGCAACGGGAGAGATCTCGTTTTGTGCGAACTCCCTCGCAGCATCCTGGATCATCTGTTGTTCGTCACTCAGCCGAAAATCCATTGGGAACCTCTGTCTATTTGCCGTCTTCCCCAGCGCACATTCTATTATTATTGCGGCCACATTTGTGGTATTGCCTGCGAACGGTGCCGAGGGTGACGGGCAGTCGTTTTCGTAATAGCATGTACAAATATCTGATGATTCACCGGCACCTGAGGAGCGCAGGACATGACAATAAAAGTGGGGGATAGAATGCCGGCAGGCACTTTCGGAATCATGACGGAAGCCGGCCCCGGTGCCATTTCGACCGATGAGTTGTTTGCAGGAAAGAAGGTGGTTCTCGTTTCCGTGCCTGGCGCATTTACACCGACCTGTTCGGCGAAACATCTCCCCGGATTTATCGAGCACGCGGATGATTTCCTTACCAGGGGCGTGGACACAGTCGCCTGCATGGCGGTCAACGATGTATTCGTAATGCGGGCGTGGGGAAAGGACCAGGGCGTGGGTGACAAGGTCTCGATGCTGGCAGATGGCAACGGTGAGTACGCCAGGTCACTTGGCCTGGAACTTGACGGCACCCCATTTGGCATGGGGGTGCGCGGCCAGCGATTCGCGATCATCGCGGATAATGGAGTCGCCGTTCATGTTGCCGTCGAGGCACCGGGGAAATTCGAGGTCAGCAGCGCAGAAAGAATACTTGAAAAGCTCCGGTAGTCACTGAGAGCGCTGGTCGTCTCAGGATTTCACTGCCTGTTCGAGTTCCGGCACCAGTTTGAACAGGTCGCCGACCAGGCCGAAATCAGCTATTTCGAAGATGGGCGCATCCGCGTCCTTGTTGATCGCAACAATGGTGCCTGCATCCTTTATGCCGGTGAGGTGCTGAATCGCGCCTGAGATGCCGACGGCGATATACAGTTCCGGCGCAATGATTTTTCCGGTTTGGCCGACCTGCATCTCGTTGGGCACGTACCCGGCGTCCACAGCGGCCCTCGATGCGCCGACCGCAGCACCGAGCGCATCGGCCAGTTTGTAGATAATGGCAAAGTTTTCGGAGCTCCCCAGCGCCCGGCCGCCGGATACCACCCGGCTGGCGGTTTGCAGGTCCGGGCGATCCGATTTGCCCGCCTGCAGTGAAATGAACCGGGTGTGTTGCGGAAGTTCGACATCGATGCTTGGGCGTTCGATCGGCGCATTGCCGGTGTTCTCAACCGCGCGGTAGGATGCCATGCGCACTGTGCCGACAACCGGCTGTCCTGCGGGAGCCTCGACCGTGACTATGGCATTGCCGGCGTATACCGGCCGCTTGAATGCGTGACTTCCAAGTACCAGCATAATATCGCTCACCTGGCTGACGTTCAGTAACGCGGCCACTCTCGGCATCAGGTCCTTGCCGAAGGTCGTTGATGGCCCCAGGACATGCGTATACGAACTCGCCAGAAACGCAATTTGCGGTGCCAGTACTGCTGCAATCGGGTGACTGTTGGCCGGATTGTCCACCTGAATGACACGGCTCACGTTGGCGAGACCGGCTGCTTCGCTTGCGACTGCCGCACCGTCGTCGGCGAATACCGCGACGTGAATTTCGGCTCCGCTGAAACCGGACGCACAGCCAACACATTTGGCAGCACTCGCGTTCAGACGTTTGCCATCGTGCTCCGCAATAACAAGAACCCTGGTCATTACAGCAATCCTTTGTCTTTCATAGCGGAAACGAGTCCCGCCACGTCCGAAAGCATAGTACCTTTCTGCCGTTGCTGCGGAGGCTCAAACACGGTCACCGCCGATGTGGGGCCCATGGTAATGCCGAGGCTCGCCAACGGGATCTGGTCCAGCGGCTTCTTCTTGGCTTTCATGATGTCGGGAAGTTTCACGTAGCGTGGTTCATTGAGGCGCAGATCGACGGTCACAACCGCGGGCAGGTCGATTTCCAGCGACTCGAGTCCGGAATCGACCTCGCGTGTCACCGTCGCCGTTGCCCCATTGAGCACGAGCCGGGATGCAAACGTTGCCTGCGGGCGCTGCCACAGCGCAGCCAGCATCTGGCCGGTCTGCGCATTGTCATTGTCGATGGCCTGCTTGCCGAGTATGACCAAATCCGGCTTCTCCCTGTTGACCAGTTCGAGCAGCACCCGTGCGCCTGTCAAAGGATCGATTGCGGCATTCGTTTCAACCAGGATGGCACGATCCGCACCCATGGCCAGTCCCGTACGCAATTGTTGTTGCGCGTCGACTGGGCCGATCGACACAACGACCACTTCCCTGGCTTCGCCGCGTTCCCGAATCCTCAGGGCCTCTTCAAGGGCAATTTCGTCAAAAGGATTGATGCTCATTTTGACGCCGTCGGTCTCGACACCACTGCCGTCAGACTTGACGCGGACGCGAACGTTGTAATCGACAACGCGTTTCAGTCCCACCAATATCCTGTCCAATTGTCGTGACTCCCCGAGGCTGCGCGGACGCAACATCCCTGTGGCTGATATTTGTCGAAAAAAAGGTATTCTGTCTGACCGAATCCACTGGTACAAGGCAAAATCACTTCATGACCCGCGAGTACGAACCATCGAGCAGGACCGACATGCGACGTTTTGACACTGTCATTTCCGCGGACGAGTTGCTGGGCAACTTGGACCATCGCGACTGGAGGATAGTCGACTGCCGTTTTGACCTCATGGCACCGGGCAAGGGCTACGAGGATTTTCTTTCCGGTCATATTCCCGGAGCCGTATACGCGAACCTGGACACCGACCTGGCCGGTCCGATCCGCCGCGATTCCGGTCGACATCCCTTGCCGGACCTGGACCAGTTTGCTGCGACATTGGGGCGATGGGGAATTTCGAATCATTGCCAGGTAATTGCATACGACTACGCAAGCGGCGCGTTGGCTGCACGACTGTGGTGGATGCTGCGCTGGCTAGGGCACGCTGACATTGCCGTGCTGAACGGCGGCATTGCGGCGTGGTTACGGGCTGGCGGGAGACTGCAGGAGGGTCCGACCACGGCGGAAACGGCGCAATTTACCGCCCGCCCGGACGCGACCCGCATCCTCAATACCGCCGAGCTGGCGCTGCACCCTCACACTATCCGCATGATCGATGCACGCGACCGGCAGCGATTCCGGGGGCTCGCGGAACCCATCGATGCTGTTGCCGGCCATATCCCCGGAGCGAGAAATTTGCCGTTTTCCGAGCTGCTGGGGCCAGACGGCAGGTTTCTGCCCGCCGCTGACCTGCAGGAACGGCTTTTGGGCGTGCTGGGGGATGCGCCAGCCCGGCCCTGGGCGGCAATGTGCGGTTCCGGCGTCACCGCCTGCCACCTCGCGCTGGCAGCGGAAATTGCCCGGTTCACGGGGCCGCGGCTTTACGTGGGGTCCTGGAGCGAATGGATCCGTGATCCGGCCCGCCCGGTGGCAACCGGCAACGATTGATGCCGGCGCAATACCGCTTGCGAGCGAGGGGATTACTGCGGGCCCCGGATGAACTTAATCTCGTACATTTCGGTCAAAATAGGCGATTCCGGGCGGCAACAGGACGTGAGTGGCTGCCAATTTTGCGGTGAGTCGCTCGCGAAAAAACGATTATGAAACAGGTAGTAACTGGACTTTTTGTAGTATTGACATTAACTCGGGTAGTCGCCGGGGAACCACAATCAAGTCCGATTCAGGGCATAGACCGCAATGGATCCGATTGCATATGGATCCGTACTGTCCGAGACTATACGACTCTGGACGATCAGAACCTGCTGATACGGGGATCGGGCAAAAGGAGTTTCCTGGTGACCCTGTTGTACCCGTCTTTTGATTTAAGGTCGTCCATGGGCCTGGGTTTTTCGTCGCGAGACGATCAGCTTTGTCCTTTCGGCGGTGATGGCATTATTCTTGGCGGGCTGTCCCGGGAAACCGTCCGGATTCGTTCCATCACCGAAATCAGTTCGGACCAGGCCGACGAGTTGAAGGTCCATTTCGGCAAGAAAGAGCCGATAGAACAAGAGACAGCGGCGCCGGAAAAGGTAAAAGGCGCCGAAGTCGAAGAGCTAGACTGATCTGTGCTGGACGGCAGTCCTGAACTGCCCCACACGCTTCAGTCACGCAATCCGCAATCTCCGTGCGGACCCGCCCGGCCAACCGCAAGGTTGGCCGGGTTTTTATTGGCCCTGAAAAGCCCAAAAGCTTGAGTGACCTTGCGATCGAACTAGGCCCCCCCGACAATCCGGGCATGTCACAACGTGGGGTAGACGGTGAGCGGACCATTAAACGGAACAAAGGTGCTGGATTTGAGTCGCGTGTTGGCCGGACCCTGGGCCGGTCAGCTGCTCGCCGACTATGGCGCAGACGTCATCAAGATCGAAAGGCCCGTGACCGGTGACGACACGCGGTTCTGGGGTCCACCCTGGCTGACGGACAACGCCGGCAACCAAACCGGCGAGTCCGCATATTTTCTTGCTGCAAATCGCAACAAGAAATCCGTTACAGCCGATCTGTCGCAGCCCGGCGGACAGGCGCTGGTTACGCGGCTGGCAAGGAATGCTGACATCCTGATCGAGAATTTTCGCGTCGGAACGTTGGCGAAGCACGGCCTGGACGCAGACAGCCTTCTGCACCTGAATCCGCGCCTCATCTATTGTTCCATTTCAGCTTACGGTCAATCCGGCTCTCGCAGACTGTTGCCCGGATACGATGCAATGATGCAGGCGGAAGCAGGACTGATGAGCATAACCGGAGCGCCGGACGAAGAAGGCGGCCGACCGCAAAAAGTCGGCGTTGCGATCTCGGACATCATGACCGGCATGTATGCGGTGACTGCGATACTGGCTGCACTGGAGGCCAGGCATCGCACTGGACAAGGTCAGAGCATCGACCTGTCGCTTTATCACAGCCAGGTGGCCTGGCTCGCGAATCAGAATCAGAACTACCTGATGACCGGTAAATCGCCACGTCGCCTCGGGACTGCGCACCCGAATCTCGTGCCCTACCAGACATTTGTAACCAGCGACGGCGAAGTCATGATTGCTGTCGGCAATGACAGGCAGTTCCTTGCGTGCATGCAATGCCTGGATCTGGGTAGCGTCGGGAGCGAACGCCGGTTCGCGACCAACGTGGCACGGGTCCGGAATCGTGCGAACCTGGTTAGCCTGATGTCCGATCAGCTGCGACACAGATCGTCGGCGCACTGGCTCAGGAAACTTGCAGGTGCCGGTGTGCCGGCCGGCCGCATCAATGACCTGCACGCCGTGTTCAGTGACCCGTACGCCGAAGAAACAGGGCTCGTACGGCAATTGCCTCATGCACTGGCAGAAGGCGTGCCGTACGTTACCAACCCGGTTCATTTTTCGGCGACGCCGGTGGAGTACCGTTCTGCGGCACCCACGCTCGGGCAGCACACAGACGCAGTTCTTGGCGGCGAGCTGCAATACACGGCGGCGGAAATCGAGGCTCTTCGTCGAAGCGGTGCTGTCTGATGACGCGCACTTCAGCGGTGAGCCTGTCACTCGCGGGCACAACGTGCAAAGCCAGGCGATTTGACGGCACAGCGCACAATCTTTGATTGCGCGTGCCTGATTCCATGTATCCCTGGTTGACCGCAGCCATTAATGACTCCACGGTGATCGTCACGGCGAGCCGTCGCCTCGCGCGCGAACTGCACCGGCTGCACCTGCGACATATGCTGGAGAGCGGCCATCAAACCTGGCGTACTGCCGAGATTCACTTTCGCGGTAACTGGCTTGACAAGCTGATCGACTCGGCAAATCTCAACAGTCCCTGGCCGGTCCGCATCGACCAGGCTTCGGCCGGCATACTCTGGGAGCGTTGCCTTGCGAGATACGCACGGGATCCATTGCTGAGTATGGCCAATGTCGTCCGACTGGCCCGTCAGGCATGGCAAAGATTGAACGAATACGCTGTGCCACTCGAGGAGCTTTCCAGGTTCGCTCGCAGCACTGACCAGGAGCAGTTTGCGAGCGCCGCACGGACGTATCACCAGACCCTCGTCAGCAACAACTGGGTCGACGCCGCACTGCTGCCCGCACTGGTCGCCGACGCCATCGGATCCGGAGTGATCGTGGCTCCGGACAGCGTGGTTTTCGCCGGGTTCGACCGCGTATCGCCGGCCATGGAACGCATCACCAAAGAGCTGCGAATTCGGAATTGCAAAGTCGAACTCGCAGGAGTTGCGAACAGAAACGTGCGGCTTGTGACGCGATCGTTCCGTGACCGGCAACAGGAACTTCGCGCGGCAGGTTATTGGGCCAGGCAACAACTGTTCACAGCGCCGCATGCGCGGGTGGCGATCGTCTGTCCCGATCTCAATACCAACGCGCCTGCGGCGTCTCGGCTGGTCACGGAAGGATTTGCGCCTGGTTGGCAATACAGCGGTGAGGCTGCCCGCAACGCGGTCGAAGTGTCTTACGGGCGGCGTCTAGGCGATTTTCCGGCGATTTCAGTCGCATTACTCCTGTTGCGCTGGATACAACAGGGCTTGCCGTCACGCGACATCGGAATCCTTCTTCGCAGCCCGTTCATCGTGAGTGCCGGCCTGGCGGGGCGCAGCCGTTGCGAGCTCGAGCTGCGCCGATGGCCGGATCGGAGCTGGACACCGGCGAGCCTCGCGGCACTGCTCCACGGCAGGGAAGAGAGCGCAGACACAAGGCTATGGCTGGCAGCCATCGAACGCATAGTCGCATTTCGAGCCGAACATCGCGGCGATGCCACACCGGCGTTGTGGGCCGAGCGCTTTGACAGGCTGCTGACGGCGATGGGCTGGCCCGGAGTTTCTCCGCTCGACAGCACTGGTTATCAGTTGCTGAATCGATGGCGGACCTTGCTTGCCGAGTTTGCGGCAACCGGTCTCGTTTCGACCCACGATCCGCTGTCGGCGTCAATCGACCGGATCTGCGGCATGGCTTCCGAGATCATCTTCCAGCCGGAGCTTGAAGGAGGTGCGGTCCAGCTACTCGGTACGCTTGAAGCCAGCGGGCTGTCATTCGACTTCGCCTGGGTCTGTGGCCTGGATTCGGCGCGCTGGCCGCCGCCACCCAATCCGCTCGTGCTGGTTTCGCGAACACTGCAGGAAAAGTACGGCATGCCTGATGGAACGCCGCATGACAGCCTCGGGTTCGCGGAGCTGGTACTGCAGCGAATTTGCGCATCGGCATCGCAGGTCGTGCTGAGCTGGGCGAGCAGTGACGGCGAGACGGAATTATTGCCCAGTCCGTTGCTGACAAGCCTGTCATTGCCGACGGACGAAACCCTGACGGACCCGGGCTGGCATGCGATGCAATTGCAGGACACGACCGGACTGACAGAACTGCAAGCGGATCCTGCGCCACCGGTTTCGCCGGGGGAGACAGTCGCCGGCGGCGCTTACACCGTACAAATGCAAATCAGTGAGCCATTTTCAGCGTTTGCCCACGGGCGTCTGCGCATCCGGGAAATCCGCCGCATAGAATCGGGGCTGCCGGCCGCGTTCAAGGGCAGCCTCATGCATCAAGTCCTGCATGCGTTTCTCGCGGACAAACCGGATCTCGACATCATTGCAAGCTGGACGGAGGCCGAAATCGGAGTCCGCGTCGATCGTGCCGTATCGAAGGTCGTCGTACCGGCTCAGGTGAATCTGAATACGACGCATCGAAAATTGCTCGAGCTCGAGAGCCAGCGCATGCGCACGATACTGAGGAACTTTGTCGAAGCAGAGCGTTTGCGACCCCCGTTTGCCATCGAACATGTCGAGTACCGAATCGAGTTCGAGCGATTCGGCGTGCGGCTGGAATTGCGGGTGGACCGGATCGACCGGCTGTCCGACGGCAGCAAGCTGATCATCGACTACAAGACCGGCATGCCGAAGTCCTTGCTCGACAGAGACGGTGATCTGCTCGATTTGCAGTTGATCGTGTACGCAATGGCAGCCGGTGGGCCCATCGGCGGCCTCGCATTGATCAACCTCGACAGTCGCGCTATCGCTTACAAGGGCACGGGTGGCAGCGTCGATTGGGATGCGAAACGACGCGACGACTGGGACAGGAGGCGCGCCGGCTGGATCGCGAGCGCCGAAGGCGCATTGCGCGACCTAGCTAATGGCGATGTTCGCATCGCCACCAACAGGACTGACCAGGACTCCGGCGCTCTTGCCATCCTCAGCCGGGTTGAGGAGCTCAAACGTGTCGGATGACGCACGCCTCCTGTCAGCCGACGACGAGGCGCGGACCGAAGCCCTGGATGCATCGCGATCTTTCATCGTGCAGGCTCCCGCCGGATCCGGCAAGACCGAGTTGCTGATCCAGCGGTACCTCCGGCTGCTGTCCGGCGTGCAACAACCGGAAGAGATCCTGGGGATTACGTTCACCCGCAAGGCGGCATTCGAAGTGCATGCACGCATCAATGATGCGTTGAGTGTGGCCAGGCAGGGCGTCATACCTGACGAAGCGCATCGACGGAAAACCATCGAGCTTGCAGCCGCTGTCCTGCAACGTGACCAGGAACTCGGTTGGCGTCTGCGCGAATTGCCACGTCGCATGCGCATCCAGACTCTCGACTCGTTCTGCGCCAGCCTTACAGCATCCGTGCCAGTGAGCTCCGGCCTAGGCGGTTCGCTGAAGACTCTTGCCGATGCCGAAATGAAGTCCGTTTATCGGCGCGCCGCTGCTGCGACACTTGACTGGGTCACGGCCGGCAACGAATTCGCCGCATGCATCGAGCGGCTTCTGACACACCTGGATAACCATACCGGCGCGTATATCGACTACCTTGCGCGAATGCTCGAAACCCGCGATCAATGGATGGAACTGACCGGCAGCGGCAGGTACGCGGATGGACGGTCTACAGAGAACGCCCGGCCGCGCCTGGAAAAAAGCATACGGACATACATAGCCGCGCACCTCGGCAGGTCGTATCGCGCTTTCGCTCCGGAGCTGCGCAAAAATTTGCTCGAGCTGATCCGCTACGCCGCAAGGAATCTTCTGGAGGCGGGCAATGACCGACACCCGTTACTGCAAGTTGCAGGACTCACCGCGTTCCCGCAATGCAAGGTGGCGGACTTGCCGGCCTGGCGGGGAATTGCCGGGCTGCTGTTGACCAGGGACGGAGGTTGGCGCAAATCCGTGACCAGGAACGAAGGTTTTCCACCTGGCGACAATGGCGAGAAAAAGCACCTGCAGGAAATTCTCGGCAGTTTACAGTCGCAGGAAACCCTGCGGGCAGCGTTGCAAAAGGTCAGGCGTTTGCCTGAACCTGAGTATGACGAGAGGCAATGGCAGGTCCTGCTTGCCCTTTTGAAAATCATGCCGCTTGCCGTTGTCGAATTGCGGCGGATCTTCAGCGAACGGGCAATTTCGGATCATACGGAAGTGGCGCTGGCAGCGGCCGCTGCACTGGGTAACGGCGACGCGCCGGGGGAGGTCGCGCTGCGCCTTGACTACACGATAAAGCATATCCTTATCGATGAAATGCAGGACACCTCTGTCGGTCAGTACCAGTTGATCGCAAACCTGATCACAGGCTGGAGTCCGGGCGATGGCCGGACCCTGTTCTGTGTCGGCGACCCGATGCAGTCGATATACCGGTTCCGGGATGCGGAGGTCGGACGTTTCCTGCAACTGAGAGAAAATGGGCTGGCGTCGCTGGCACTGGATTCACTCGTCCTGCGTCGCAATTTCCGCTCGGGAGCAAACCTCGTGCACTGGTTCAATACCGTATTTGCGCAGGTACTTCCGATTGCGGATGACATTGCCGAAGGAGCGATCAGTTATTCGGCGTCCGTTCCGGTCGAATCGCGTCGCGATCAAGGCACGTGGCAGGTGCACGCGTTATTTGGCGCGACGCCGGACGAGGAAGCAGACTACGGATGTACCGTGATCCGGCAGTGCCTGGCCGAAGTCCCGGAACGCACCCGCGCGCTGCTGGTTCGGAGCCGGTCCCAGTTGCCGGCCTTGCTGCGTCGCTTGCGCGAAGCCGGTATCCCATACACGGCAGTCGAAATCGATCGGCTGACGGATTTGCCGGAGATCATCGATCTGCTGGCATTGACCCGGGCCATGTGTCACGAGGGCGACCGACTTGCCTGGCTTGCATTGCTCCGTGGACCTTGGGTTGGATTGACGTGGACCGACCTGCACCGGCTCGTTGTCAATGACGCCAACAGTACCGTGCGCGAACTGATGTGCGACAGTGAGCGCACGCGCCTGCTATCCGGGGCTACGCAGCAGCGCCTCGAACGTCTGGCTGCGGTGCTCGATCGCGATTTCGTACGACGACCGACCGGGTCCTTTCGCGACCGTGTCGAAACGGCGTGGTACGGGCTTGGAGGTCCGGCGCTGCTGCAGACTCGCGAGCAGCTGGACAATGCATATCGTTACCTCGATGTGGTCGAGAAGATCGAAACCGCGGGAACACTGGTTGACGTTTCCGAACTCGAGTCGCGGCTGGATGAAGAGCGTGTTTCGAGCATGGTCGAGGACCCCTATGCCTTGCAGGTGATGACGATGCACAAGGCGAAAGGACTTGAGTTCGACGAGGTAGTCCTTTACGCACTCGGCCGGAGTACAAGAGGCCGGCGCAAGTCGATCATGAGCTGGATGAACCTGCCGGGTGCGGACAACGGGATGGAAATGCTGCTCAGCCCGGTTGGAGCGCGCGCTGAACTGGAAAACGATTCGCTGCACCAGTGCATCGAGGCCGCGGAATCGGACAAGGATCGGCTGGAATTGGACCGGCTGTTATATGTTGCCTGTACGCGAGCCCGCCGCAGCCTGCACCTTATTGGCAGTGTTTCGTTGAGTCCGGACCGTGCATCGTACCGGGCGCCACCGGCCGGCAGCCTGCTCGGACGCCTCTGGTCGGCTGTACAGCCCGATTATGCGCGGTCATTTGCGGCTGGCCAGGGCATCCGTCAAGGCATCGTCGAGACAGGATCGACACTCAGGGAGCCGCTGCTTCGCCGATTCAAACGGCCCTTCACATTGCCGGCGGCGCCGCAACTGCCGGTCGAGCCGGAGCTGGCGTTGAGCGCCGGGTCCGCTATCGACATCGAGTTCTACTGGGTGGGCATGGCAGCACGCCATGCCGGAACGATCGTGCATCGGTGGCTGACACAGATGGCGCAGGGCACGTTACGCATCGAGGTGGCCTCCATCGGCGCTCTGCGTCCTGCCAC
>Ga0299906_10002053_pt1 | contig 16967 bp, 18 predicted proteins | sample RVTome_14_FD_200259 | JGI IMG/M metagenome (GOLD analysis project Ga0299906, IMG submission 200259) | Soil microbial communities from uranium-contaminated site in the Upper Colorado River Basin, Wyoming, United States - RVT145D125 (version 2) ...
CCCATCCTGAGCGTCTTCAACCCCGACATGCCCGCCATGCGCATCGAGATCGCCCGCCTGTTCTTCGCCCGACTCGATGGCCTGTGGACGATCGTGCACACATAGGCGGGGCGCGGCATTGGATCGCCGCCGGCGGGCGGCCTCGATCGCGGAGCCGCAGTGTGGGCCACACGCCGCCATACATGGATCGGTTCGAGGCATTCGACGCCGAGCGGCGCCGCATGCGCACGGTGGACGACTGGATCGCCCTGCGCCGACAGTGGCTGGATGATTCGGCGTGGCCCCGCCGAAGCCCCGAGCAGCTCGCCGCCATGCGCCGCGGTCGCAAACAGTCGTTCCGGCTCGGCGGCCGGTCGTGGATGCGCACCACCCACGTGTTCGACCTGACGCCGGAGGCGCGTTATGAGCTGTTTGTCACGTATCGGGAGTTCGCCGATCCCATCCGGTTCCCGCACCTGGCGACGCTGCCCAAGGTCACGGGCAGCCGCTGGACGCAGCAGTGCCCGGCATGTGAGATCGTCACGCGGGAGATCGGGTCGATGACGTGCCCGCAATGCGCCCGCCGGCTTGTGTACGAGTATGTCGAGGACTGACCCCATGTCTGCGCCGGGAGGAAGGATGCGTCCATGAGAGTGCTCGGCCTGCCGATTCTCAAATTCGTGGGCGCAACCTCCGCCTCGATCGCGCTGGTGCTGCTCATCCTGGCCGCAATCATCGCGTGGCGCAGAATGATGAGCATCAGCGGCTGGATTGATGTGCCGGCGGAGGTCCTCGCCAGCGAGCTGTACGAGCACCGCAACAACATCATCCGGCGCACGGACTGGACGGTGACGTTTCGATACGAGGTGGCCGGCGCCACGCACACATCCAGCGCCTCGCTCGGATACATGTCCAACCAGCCCAGGAGGCATCGGGAGACGGCCGAGAAGTACGCGCCGGGCACGCGTCACATCATCGCCTGCAATCCCGACGATCCGGCGGAGATTCACTTCGGTCCGGCGTTCATGCAGTTCCTCGCGCCATTCGTGCTCGGGGTGCTGGGGCTGGTGTTCCTGGTCATGGGTCTGGTGACCTTCCGCATCAGACTATGACGGCCGGCGTCATCGCGCGCGGCATGTCAGGCCGCCATGCCGTGATGACGCGATCGCCGCGCGCTGCCAGACGTGCGGCTGCATCCATCATCGGCCCCGGTGAGAGGGCGCCGATCACGAACGCCTCGGCGTGCTCGATCTCCACGATCTCGGCGTCGTGCCGGCCCAGCACATCCCGGATCACCTCCGCGCCCTTGCCCGGCTCGATGATCGCCGCCTTCATCCCCGCGCATGATGCCAGTCCCGCCCGCGCGGCAGCCGCGCCCGTGAAGCGGTCCCAGTGTCTTGCGCTCATCGGCCGGCGGACCTGCCGCGCGAGCGTCGCATCGAGCTCCGTCACGCCGCGCGACCATCCCCGATGCGCACTCTCCTTCTCCGCGATCCGCCTGTACCGCTGGATCGTGTGATCGACCAGACGCTCGCGCAACGAACCAGGAGCGTACCTTTCCATCACCCATGCGTTGTTCCGCACCAGATGGCGCAGGATGACATTCATGTCGCGCCCGGACTGGATCTTCTCGTGCCGCACGCGGAATCGCCAGTCGTGCACGATCCTCCCGCCGGCGAGAATAAACTTCGCGCACAGGTCGTACTCCTCCGCGTAATAGCCGAACGTTGCGTCGTACCCGCCCACCGCCAGGAAGGCATCGCGGCGCACGAGCGCCCCGCACCCGACGATCACCTCCGGCAGGCCGCCCGCCTCGTGCGAGCCATCGGGCAGCAGGATCTCGGCGCCGATCGCCGCGACGTCAGCCGGGGCATTTGCGATGACGCTTACGAAGCCCACATCAAGCGGCCACGAGTCGTCATCGAGCATCATCAGCCACTCGCCCCGCGCCGCCAGCGCCCCGACATTGCGCCCCGCGGCGGCACGATTCTCCTCCAGCCGGATCAGGTGCACGGGCAATCCGTTGGCCAGTCGCCGCGGCGAGCGGGCCGGCAGACTCGAGTCGTTGTCCACGACGATCACCTCGCCCCCGCCGGAGGCGACGATTGCCGCGCGGCCGATGCGGCTGAGCGCTTCAAGCGTCCGCGCCAGAGCGTCAGGCCGGTTCCGCGTGGGCAGCAGGAAGGTGATCATGGCGCGGCCGGAACATTCGCGATGCGGAGTCATCGGCGCTGCGCGGAGCGTCCGGCTCCATCGCGGCGCACACGTCATCGATGCCGACGGCGTCGTTGCCCAGTCGCCCGGCCTGCACGGCCGCGGCCATGGACCCGAGCGCGCACGCCTCGGCGAGCTCGCCGCCCGCGGCCAGAGACAGCGTCGCGGCCGCCAGCAGCGCATCGCCACAGCCCAGCGGGTCGACGACCCGCCGCGCGCGGGCCGGCAGCGACCAGGCCCGGCTGCGCTCGAAGGCCATCAGGCCGCGACGGCCTCGCGTGACGACCAGGTTCGAGCAGCCCGTCGTGTCGCGCAGTGTCGCCGCCAGGATCTCCAGGTCGTCCCGCGGGCCCCCCATGGCCGCCCGCAACTCGCCCTCGTTGGGGCACAGCACATCCATGGCCCGCATGGCGGCCAGATGCGCTCTCGCGCCACTCACATCGCCCGCCATCACCCCGGCGCCCGGCCGCAGCAGCGCGCACAGCTCGCGCATGCGCGGCACGTTGAACAATCCGAGCCCGAAGTCAGGCACGATGACGGCATCCCAGCCGGCGGCGTCGTCGGCCGCCGCGCGCAGGACGCGGTTCCAGTCACGCCCCTCCACCCTCAGCCCGCGCTCGACATCCAGCGCGGCAACGGGCCGCCCGCCGCACGCGTACCGGAGCTTCTCCGGCAGCACCGAACCGCTCCGCACCGCGCGCACTTCCACGCCCGCCCGCACCAGGCGCGCCTCGATCTCATTGGCGCGCTCATCGCGAGGCAGCACGGTGATGAGCGTCGGCCGCGCGCCCAGCGCCGCCACGTGCCGGGCGATGACCGCCGATCCCCCGTCGTATGAACGCTCGCCCATCGGGCGCATACGCAGCACCTCATCGGCGCTGGCGGTGGCATCGCGCTCGCACAGCATGTACCGGTCGATGATCACCTCGCCGACGACGGCGATGCGCAGGCCCCGCCACATCCGCATTCGCCGCAGCAGTCTCTCGCGTGCGATGGGTTGTTCATCCGGGGCTGCGTCCGGGGTCGCGTTCGGGGTCGAGTCCAGTGGGGCGGGCGACGGTGCGAGATTCAGCTCCGCGATCAGGCGCGTCGAGCTCAGGACAACATCACCGGAAGTGAACGCCACGCGGCCGCCGAATCGCTCCGCCGCGATCCGCTCGGCGCGGAATCGATTGTCGTCCGTCAGCGCGTAGTCGGGGCCCTTGGCGTAGATGTCCGGGCGGACCGCCGCGATCAAACGCTCGGCGGTCGGAGCATCGTTGATCGCCACCAAGTCCACGGCCGCCAGTGCCGCGAGGCAGCGCGCCCGCTGCGCCGCGGGCACGACCGGCCGGTTCGGGCCCTTGCCCACGTGGGCATCGGCCGTCACCGTCACGATCAGCATCTCGCCCAGGCCGGCGGCCGACTCCAGGTGATGCACGTGGCCCGCGTGCAGCACATCGAAGCAGCCGTGGCACATCACCACGCGCTCGCCGCGCGCCTGGGCGGCGCGCACACGGCGGACCAGTTCGGCCCGCGAGATCACTTTGGCTCGTCCGATCGTCGTCCTGCACACGCCACCTACATCGGATGGCGGGTCAGGCGGTCGTGAAATTGCCCTGACCGACCTCCACCGGCGCCGAGGCGCCTTCGGACGCCGGCTCGACCACAGCGCCCGCCCGATGCTCCTCGCGCTCCACATCGGCCAGGAACGCGCGCATGTCGTCCATGGCGTCCGTACCGCCTCCGCCATCCGGCGTGCGCGAGCGCTGCCGCGCCGATTCGATCGCCGCCTGGTACCCCTCGGCCACCCGATCGGGCGCGGCGATCGCCAGCAGCCGCCGCCGGGGCTCATCGAGCCGAAGCCGCCACGTCGCCGACTCCCGCAGCACGCCGATCTGCGCCTCGGCGAGCGCTTCGGACTGCCCGGCCGTCACGGTGGGCAGTCCCGCGATCCACTCGCCGATCCCCACGCGATCGCTGATCACCAGCGGCTGCCGCCGCAGCACGGCCTCGGCGGCGACGCAGGAGAAGCTGTCGAAGCGGCTGGGGACAACGATCAGCGCTGCGCGATCGATCGCATCCAGCGCGGCGGCGTGATGCACGGGGCCGTCCCACCGGAACCGATGGCGGTATCGCGGATCGATCAGCGACGCCACGTGGGCCGCGAGACTTCTGTCGCCGGGCGCCTGCGGCGTGTCGGGGCCGATGAGACGCGCCCGGACATCCTTGACCTGACGAAAGACGCGGTTGAGACTGCGCGCCCACACATCCACGCCTTTGTGCCACGCCACATCGCCGATCAGGATGATCTCCGGCTCGTGGACCGACCGAGGGGGGCGATCGTGCGTCGGCACGACGGGCGGGATCGCCCCGATCGAGCCGCGCGGCACGGCCGGCGCAATGGCGCTGCCCAGCAGACCGCTCAAGGCCACCACGCCATCGGCGGCCGCGAGCGCAGCGCGCTCCCAGGCGTGGTAGATCGCCCGCCCGTGCCTGGTCTCCTCGGCGCCGGCAACCGATTCGATGACGAACATCGGACAATGCGCCGCCACCAGGAAGGGCGTCCCCGGGAAGCGCTGCCGCACGAGGCGGCTGCGCATGGCGACATAGCCCTCGGCCTGCACATCGACGGCGATGACGGCATCGACCGGGCCGTCGATCTGCCGGAGTCTCTCCGCCGCCGCCAGCGCCCACTGGCCGTATCGATAGGGCCGGATTCGCTCGATCCGCCGCAGGGCGGGGATGCGCGCCCGGAACGCCGCTTCATCGTCCGGCGTGGCCACGAGGTGGATTCGCGTCGCCGGCGGCAGATGCTCGCTTTGCCGCGTGACGAGGTCGACCTCCCACCCCACGGTCGCCATGCCGCGCACGAAGGCGTCGATGCACGCGCCGACGCCGCCCTGCCCCGGATGATGCCTCGAACTGATGACGATGATACGCACCCGGCGGTCCTATCCGTGCGAGTCCGCATCCATTCGAACGACGTTGCCCGGATCGAGGCCGCGCGCCGCGTCGAGACGGGACCCGACGAACGACTCGCCGCCGAGGCCCAGCCCCCGGTAGTGGGCCAGGATCCGCCGGACGAGCGCGTCGGAGGTGTCGTGCTCCAAAACGCTCGCCCGCATGGGCGCGCTCGCCCGCGCCCGCGCCTCGGCGCCGTCGGCGTGCAGCACAAATTGGTCGAGCAGTTCGTGCATCGTCGTCTCCGTGCGAAACGTAACGTCGGCATATCCCGGCAGATCGCCGGCGATGCGGCGCGGAAAGTTGTCCAGTGCGCACAGTCGTCGCAGCAGCGCCGCATCGTCGTTCTGTCGCGATGGCAGGTTGAAGACCAGGGCCTGCACATCGCGCTGACGCCGCCGGAGCAAATCGTTCATCGGCGCGATGCGAACGCCCTCCAGCGCCTCGATGGCCGACAGCTTCGAGTCCAGCGCGGCATCCTCGCCGCGCCGGCGGGCGATGCCCGCGAGGTCCAGCGCATCCCGGCAGATGACGTCGCGAAGCGTCTCGTAGTGACGCCGCAGGACATCGGCGGGGTGGAAGCGCACGAGCGCGAACCCGCCGCTGGCCAGGGCGTCGAGCAGACGCTGGTGCATCGAGCCGTATCCGTTGACCTGAAGGTTGACCGCGGACGCCTGGTGCAGGGCCCGCAAAGCGCGGCCGTTGGCGATCTCGCCGGCCGCATGCCGCGCCAGGGCGGGATGATGTTCCCAGCCGCGGCCGTGCAGTCGGAGGGTGCGCCGGCGCGAGTCCGCCCAGGTCGCCGCCCACTGCAGGGTCTGATGCCGCAGCAGTCGGTCGTAGAGCGCCAATGCACGCTGGAGGAGCACATTCAGCCGCGCCGCCGGGGTCACGCCCGTGAGCCCTGCCGCGCGTTCCGCCTCCAGCAGCATCGCCGCCAGGTCGAGACTCCGAATGTACGGCGCTCGCTCGAGCGCTTCGCGCATCAGCGCCAGCACGTGGCGCAGGCAGCGCTCGACCGCCGGCGGCTCGCCGCGCGCCATGTCGGCCAGCATCGCCTCGGCCGGCGCCGAGCCGTGGCTCACGAACGAGATGTCGCAGCGCCAGGGCGCCAGCTCCGCCTCGTCGAGCGGCTCATCGCCGTAGGTTGAGGGGTCCGTGACATTGCTCGTCTCCAGGAACCGGTCCGCGGGATAGGCGAACTGCCGCGCCATCAGCGATCGCGACTGCCCGAGCACCAGGTCCACGTCGCCGATGCTGCGCCCGGCCTGCGGGTGCCAGAGCGCCGGCATGTGGTCCTGGATCCAGCAGGCGTACGGCACGCCGGCGTGCACTTCGCCGTGCAGCTCGGACTTGAGGTGGTTTATCACGACGACGAGGTCCGGCTCGCGCTCGGCGATGACCCGGGCCGCTTCGATGGTGCTCGTGTGCTCGTGCTCCTCCATGACCAGCTCGAAGACACAGCCCGCCCGCCGAAATGCCCCCGCGAGGTCGCGCATCGCATGTCGCATGACCGTCGAGTGGCGCGTCGTGATGCCCACGATGCGGAGGGCCGGCTCCACCACGCCGGCGCGGCGGAATCGCCGGCCCCAGGTCGCCGCCGATGTGGGCTCGTAAATGCGCCGCTGCCGTTCGATGTGCCGCGCCGCCGCATCTCGGCGCGCGGCCTGCACGCGGTCGATCAGCCGTGACACCGCCTCGCGCGGGGGCAGCGTCGCCTCCGCGCGCCCGCTGGTGATGATCCGCGTCGGCAGCATCCGCGCGGGGTCCATGAGCAGCGACTTCTCGTATCGCTCCAGGGCCTCGGCGCCGGCGTGGCAGCGACAGCGCGCGCCGCTGTCGGCGTCGACCTCGGCCCCGGCCAGGGTCTGCCGCCAGGTCTTCAGCAGCGCCTCATCCGGCTCGATCAGGTCGATTGGCGGAGCAAAGCCCGATGCCGCCCGCCAGCACACGATCGTCCGCCACACATCAGCGCGCGGCACGCCGAGCAGGACCAGCGCCATCGCGTTGCGCCCGTCATCCTCCAGCAACGATTCCGGATCATCCGGCCCGGCGATCTCCGGCAGCCCCGCTTGCCTGGTTTGCGAACCTGCCACGCCTGCTCCTCGCATCCATGCGGTGTCCGGCCGTGCCGGCCGGCTGAGCCGGCACGAATCGGCTGAACGGAGCATCGGCGTGAAAGGCCGCAGCGCATGAATCGCAAGAGGACTCGTCGCGTCTCACGTAGGTCGGGACAGCGGACCCGACGAGTCTGCCGTAGCTCGGGTCAGCAGACCCGACGCGGCGGTCGCTGTGCCGCCGAATCGCCAGCGCGCGATCGTGGCCCTTGCACGCCCCGGCGGGTCTGCGGACCCACCCTACGTGGCGGATCGAGACATCGCACGAACAAGATCCGCTCAGGGCGTCGCCGTGCCGGGCCGTGTGTCCGAGTCGCCCTCGCGACCGACTGACACGATTCGGTCGCGGTGTCGCTCCTGCAAACGCAGGTAGTACTCGACGAGGCGCTTCGGATCGTGATCCACCGACCGCGAAATCTGCCGCCGCGCTACACGCACAGTCTCGATGGCGGGATCCTCAGGAGTCATCGAAGCGTCCTCTACAGCAGTTCAAGCGGCGTCACCAGGGACGGCACGAAGATCCCCAGCAGGCTGTTCACTCGGCGGATGTGTGCGAACTTGTTGGCGTTCGCAAGATGCTGGCAGCTCTACGTGAGGAGGAAATCACAACGATGATAGGAGGCCAGGGCCAGGTGCAGCGCATCCCCAGCCGGGTCGCGTGGCATCACCTGATGGGCGATGTACGCTTGCGTGATCTCGACGATGGGGCGCTCGACCGCGAGCAAAGCGACGGTGTCCATCAGTCCCAATGCTTCAGTCTTCGATGAATACTCGCCGCGCTCGAGTTCATCGAGGACCGCTTCGCTGGTGACACACTCGTAATCGCTCCTGCGACGGTTCCACCATTCCCGCGTCCAATGCCGACGCGCGACCATCTCCGGCTCCTGGCGAACCTCGAAGTAAAAACTCGGTATGGTCGTCTCGACGTAGACGCGCGGCTTCACAGTTCATGCCCTCACGGCCTTTCATACTATCAGAGGTTCCGACTGACCCTGGTCATACGCGGAACGTGCGACAGCACTGCCATCACCGCGGCAACCATGCCGCGCCCCCGGAACGGCGTATCATCAGGCCATGATCCAGTTGACTCCCGCCGAGTGCCGCGTGCTCGGGGTCCTCATCGAAAAGGCCCAGACCACGCCCGGGCAGTATCCGCTGACCCTCAATGCGCTGATCACCGGCTGCAACCAGAAGTCCAACCGCGAGCCCGTCACCGACCTGCGGGAAGACGATGTGCTCGATGCGCTGGATGGCCTGAAGGCCAAGGGCCTCGCTCGCGAGGTCATGCTCACCGGCAGCCGCGTGCAGAAGTTTCGCCACATCGCCCGCGAGGCCCTGGACATCGGCACGAACGAGCTGGTGGTCCTCGCCGAGCTGCTACTTCGCGGCCCGCAGACGATCGGCGAGCTGCGCGGCCGGGCATCGCGCATGCACCCCCTCGATACCGTCGACGTCGTGCGCAATGTTCTCGACCTGCTCCTTCAGAATCAGCCCCCGCTGGTGCGCGAGGTCCCTGCCGCGCCGGGTGATCGCGCCCCCCGATTCGCCCAGCTCCTGTGCCCGACCCTTCATCGCCTCGACGGCCCGCCCGCCGCCGCGCCCGCCGTTTCCGGGGGCGGGGGCGGGTCGGAAGGCGCGCCGCCACTTGCCGATCTCGCCCCGGAGCTCGATCGTCGATTGCGGGCCCTGGAGCTGGACGTCGCCGACCTGCAGAAGGCGGTCCACGCCATCACGCACGCGCTCGGCGAGCCATCACTGCTGCGCAACGCTGATTGACGCCGGCTTCCAAGCGTGATCCCCGGGGCGCGAGCGCGGCAGCGCCATGCCGATGCCGGAACAGAGCCCGAGCGGGACCGGCCACGTGAGCCCGAAAAAAATCTCAAAATCTTCCGGGCTCCGCGCAGGATCGCCGCCGGACCGTCATAAGGACCCTTGAGAAGAGACTCCGGGCTTCGGAATCGGCCCTTCGATGGACGCCGGGCCGGACGCCCCGCGGGATTGCCTCGACCCGATGCACTTCGAGGCAGAAGAGAGAGATCCATGCCCCGTGCCTCCCTTCGTGCCGTCGCATTCGCCAGTCCGCTGGCACTCGCCCTCTCCTCGGTCGCTCGCGCCGACTTCACCGGCGTGTCGGTGGAGGTCATGGACTTCAGCCAGGGGTATGTCACCGCCAATGGGTCGCTCTACAGCGGCGACAATGCGGCAGCGATCAACCAACTGGTGGCCGATCGGTGGGCGACGTTTTCCAACGACATGGTGGTGTTGCGCTTCTACGCCACGTTCAGCAACCCGGCCGATCGGATGATCTTCTTCGGCTCAACCGAATTGCAGCCTTTGGACCTGGTCATTCAGACGCCGCCGGGTCGACAGTTTTTCGAGCCGAACACGTTTGACATCTTCCCGCCATTCATCACGGATGTTCCGGGCAACGTGGACCTCGCCTTCGATTCCTGGCTCACCATCGGCGCGGCCGACTGGCAGGATGTTCCTCAGGAACCGCTGGCGCTCTTCGCGACGCCCACCATGCCCACCTCCATGCTCGACGGCCTGAGCATTCCCGCAGCGCGCGATGGCATCGCCATGGTGCCCACGTTTGAGGACGGCGAGATCAACCCGCTTTCGCTGCCCGACGCCCAGGGCCGCGTGCTCTTCGCCCAACTCTCCGTCCACCGGGGCACGCGATTCGGCTTTACGGGAAGCCTGGCGTACTTCCCCTCGGGCGCCGGACTGGAGGTCGAGCGGACGTTTGTGTTCGCCTCCGTTCCCGGCCCGGGCACGCTCGCCCTTGCGGCACTGGCGGGCCTCGCGGCTCGCGCGCGGCGGCGGCGCTGCGCCAGATCCTGATCGCTGCGGCCCGGCCCGATCAGGCGGCCTCGATGCGATACACACATCGCGCGCCGTCGGCGAGCAGGTGTTCGATGCGCTCAACGCGGACATCCGGGCCGAGGACGGTCCGGAAGACATCCAGCTCCGCCGCGCACAATCGCTGGCACGTCCTCGCCGCCTCGCAGATCGGGCAGTGATGCTCGATGAGCAGATATGACCCCGGCTTCTCCTGCACGACCTCGGCCATGTACCCCTCGTCGGAGCGCCGGGCCGCCAGGGCCTCGACCCGCTTCCTGAGCGACCCGCCGGCGGGCAGACGATCGCGATAAAGCGTGGCCTGGTCCCGGGCACGGACTTCCACGATCCGCACCAGGGCATCGTCGCCGAGCGCGGCTCGCATAGCGCCGAGCAGCTCGACGGTCAGATCGGCGTGGCGATCGGGAAAGAGCGCCCGGGCATCATCGGTGAGCGACCAGGTGGCCGATGGCCGCCCGGGCCGGCGCCCGGGCCGCCTGGCCGGCCGGAGCAGGAGCCACTGCTCCCGCTCCTGCCGCAGGGTTTCTTTGGGCACGGGCCTGCCGGCCGCATCCATTGATCCGGGCACGTTCCAGCGGACGAGCCCCAGTTGCTGGAGCCGCGCCAGTTGCTCCCGGACGGCAACGACGCCGATGCCCAGGTCGGCCGCGAGCTGACGGGCGGTCATGGCCCCTCGCCGCTTGAGCCGTTCCAACAGGGCCAGCCGGGGATCCCTCGGGGATTGGGGCTTCATGCCCGAAGGGTATCGTCGGGGGCGTGAATTAGAAAGGTCCGCACTTGACTAATTCGCGCCGGGATGCGAATTTAGAAGGTCTGTACCTTTTTAATTCAGGAGGCCGCCCCCATGTTCCTCGAGCACATCAACCTCACCGTCGCCGACCTGGACCGCTCCATCGGCTTCTACACCCGGCTTTTCGGCTTCGATATCCGCTGGAAGGGCACGACCGCCGATGGCCGGCCTGCCGCCCACATCGGCAACGATCGGCACTACCTGGCCCTCTTTCAGGCCCGCCCCGCCAGCCGCGATGCCACGCTCACCCCGGTCGCCCCCGGCAAGTCCTACAACGACGTCGGCTTCAACCATGCCGGTTTCGTCGTGGAAGACCTGGAGGGGCTCACGCGGCGGCTGGAGGAGCTGGGCATCCACCACACCGCCGAGCAGTCCTACGACCCCGGCCGACACGTCTACTTCCATGACCCGGACGGCATCGAGATCGAGCTCGTCCAGTACGCACCCGGCGAGTCGCCCGTCCCCGGTCGCGTCGGCGAAATGAACGAGCCCCGAACGCCCCCGGTAACGAGCGCGGCCGTTGCGTGACCGCCGTCCTCAAACCCAACGGCCCCGTCGCTGGCGCTCCGGGCTCGTCTGTACGCCCACGCCGCCGGCCTGGTTCTTCAAGTTCTTCCGCGTTATGAGGGATGACGCCCGGCCCGCGGCCAACGCATACGATTGCCCGATGCCCACGCCCAACGGCGCCAGTTCGATACCTCCACAGCCGCGCAAGCCGACCATCGGCATCACGATGGGCGACCCGCTGGGCATCGGTCCCGAGGTCATCATCAAGGCCCTGGCCGATCCCGACACCCGCCGGCAGGGCCGCTTCGTCATCTACGGCCTGAATGAGCTGCTCACCTATGCTGCCGACCAGTTGGAGCGCCACCCCTTCTGGTATCGCGTCCAGCACGACTCGGCCCGCACCAAGCGGCCTATCAGCGAGGATGTGGTCGTCCTCGATTACGACGAGTACGACGGCTTCATGCAGATGCCCCGCCGCGCCCACAAGAACGCCGGGGCGGTCTCCAAGCTCTTCGTCGAGGATGCGATCGAGGACGCCCTGCGGCACGATGACCACACCCGGAAGCTCGATGCCATCGTCACGGGCCCCATCTCGAAGGACGCCTGGCGGCTGGCCGGCTTCAAGTGGCCCGGCCATACCGAGCTGTTCATCCATCGCACCAAGGCCAAGCGCGGCGTGATGATGTTCGTCTCGCCCCGCCTGCGCGTCGCCCTGGCGACGTGCCACCTGCCGCTCATGGACATCCGCAACGTCCTGACCATCGGGCGCATCTTCGATCCCATCGACCTCGGCCACGAGGCGTGCCGCCAGCTTGGCATCGAGCGACCCCGGATCGCCGTGACCGGGCTCAACCCCCACGCGGGCGAGAACGGTCTGCTCGGCGATGAGGAGTCGCGCCTCATCGAGCCGGCCATCGACGTCGCCCGCGATGCCGGCATCGATGTGCAGGGCCCCTTCGCGGCCGACACGATCTTCATCCGCGCCGCGTCGGGCGATTTCGACCTCGTCGTGGCCATGTATCACGATCAGGGGCTGATTCCGGTGAAGCTCCTGGGCTGGGACAAGGCGGTCAACTGGACACTCGGCCTGCCCATCATCCGCACCAGCCCCGATCACGGCACGGCGTTCGACATCGCCGGGCAGAACAAGGCCAGCGAGGGCTCGATGAAGGCAGCGCTGGAACTGGCGGCCAAACTGGCCTCGCAACGCATCGCCGCCGCCGCGCCGACCGAGCAGCCGACACCACCCCTGACCCCCGCGCCCGATTCCTGACCCGCGGGACCAAGGTGCCATGCCTCGCAGCTCCGGGCGAGGCATGTCCGTGGATGGTGCCATGCCTCGCAGCTCCGGGCGAGGCATGTCCGTGGATGGCCCCATGCCCCGCAGCTTTCTGCGAGGCATGCTCGTCGGCGACCAGTCGCGCTGGTACCGTGCAGTCCGACAAATCCCCAGCCGCCCCATCCCCAGTCCCTGACACACAGTGCCGACGCATGCTCCTCTGCCTCTCCACCAGTCTCTATCCCGAATCCCGCAGCCGCATCCTTATGCGCGCGGCATTCGAGCATCTCTCGCGTTCCAATCCGGGGGCGGGGGCGGGACCGGGGGCTGCCCAATGGCTGGACCTGGCGGACCTGGACCTGGCGATCTGCGATGCCCACAGCGTCTGGGAGCACGAGCACACCAAGCAGCTCCAGGCGGCGGTCCGGGGCGCTCAGGGCATCCTGCTCGGCTTCGGCATCTACAACTACGCCCCCAGCGCGATCGCCAAGACGGCCGTGGAGCTGGCGGGCAAGGCGTGGTCGGAGAAGGTGGTGGGCTTCATCTGCGCGGCGGGCGGGCCGGGCTCGTACATGTCGGCCATGCCGATGGCGGCAAGTCTGATGCTGGATTTCAGGTGCGTCATCGTGCCGCGCTTCGTGTACGCCACGGGCAAGGCGTTCAACGGCGCTGCGATCGCGGATGCCGAGGTGACCGCGCGGGTGCATCAACTCGCCGACGAGCTGGCGCGGATGACGGCGGCGCTGCGCGGAGCGTCGACGACCACCGAATAGACCCGCTCTCGCGCGTGCCCCGCTGCATCAATGCATCGATGCCTGGGTGCCTTGGTGCCTTCCGCAACCTACTATCGCCGCATGGCCCAGGAAACCGATACTTCGACCATGCCCGATGCCGAGTCCCCGAGCTCCGCCGGCGCTGCGCGCTACTCGATGGATGACCTCGTCGCCCTGTGCAAGCGGTGCGCGTTCATCTTTCCGGCCAGCGAGATTTACGGCGGCATCAACGGCTTCTGGGACTTCGGCCCGCGGGGAGTGGCGCTCAAGAACAACCTGCGCGACCGGTGGTGGCGCGACATGGTCGAGTGCCCGCCGATGGGAACCCCGGGACTCACGGATGGTGGGCCCTTGTCCATCGTGGGTGTCGATACCGCGATCATCCAGAATCCGAAGGTGTGGGAGGCGAGCGGGCATGTCGGGGGGTTTAACGATCCGATGCGCAAGTGCACGCGCTGCGGCCACCTCATCCGAGCGGACCAACTCTGGGACACGCTTGTCACGTGGTCCGTGTGGTTCAACTCGATGATCCAGGAGTTCAAGCCGGCTCCTGTCCCGACAAAGTACCCCAGTCTGGATTCTGGGCATCTGATCAAGTGGGCGCGAACAGCGGGCAAACGCCTTGCCCCGAATCTGGCACTGGTCCGTAATCCGGAAGTAACTTTGACATGGCTTGCAACCCGCATCAACGGACAACCAGACGCCCCGCCGGACGTCATTGAAATTGCTCGTTATGTCGCAACTGAGCAGCTCCACGCGACCGGGCTCCAGGATCCGTGTCCTAAGTGTGGAGGGGAACTCGGGCAGGCCGAGCCGTTTAAGTTAATGTTTGAGACCTGGGCGGGTCTCACGCAGACTGACGACAACAGAGTATTTCTCCGCCCCGAGACCGCCCAGGGCATCTTCACGAACTTCAGGAACATCGTTGACACCATGCGCGTGAAGGTGCCATTTGGCATCGCCCAGGTCGGGAAGTCCTTCCGCAACGAGCTGACGCCCCGCAACTTCATCTTTCGCGCTCGCGAGTTCGAGCAGATGGAGATGGAGTGGTTCTGCCATCCGGACTCCGCCCGCGAGTGGTACGACTACTGGGTCGAGCAGCGCCTCACCTGGTGGAAGTCCGTCGGCCTCACCTCAGCCAATCTCCAGCGGCGCGACCACGAGGCCGATGAACTCGCCCACTACTCCACCGCCTGCGCCGATGTGGAGTACCGCTACCCGTTCTCCGGCCCGGGCTTCAATGAACTCGAGGGCATCGCCCATCGCGGCTGCTTCGACCTCGATGCCCACCAGAAGGCCTCCGGCGCCAAACTGGAGTACTTCGACCAGGACTTGCAGGTGAAACTGCAGGCCGAGGGAAAATCCAAGGATGAGATCAACGCCCGCGCCCGCTACCTGCCGCACGTCATCGAACCGGCGGCGGGCCTGACGCGCGGCGTGCTCGCCCTCCTCTGCGAGGCGTACACCCCCGATCCCGGCCGACCCAGCACGGTGTACATGAAGTTCCATCCCGCCATGGCCCCGATCAAGGCCGGGGTCTTTCCCCTGGTCAACAAGGATGGCATGCCCGAGATCGCCGCCAACCTGCACGAGCGCCTCCGCCGCCGCTACGCCTGCCAGTACGACGCCAAACAGTCCATCGGCAAGCGCTACGCCCGCATGGATGAGGCGGGCACGCCGTACTCGTTCACCATCGACGGCGACACGCTCACCGACCAGACGGTCACCGTCCGCGACCGCGACACCGCGAGCCAGGAGCGCATCGGCATCGACCGGGTCGAGGCGTACCTGGCCGAGCGGATCGGGTGAGACGCCGTGTGGACGGTGCCACGGATTCACCGCCTCGCCTGGAGGTTGCTGCGATTTCGGCATTGACATGCAGCACGGGGCCGGTGTGCGGCATGACCAGCGCCGAGGCGGGGAATCAGTGCGGGCGTTCGTGAACGACCGGCGGTGAGTTGTTCCATTGGCCGGTCCATCGCACTGACTCGCCTCCGCAGCCGCAAAACAGGATGGCGAACACGCTCGACGGGGGCGAGTCAGCGGCACCATCCGCCGTGCCACCGGGGACAATTGAGCGCACGTCGGCGTGGCCTTCGCCCAGAGCGGCGCAGACCGCGGCACCCGGCTGACCCATCGCACATGCCTCGCCCAAAGCGGCGAGGCATGGCACCATGCGCCCACGAAAAAAGCCGGCCGCGCGGGCGGCCGGCATCGGGACCATCGTCAGTCAGAGTGAGATCCTCACGCCTGGCGCGTGTAGTTGATCTCCATGCCCTTGATGTCCTTGCCGTCCGGGCCGGTGAAGAACATCTCCATGCGGTGGTGATCGTCGTCCTGGAGGGTGATGATGGATCGCTTCTCACCGCCGCCCATTGGCGCCGGCAGCTCGCCGATCATGGTCCAGATCCTGCCAGACTCGTCCACATCGCCCTGCTCGGTCTGGATAATGGTCGAGGCGGTATCGATCCACACGCCCTCGTACTTGTTGGTGGCGGTGTTGAATCCCCAGAACCCGCGACCCTCGAAGTCGGGGAAGGGGCCGTCGGAGGGATCGCCGGTGTACCGGTGCGTGATGAACCGCCCGCCCAGGTCGAGCGTGTTCACCATGGTCCCCGTGGAGACCATCGGCTCGGGTCCGCCCATCCAGATCTTCACCTCGGCGCGGAAGGTGCCCTCGAACGGCTTGAAGCGTTCGTGGGCCTCCGTCGTCGCGGCCAACGGCATGCAGTCCTGTTGCTCTGTGGTCATGATGTCGCTTCGGGGCTACAGCCCCGCCTCCGGTGGACTCCAAGGTGATGGCGAGGGCGGCGGCTCCATCAACGGCGACGGCGCGGGCGGCGGCGAAAACATGGGCGCCGGAGCAGGCGCGGGCGCGGGCGCCGGCTTGGGCGCCGGTTTGGGCGCGGGCTTCATCGACGGCGCTGCGGCCGGCTTCTTGCCGCTGCTGGCCGCGGCCTTCTTCTTGGCGGCCTTTTTCTTCGTGGCCTTCTTGCCGGCGGCCTTCCTGCGGGTCGCCTTCTTCTTCGCGCCTTTCCGGCGACCCTTCTTCTTCGTCGCCTTCTTGCCGGCGGCCTTCTTCTTCTTCCTCGTGCCCTTCTTTCGTGTCGCCTTCTTCTTCTTGCGGGCGGCCTTCTTCTTCGCGGCCTTCTTCTTGCGTGGCATGAATCGTTCCTCCAGTTGGCGCGCGTGGCGCATGTTGGCGCGCGTGGCGCATGGATTGGTCTGGCAGTATAACGTCGACTCCGCGTCAACTGGTCGCTGCGGCAGAATGTCCGCTCAGGTCACTCGCCCCCGGACTCACCCCCGGACTCACCCCCGGACTCGCCCCCGGACTCGCCCCCGCCGCGACCCGGCGGTCACTCGCCGCCCCCACCTCCGCCCCCGGATCCGCCCCCGGATCCGCCCCCGGACCCGGACCTTCGGGGGACTTCAGGTCCGGCGTGGCCCCCGACCCCCGGCCCGGGCCGTGGGGGGGCCTCAGGTCCGGCGTGGTCCCCGCC
>Ga0299906_10002056_pt1 | contig 16956 bp, 17 predicted proteins | sample RVTome_14_FD_200259 | JGI IMG/M metagenome (GOLD analysis project Ga0299906, IMG submission 200259) | Soil microbial communities from uranium-contaminated site in the Upper Colorado River Basin, Wyoming, United States - RVT145D125 (version 2) ...
GCGGGGGAGTTGTGGAAGAGCGCATTGTCCCAGTTGTTGTCCGCCCGGTAGTCGCCATCGAAGTTGTATGCAATGAACTCGTCCAACTCGGGACGGCAGCCTGCGGCTGGCACCGAAGTGAAATCAAAGCACCGGCCTTCGTTGGCAGCGAAGACAGCCGTGTCTTGGTAGAACACCGGCGCCCAGTACCGCGCCAGTTCCTGGTCCGACGGCCCCACATCGATGCTCTGCGCAGGAGCCGTGTCTTGGCCTGCATCGTTCTCCACGGTCAGGACCACGCCGTACGCGCCGATGTGGTCGGCCGATGCGGTGCCCCATCCACGGGACATGTAGGAATGCTGGATCGGCGAGGAGGTGTGACTCGTCGTAGAGCCGTCGCCCCAGTCCACTACGTATGTGCGACCGTCGGGGGAACCCGTGGTGCAGGACACATCCAGCGTCGCGACCATGCCATCGACTGTGAGGGCACCACAGGCGTCGGGTGGAACGAGGCCGGCAAGGACGACGTTGAGGCAGTTGGACCAGGGACCGTAGTCGTACTGGTCGTCCGCGCGTGCCCGCACGCAGTAGGATCCAGGAGTGCTCCAGGTGTGGGAGGCGGTCACGCCGCGTTCCCCCAGGATGTCGCTGTCCTGGACCCGGGAGGTGGTGCCGTCGTCCCAATCAAACACGTAATCCATGCGCCAGAAGCTGTCGTCGCTGTCTTCTGCTGTTGCGTGGAATGTATACTCCTTTTCGTATTCCGTCGGTTGCTCGCCCTGCACTGTCAGCGTGGGTTGCGCCGGCGGATCGTTGATGATCTGTACATTATAGCAAGGCGCCCCCTCACTTGGTTCGCCGCTGGCGTCCCGTGCCCAGGCCTCCACGCAAAAAGAGCCGGGCCATCCCCAGGAATGGGATGCCGTGGCCATGGCGCCCGAGGCGCTTGGGCCCACTTCCTCGGGCTGATCGAACTGCCCCTGATCGCCCCAGTAGACGCTGTACGTGATTTCCTCTGAATCCGGGTCGGTGGCCTTGAAGCCGTAGGAATGGGGCGTGTTGCGTGCCAGACCCGTCGTGGGGCCGCTGATGGTGGGCACACCGGGGGGGTCGTTGCGGATGGTGAAGGTGTTGCAGGCGCTCCAGTCGCTGAAGGCACTGTTCACGTCCTCCGCGCGCACTTTGATGCAGAACGCCTCACGCGTGCTCCATTTGTGCGATACGGTATGCCATTGGCCAGGCGTGACGAAGCCGGTCTTCTGGATGGCCGTTCCGTCGCCCCAATCGATATGGTACCGGACCTGCTCGCCATCCGGCTCCGTCGACCGGACCTCGAAATCGTACGTCGTCGCGGTTGAACCCCCTTCCCAGGATTCCGCCTTCACGGCCGGCACGGAAGGTGCTCCCGTCACCGTCACGTAGCGGCAGCTTGACCAGAGACTGTCATCCGTGCCGTCACTGGCTCGCACGCGCACACAATACGTTCCGCTGTTGGGCCACGCATACGTGAAGGTCTCGGAGACACCGGATGGCCGCGAGATCGAGGAGGTGCGGGTGTTGCCGTCGCCCCACGACACCGTGTACCGCAGCGAGTCCCCGTCGGGGTCGCTCGTACTGACCGTGTATTCGTAGTCCGTGTCCACGAGGCCGCTTGAGCTGCCGCTGGGCGGAGACGGCTTGGTTGGCCTCTGGTTGCCGGTCACCTGGACCAGCGTCACACAACCGGAACTCGGACTGGTCTGACCCACCTCGTCGATGGACATGGCTGAGACGCAGTAGTCGCCTGGTGACCACCATTGATGGCTGGCGGAGGCGATCTTGTCCGGGGAAACCCAACCCGTCGTGGTCGTGGTACCATCATCCCAGTCAAAGACATACTTCAGCGACATGTCGTTCGTGTCTGTCGTCACCGCGACGTTCTTCGTCTGATATGTTTCGCTTGAGCCGGTATCCACGGCCAGCCGACCGGTGGGGGGAAGCGGCGCAGCAGGTGTGTACTGTAGGGAAGTGAGTGAGACGTCAACGCAGTACGGATCGGTGAGGGGACCCCATCGGGCTGAGCCGATTTCGCGTGCGTAAACGCGGATGCAATGGCGGCCCTCCTGCGACCAGGAGAACCGGACGGAGGCCGTTTCACCTGGCGCTGCCTCTACGATTGTCATTCCTTGGTCGGAACCTTGTCCCGTAAAGATCAGTTTGAGCTTGGACGAGTCCGGGTCCCAGGCACTGGAATGGTACTCGGCGCTTTCTCCCGGCTTGAGCGAGGAGGGACCAGAAGGTGTTGTGGGCCGGTCGGGGTAGGCGTCGTGGCTCGGGTCGCCGCCTCCTATGGTCACATAGCGGCATGCCGTGTAACGCTGGTGGTTGCCATAGGGGTCGCCGCCACTCACCGGAGTCACAACTGCAAAAACGCAGTACTTGCCAGCCACCGGCCACTTGTGCTCGATCGCGACGACACTTCCGCTCGCGACCGGTCCACGAAAGATGCGGTCGTCGTACTGTACGCCCGAGGAATGCCGTTGAAAAATCATCTCGACCTCCATCGGCTCCCCCTCCGGATCCGTCACGGCCACGGAGTATGTGTAGGTCACTCCGGGGCTGCCGGTAGAAGGGCCGCTGACGGGAGTGACCGTGGGGGGCCCGTCAGGAGAAACGATGTCGCCGATTGTTTGTGCCTGTGCGGGTCCCAAGAGGGTAGCGAACAGAACCGCAATTGCGCAAGCGCGCCGCGACGGACCATACATGCCTTGTCCGACCTTCGGTCCGCCCTTAATGGTTGTGCAGCGGTGAGGTTGCAATTGCAACCAACTGGCTCCAAGGCGATGTCTGCGTCATATTGTATACCCGAGGCCCCCAAACGGGATTCTTGCCTTGGGGGAGTGGATTCCGTGAGGTCCACGACGGTGTGCTGACGGTCGGGCCCGGCGGCGGATGAAGGGACCTCGAAGGCCGCGACCGACGAGGAAGCCCGGCCCAAGAGGCCAGATGACGAGAGACGAGAAGAAGGGAGGGAAGGAGTGGACCCGGGTTCTCTCTACGCGCCTTTCTCGTGGGCTTTCGTCCACCGCACGTAGCGGTTGATGCGCTTGAGGCCGAGCTGGTTGTTCTTGCACTTGCTGCTGCAGAACGTGAACACGCTTCCGTCGCGCTTGACGAAGAGCGTGCCCGTGCCGGGCTCGACGTCGTGCCCGCAGAAACTGCAGCTCACTTGCGCCGCCCCCCGATCTTGCGCGCCTCGCGCTCGGTCTCACGGAGCATCAGGACATCGCCCACCTGGACGGGCCCCATGACGTTCCGGCTGATGATGCGGCCCTTGTCGCGGCCCGCGAGGACGCGGACCTTGACCATGATGACCTCTCCCGTCATCCCGCCGCGGTTCATGACCTCGACGACCTCGCTGGGGAAGGCGTCCAGGTTCTCGTACTGATCGTCGGCCACGATATCCACCTCAGGCCTTCAGCGCCGTGAGCTTCTTGACGGTGTCCTCGACGCTCTCGGCGGCGGTGCCGGCATCGACGACGGCCACGGCGGCGGTGCCCACGGGCAGGCCCGCGGCGGCGCCGAGCTCGGCCTTGCTGGGGACGTAGCCGTACGCCACGCCCTTCTCCTCGCAGAGGAGGGGCATGTGGGCGAGGATCTCCTCGGGGCTGACGTCCTCGGCCATGACGACGAGCTTGGCGATCCCGCGCTCGACCTGCTTCGTGACCTCGTTCGCGCCCTTCGCGACGCGGCCGGTCGTGCGGGCCTTCTCGACGGTTTCGTAGATCTGCGTGCTGAGTTCCTTCGGCGTCTCGAATCGGACGAACATGGGCATGGTGCTGTCTCCATCTCCCCGGGCTCAAGGGCCCGAGGATCATGTTTCATGGACAGCCCGCCTCCTTGCGGAGCGGCGTCTGAGGCGGCGCGAGACGGAGGGGCTATTTAAGGCTGGTGTCCTCCATTCCGGCGGCCCTCAGAGGCTAATCTGGTCCAGGTCCGCCAGGCAGCAGCCAAGTATTCCGATGCGATGAAGATCGCCCAGGCGGCCACGACCACGATGGCCGCAAGCGAAAAGACCCATTCGAGCAGCGGCGCGGGGCCGGTGTCGAAATCGAAGGCTCCGAACCACCCCGCCACTTGCAGCACCAGCCAAGGCAAGGCCGGCCATGGGGCCAGTCGGGGCAGAAGCGAAAAAACCAGCGTCAACCACCTGGAGGTCAGAGAATATCAATGAACTTAAAGACCTTCCGGATGTTTCGGCGGTACAGAGACCTGGAGGCGCCGATGTACCCAAACCTTTTTTATACGATACATCATAGTGCTGCCCTGTGAGGATGAAACGGGATAGCCGCCCCCTTGATGCTGCCAACGTCCGCATCCTCGACATGCTCTCCTTCCAGGGCCGGATGAGTTTTTCAGAACTCTCATCAAACCTGGGCGTGAGCATTAATACAATACGTGATCGTGTTTTCGCAATGGAACGCCGAGGCGTTATCCGAGGGTTCCGGGCGGTAATTGACCGCGCCACCTGTGGACTTCCTAGTGAGGCCCTGATTTTCTTAAAGGCTGAACCCGGCGCGAAACCATCTATCGAGAGTGCCATTCAACGAGCAGGACCATTGCGCATTTCGGCAGCGTTCCGGGTGGTCGGTAGCCATAATTACGTTGTGCATGCCCACGGGTCAGACCAATTTGATGCTTTAGCCCCGTTTAGGGATTTGCAAACTCCGTTGCATTTCGTTCCTCTTCGATCAAAAATTCCCTTGGGACGACAGGAGAATTTTCAGACTTGGAAACGTCCGCCAGAAGAAATGCTGCGGCTCTTAGAATTAGTCTCCCAAGATGGTCGAGCATCGATTCGTGCCATTGCTGAGGGAATGGATGCTCCAGAGACAACGGTCCGGGACCAACTTCGAAATCTCGAGCAGCGAAAAATCATCCATCACTATGCCGCGATTGTGGACCCCTGCGCATTCGGCTTCACACTGCGCGCCTATATAATCGGCAATGCCAATGACCATCGAAAGGAAGAAATCGCTTCTGAGAATATTCCTGAGGGCCTGTGTAACATCTACATGGGTGACCAGGGCAGCATCGTGTTGGATGTGGCAGCCTCCTCGGTCGCTGAGCTGGAGGCGCTCACGGATTTCGTGGTGACACATCTAAATCTAGAACTTGAAGAAGTTCTCTTATTGGCCTCGCCAATTGTGGAGAACGCGACGGCCGCTATGCTGCTCGCGTCCCGACGCTCTGTGACGCTGCATTCGACTGATTATCAAGATGCCCAATTGATTGGGCAAAGGGCTGGTGATTCTGCCCTTTTAGGGTTGCTTCACAAGCAGAACGAATCAGTTCCCTGATCGCGTGAACCCGCACTCGGGGCATTGGGGCTGGACGCCCCACTCCCCCAGGAACCGGTTCTTGCAGCGCGGGCAGGTCAGCCGTCGCGGCGGGCGGCCCTGCTCGTCGGCGCCGGGCGGCCGGTCGACCGCCTCGACCGCGGGAGGCTCCGGCGGTCCCTCTGGGGGACGGACCGCCTGCCCCGGGATCGGTCCCCGCGCGCCCTCGTGGACGGCGGGCTCGCCCTCCGCAGGCCTTTCGCGGGGGCGGACCCCGCCCGCGGGCACGAAGGCGAGGACGGCGGAGGCAAGGAGGAGCACGCCCGCGGCGACGCCTGTCCAGAGGCCGAGCGCCCAGCCGAAGGCCTCGGGGTCGCCGTGGAGCTCGTGCCGCACGTCCTGTTTGGCCAGGTCGACCTGCTCGGCGACGCCCGTGGCGAAGAACACGATGCCTGCGCCGAGGGTCGCTGCGGCGAGAAGGGCGGCCATGCCGGCGGCAAGCGTCGCGAGCCGGCCACCGGCCATGCCCCATCCGGCAAGGGCGGCCGCGACGCCGGCCAGCATGGTGGCCACGGCGACGAGGGGGAGGCCGGCGCGCAACTGGCCGACGGCGGCGGCATCGTCCAGCGCGGGGGCGCCCCAGTAGGCGATGATGCGCTGGCAGCCCTCCACGACCTCGCCGTCGGCCCCGAGGAGCGCCGTCGTGAAACCTTGCAGGCGGTATTCGCCCTCCTTGAACGGACCGGTGCAGCCGCGGGAGGTGAAATTGCCGCCCTCCTGCTCGGCCAGGTACGTGCCCCAGGGCGCGAGGAGAGTGAGCACGAGGGCCGCCAGGGCGAGGGCGACGCAGGCCACGGCGGCGAGGCGGAGGGGGCGGGGGGCCAACGCGCCGCCCATCGGGCCCCGGGCTCAAAACCCGAACGGTCAGCGGCGCCGGTAGCCGCCGGGCAGCGTGCCGAAGATGCCGCCGACGGCGCCGAGCACGCCGCCGACGCCGAGGATGATGAGGCCCAGCCCCATGAACGGCCCCTTGCTGGCCCAGTTGAGGTCGTTGGCGCGCAGGTCCGCCTTGATGCCGGTCCCGATGTCGGAGAGGCCCTGCCATGCGAGCAGGATGGCGAAACCCGCGAGCAGCAGCATGACGATGCCGAGGACGCCGCCGGCGATGCCGAGGGAGACGTGGACGAAGCGGCCCACGATGACGAGGGCCATGCCGAAGAGCCCCAGGCCCAGTGCCACGAAGGCGAGCGTCCGCGCCGTGCGCACGCTGTCGGCGCCCAGGACGTCGTCGGCCGAGGCTTCGGCCCAGGACCTCTGCTCGACGCGGCTGTCCCGGGTGCCGTTGGTTTCGTCCGTGCGCCGCATGTCCTCGCCGCTCAGGGTCCAGGTGTAGCGCCAAGCGGTCTCGCTGCAGTCGCGCCCGGCCACCTCGCCGGCGTCGCAGTCGTTCTCCGCGGCGGTCATGCTTCCCGCGGGGAACAGGAGGGCGACGAAGACGACGACGACCGCGATCGGTGTGAGGACGAGGCTCGTGATCCAACTCCAGGCCACGAAGCGGCCGAGACCGTGCCGCCCTTCAAGGTTTCCGCGCCGCTTTGCGGGGCGGGGGCACGGGGTCCGTCGCCGGGGCCGGGCCACGCGGGCGGCCCGCGCGGTCCGAGCGTGCCGCGCCGTCGCCGGCGCGCTGCCGGAGCACGCCGAGGCGGTCGGTGAGGGCCCGGATCGTGCCGCTTGACGAGAGCGTCTCGACGCGGACGTCGACGCGCATCGTGTCCTCGACGGCCCACGTGATGCGGGGGAGGGAGGCGCGCAGGTCGGCGAGGTGGCGGTGGTCGACGCGGACGATCGCGTGCGGCCACTCGTAGCGCGTGAGCTGCGGCGCGAAGTCGTCCGGGACGCCGTCCTTGCGCGCGCGTCCCTTGACGGCGTTCTGCACGGCGCGGCGGGACAGGGCCCGCGTCCCATGGAGGCGGAACGCCACGTAGCGCCAGTGGGGGTCGTGGGCCTTGCTCATGCGCCCTCGGCCCCGGCGGCCCCCGCGCGCTCGTGCTCGGCGGCCTTGGAGAGGCGGTTCAGGATCCGGTTGCGCTCCCGGCTCTTGGACCAGCTGCGGAGGCTCACGCCGAGCGGGGCGGCGAGGGCCACGGGCAGGGCGGCCTCGACGGGGAGCCCAAGCAGCACCAGCACCCACAGGACGGGCGCGGCGGAGGCGAAGAGGAGCACGATGGCGAAGAAGGGCAGGAAGGGCCTCGTCGCCTGGTCGAGCAGCCGCCGCCGCTCGTCCTCCGAGTAGCGGGGCGCGGAGGACGTGAGCGGCCGGCCGAGGCGCCCGTGCGCGTACCGGACGGCCTCGATGGCGCCCTGGTAGCCGCGGCTCCGGCTCTGCCAGGCCGTGAAGCGCGTGGGCGTGAAGCGGACCGTCTCGGTGCGGCCGTCCGGCCACTCCAGGCCGAGCCCCATCTGCGTGACCTTGCCGTCCGACGAGGCGAACGGGCTCACGAACGCCCCGGTGACGTCGTAGAAGGAAGGGTACACCGCGGCCAGGTCCTCCCAGTGGACGAAGGGCCGCCGCCAGCGCGCGACGAGGGGCCGGCTCGGGGCGATGCCCAACGCGTGGATGCGCACCGGGCTGGGGAAGAAGACGGCGTAGAGGAGGGCCGTCGCCGCAAGCGGCGCGGCGTAGAGCAGGTAGATGCGCGCGGGGGCGTCCCGGACCATGGCCTCGAGGCTGCCGGTGACGAGGACGAAGCCGAAGACGAGGAAGCCCGCGTACACGATCGGATGAGCGCGCGGCGGCGCGTACTCGTAGAGGAGCGCCCCGCGCCCCGCGTCGTCCGCAGCGCCCGGGAGCGCGTCCGATGGGGCCGCCGGCCCGGCCATGGTCATCCGCTGAGGCGCACGATGGCCTCGGCCAGGTCGCCGTTGGTCTCCTCGAGCATCCGCCTCGCCGTGGCCTCGCCGCAGTCGGTCTGCTCCATGACGATCGCGACGTCCTCCGCGGAGGCGGCGAGACGGACCTCGTGCTCGACCTCGACCGGGGTGCCGCTCACCTGCCACGTCTCGACGCCCTGCGCCTTCATGACGCTCACGCTGGCCTCCTTGAAAACGTAGTCCTTGCCCGGCGTGCGGATGACGACCTCCTGGACGTCCGGGATGTCCTTGACGTCGATGCCGAGCTTCTTCATCATCATCGACATCTGCCGCGGGTCCATGCCTCCGCCCATGCCTGGGAGCATCGGTCCGGGCCAGACCCTTTGAAGGTTTGACCCTTTTGCCGGCCGTGGACGCCCTGCCCTTCGAGGAGTTCCGCCGCCTGGACCTGAATTCCGAGGAGCTCGGGGTGCCCGTGCGGCGCCTCATGGAGCGTGCAGGGGCCGCCCTCGCGGCCGCCGTCCAGGAGGAGGCCGGCCGCCGGGAGGGTTTCATCCTGCTCCTGTGCGGCAAGGGCAACAACGGCGGCGACGGCTTCGCTGCGGCGCTTCGCCTGCACGAGGCCGGCCGCGACGTGCGCGTCGTCCTGATGGAGCCCCGCGGCAAGGTGAGGGGCGACGCCGCGCGCTCGTTCCTCGACCGCCTCCCCCCCGACCGCGTGGAGCCGTGGCAGCGCGCGAAGCCCTCGTGGCGCAGCGCGGCGGCCGTCGCGGACTGCCTGCTCGGCTCGGGCGTCTCAGGTGTCCCGCGGCCGCCCTACGACGCCGCGATCCGCTTCCTCCAGCGTTTCGACGGCCCCGTCGTGTCGTGCGACGTCCCCAGCGGTCTCGGCACGGCGCTTGCCGTCCGTCCCCGCCGCACGGTCACGTTCCATGCGCCGAAGGAGGGCATGGACGCCCGGAACAGCGGCACGATCACGGTGGCGGACATCGGCATCCCGAAGGCCGCCTCGGACGTGGGCATCGGCGACCTCTTCCTCGGCTACCCCCGGCCCGGCCGGGAGAGCCACAAGGGCCAGAACGGCGTCGTCTTCGTCGTCGGCGGCGGGCCCTACCGGGGGGCGCCGCACTACGCGGGCATGGGCGCCTACCGGACGGGCGCCGACCTGGTGCTCGCGTGGCTGCCCGAGCGCGCGGCCGCCGTGCTGGAGTCCTGGGGCCCCGACCTGCTCGTGCACGCCTGCAATCCCGGCGACCGGCTCGTCGAGGAGGGCGCGGACGCCATTGCGGAGCGGCTGGGGAGGGCGGGGGCGCTCGTCGTGGGGCCCGGCCTCGGCACCGATTCCGGGACGCGCCGTGCCGTGGCCCGCCTCCTGGACGCAGCCGCGGAGGCGGACGTGCCCTGCGTCGTGGACGCGGACGGCCTGGACGCCGTGACCCCCGTCTGGCTGGCCCGGCACGGGGCCCGCACCGTGCTCACGCCGCACCGGCAGGAGTTCGCCGACCTCTCCGGGTGGAAGCCGACCGACGCCAACGTCGTGCGCTACGCCCGCGAGCACGGCGTCACCGTCCTTCGAAAGGGCGCCGTGGACCTCATCGCCGACGCGAAGCGGAGCCGGCGGTGCCGGCGGGGCCACCCGACCATGACCGTCGGCGGCACCGGGGACGTGCTCGCCGGCGTCACGGGCGCGCTCCTCGCCAAGGGAGCCGGGGCCTTCGAGGCTGCGTGCGCCGCGGCCTACCTCAACGGCCGCGCCGGGGAGACGGCCGCTGCCCTCCGCTCCTACGGGGCCACGGCCACAGACGTCCACGAGGCCCTCCCCCTGGTCCTCCGGGAGCTGGAACAGGCCGGGGCGTAGACGACCACCCTTGAGGCCGGCGGGGCCTTGCACGGCGCCGTGCTGGACCATCCGCGGCGCCTCCTCGGGCTCGCCGTCCTCGCCGTCGCCTGCCTCCCCCTCGCCCTGGATGCCGCGCCCGCGGCGCCCGTCGGTCCCGCGGACGCCGACCGCGCGGAGGGCGGCACGGCCCGCGTCCAGGGCCTTGTCACCGACGTCCGCGTCCGCCCTGACGGCTCCTCGCGGCTGACCCTCGCCGCCGACGGCCACGCCATCGAGGTCGACGTCCAGGGGCGCACGGACGCGACCCCCGGGGCGTGGGCCGTCGCCGAGGGACGTGTGCTCCGCACCGGCGGACGGCTCCTCCTGTGGGTCGAGGACGCCGCCCAGATCTGGGCCGCCTTACCCCCCGCCGTGGCGTCGCCCTCCTGGTCCCAGGTGGCCGCCGACCCGGGGCGGTGGAGCGGCCCGCTGCGGCTTGCAGGCCTCGTCGAACGCGAGTCGCTGCGGGACCTCGACGGGCACCGCGTCGCGCTCGGCTCCGGGCCCTGGCCCGCCGAAGGCGCCGTCGAGGCCACCGGGGCCCTCCTGTACGAGCCGGCGTGCCTCTGCCACCGCCTCCACGCCGCCCGGGTGGACCCGTGGACGCCCTGAGCGCCGCCCTCGCGGTGGGCCTCGGATCGCTTGTCGGGCTCGCCACCGGCCTCGTGCCCGGGCTCCACGTCAACACCCTCGTCGCGCTCACGGCCGGGCTCCTCCCCGTCGCCGGCCCCCACGCCGCGCTCGGCCTGGTCGCCGTCGGCGTCGTCCACACCTTCGTCGGGATCCTGCCGGCCACCTACCTCGGCGCACCCGGCGACGACACCGCCCTCGTCGTCCTGCCCGCGCACCGCCTCCTCCAGGAAGGCTTCGGCCCCGGCGCCGTCCACCTCTCCGCCCACGCCAGCCTCCTCGCCCTCGTGCTCGCCGTCGCGCTCGTGCTGCCCTACAAATGGCTGCTCCTCGAGCCCGGGCGCGGCCTCGAGCGCCTCGACGCGGCCACGCCCCTCCTGGTCGCCGGCGTGATCGTCCTCCTCGTCCTCCAGGAGCGCCTCCGCGGGCGGCGCGCCGTCCTGGGCGCCGCCTCGGTCCTGGGTCTCAGCGGCTGCCTGGGCCTCGTCGCGGCCCGGGCACCCGTCCGCGCGCTGCTTGATGTCCCCGCGACGCCGCTGCTGCCGCTGCTGGCCGGCCTCTTCGGCCTGCCCGCCCTGCTCGTCGCCCTCCAGAACGGCGCAGCGGTCCCCCGCCAGGCCGTCCTGCGGCGCCCCCTCTCCCGGACCGCCCCGCGCGGCACCGTCGGAGCCACACTCCTCGGCACCGGCGCCGCGGCGTGGACCGCCGTCCTCCCCGGCCTCACCGCCGCCGTCGCCACGGCCCTCACGCCCCTGCCCCGCCGCGACGACCCCAGGCCCGTGGTCGCCGCCCTCAGCGCCGTCAACACCGCCCACGCCACGCTCGCCCTCGCCGTCCTGTGGATCACGGGCCGCCCGCGCACCGGACTCGCCCAGGCCCTCGGCGGACTCCTCCCCGTCACCGCATGGGAACGAGGCGCGCCGCCGTCGCCGCTCGTGTGGGTCCTCGGAGCCGCCCTCGCCGCCGGCATACTCGGCCACCTCGGCACCCTCGCCCTCGACCGCTGCATCGCGGCGCGGATCCACCGCGTGCCGCCGCGCGCGCTCAACGCCGCCGGCCTCGTCCTCGTCAGCGGCCTCCTCGTCGTCCTCTCCGGCCCCGTCGGGGTCATGGTCGGCGCCGTGGCCACGCTCGTCGGCCTCCTCCCCCTGGCCTTCGGCATCCGCCGGGTCCACCTCGTCGGCGCGCTCCTCGTGCCCGTGCTCATCCACGCCGTCTGAGGCCCTGCTCCGCCGCTCGCGCCGCCTCCGCGACGTCCAGGCCGGCCTCGTGGGCCAGCCGCAGCACCGCCGCCTGGGCATCGAGCAGGCCATGCAGCCGGTCCTGCCGGCGCGCCACCTCCTCCAGGACCGCCGCCCGGTCCTGGCCCCGCGCCTCCGCGACGCGGTCCACCCACCCCAGGAAAGGGTCCGCCGGTGCCTCCGGCCGCTCCATCACGGCCCCCGGGTCCGGCCGGAAGCCCCGCGGCACCTCCACGGACCGCGGGTCCCGGCGCATCCGCAACTCCCCTCCCTCCTCGACCAGGACCCCCGCCTCCAGCGCCCGCTGCACGTACGTCTTCGCCTGCCCCGGGGTCATCCACCCCATCTCCAGGCTCAGGAGATGCTCCCATCGCGACGGCGGCATCGACGGCGCGCCCTGCCGCCGCGCCACGAACGCGAACGCAGCCTCCGCTTCCACGGCCGCGCCCACGCCGGCACCCCTAATAAGGGACCGGCCCGCTCGGCGGCTCCGCCGCGATGATGAATGAATCCAATTCCGAACCCCATGACGAGAAGACGGGCGGACTGAGCGGCGACATCCTTTTGACCCGGACCCCGTCGTCCACGACCATGCGCATCCCCATCCTGGGCCTGCTCGTCCTCGCCGCCGCGCTTGCCGGCTGCGCCGACGACGACAGCGGCGACGGAGACAACGGCCCCACGACCACGACGCAGATCCCCGGCGGCAACGAGACCCTGGAGCCCTTCGTCAAGGCCGGCACCGGCTCCAGCGGCACCTCCGCCGGCGCAGGCGGCACCGGCGTCAGCCTCGGCGGCAGCGGCGGCGACTTCGCCGTCGAGGAGAACGCCACCCTCATCTTCGCGGAGATCCGCTGGGACGACCCCGCCCAGGACATCGACCTCGCCCTGGACACCCCCGACGGGCCCGATCAGAGCGGCCAGGACTTCTTCGACCACACCCACGAGGGAGGCAGCCCCGGCATGCCCGACAGTCCCCACAGCCTCACCGTCACCCCCGCCGACGCCACGGACTGGGCCGGCGCCTGGCGCGTCGCCGCCTTCGGCAACGGCCCCGCCGCCGACGTCCCCTACACGTGGGCCGTCACCGTCTTCTACGGCGAGACCGCGGTGCCCGAAGGGTACAGTGCGCTTCCAGCGTGAGCGCAGGTGAGCGCAGCGCTCAAATAGCGACCCTCTTTGGGCCGCCTCGCCCGGGTTCCCCCGGGTGGGACCACGCGGGAATAGTGTAGTGGTATCACGATGCCTTGCCAAGGCATCAACTCGGGTTCAAATCCCGGTTCCCGCACTAGTACGGTGCTAGTACAGAACTAGTATGGGGCGTTCGAGGGGCTCATCAAGGCATCGGTGCAAGAGCGACCTGCTTGGCACTGGGGCCGAGCATCTTCGCTTACCCCGTCGCATCCCACAAGAAGCTGCGCCCCATGCAAGCCCCATGGTCGAGGTCGGACCAAGGCTGATCGTGGGGGACCTGAACGCTTGCCGGGCCCGGATTGGGGCGGACGCGGTCGTGCATGCGTGCAAACACCCCTGCCACCAGCGGAGCGTCGGCTACACCGGCAACCTCCCGGCAAGCCACCCCGAGTACCTGGTGGCCCAGCGCGAACACGACCTGTACGCCAACCTCGTCGACATGGACCGGCCGCTGGACCATCGGTTCACCGGTCCGATCATGGCCGCGGCGCTGGACTTCATCGAGGGCCACGACCGCGCGGGCCGGCCCGTCCTGGTCCACTGCAATGAGGGCCGCTCGCGGGCCCCGACCGTCGCGATGCTCTACCTGGCCAAGCGAGCAGGTGCCCTCCCCGACGACCACCTTGAGGCCGCGGAGGAGTTCCGGCAACGGTATCCGGCCTACGCCCCCGGCCCCGGCGTGCGTGCCTACCTCGCCCGCCACTGGCATGACATCAACTGAGGGCGCGCCCAGTCTTGGCCGCGTGGCAGAGTCGGCAGAGCGTCCACAGGTTGGACCACTCGTTGGCCCCGCCTTGACTGAGGGGTCGCAGGTGGTCGATCTGGAGGATTTCGGTGCTGCCGCAGACGACGCAGGCGTTCCCGTCTCGCTCCCTGACCGCCTCAGCGATCCAGCGCCACTCGCGGCTTGACGACGACCCGCCCGGGTAGAGTCCATCGTGGGCGTTCCAGTATTCCCGGGGCGTCGTGCCGGGCAGGCGCGGCTTGCGACCTGTGGGCGCCGCCGCTTCGAGGGCTGCAAGCTCTGTGCGACGAATGGTCCGAACTGCGCCGGCCGGCCACCAGTGAGGTTCCATGGGCCCCATGGTCTGGAGGAGGTCGCGCCGCGGGTCGGGCTTGCAGTCCATGCACAGGGTGCGGACGCGACGGTGCGCGCAGAGGCTGGGCAACGGGTAAGCACCGGCTCTGTCCCGCATGAGCATGACGGTTCCTTTGCGGCTCTTGGTGGCGCCCTTGTGCCGGGACAACCATGCTTGAGGTGTGAACCTGCAAGGATGGCTTGATCGACTGCTCGCGGACTCGCCCGACACGAGGGCGATAGCGCATGGCCCCGCGGCGCAGGCGTGGTAAGCCTGGGCGGCGAGGTCGATGCGGCAATCCATGCACAGGCCACCACCCGGGTAGCAGCCGAGCTGGCGTCACTGCGGCTGCACACCGAGTCCCCGTGCGGACACGGCAGGTAGGCCATGAGGCGGGCATCAAGCCACCACGACATCGCGCAGCTAGGAGGCGAGCCGGCCCAGGCACGCCGACGGGGGCCGTGTATCCGAAGGAGTCCGCTGCGCCGCGCACCTGTCCGTCTCGGGTGCGCAGCCCCTAAACGAGACCGGGCCATTGGAGAGCGTGGCCGCGTTCTGCGAGCACCGCCGGGTCATCACGACGTGTCCAGAATGTCGTGGGGCCTTGGCAGGGGAGGCTGGTCGCATCGTTGAGGCGATGCGTGCTGCCGTGAGGGCCCGCCAGTTCGGGGAGACGGAGGCCCGCGAGGATTCGTTCGAGGCCTACAACGTCGGGTCTGGGATGCGGTTCTCGACGTCCAAGGGGACCTCGTACGACCAGACGGGGAGTCAACTCACCGACTCGTGGCAGCGGAGAACGCGGGGATGCCCATCAGCCGGAGCACCCTCAAGTCGAACATGTGCGGCAGCTACATCCTGCCAATCTACCGCGCTGCCCGAGCCGCCATGCAGGCATAGCCCCTGTCCACCCCGGTTTCATTTGTCCACGCAGGCCTCATGTGGCAGCGCGGGATGCCGACGCATGGTGCGCGCGCCCTGGCAACCTGAACGTGCCCCCTAGTGGGCCCGAGGTCCGCTTTACCACGTGTGGCAGGACCGCGTGTGGAACCGGCCCCCTCCCGAGTGGATGAAGGGCTTCAACGGCATCGAACTATGCTCGGGTCCCGAGTGGCACAACATCAGCCCGCGGACCAATCGATGCCATTGGTGCGGCTTGTCCATGATGGAACTGGTCGTCAGCGGCACATTCGGCGGGCAGCGTGCAGAGATGCGGATCCCATGTCCGCATTGCAGAACCATGCAGGCGTTGTCGCCGTCGCTTCCCGGCGAGCCGCGAAGGATGCTTGCGCACAGCGTCGCGAACAGGCGGTGCAAGGGCAGTGGCTGGAAGGTCCCCGGGACCGAGGGACAGACGTGGGAACAGGATTTCCGGGCCCATCAGGACGACTTCCGGCCCTAGGTGGCAAGCCCGGCTGCCCCTTAGCCAGGAGGCCCCAGTTCGGGTCCCTGCAAGGGACGCATCGTCCGTGGAACGCTCCACCGCTTAGCGCATGAACTGGACGAAATCGAAGAAGGTCCATGGTGCGGCGGCGACCTGCTCCGCGGTGCTGGCTTCATCCAGTCGGCGCGTGAAGACGACCTGACACTCGCGGTCGGCCTCGCCCTTCGGCCCCTTCACGCGGACCTGTACTGTCACCGTCGCTCGCCCGATATTTTCATCCCTTACATCAAGAAGCGTCCATGCGACGAGCTCTTGCTTGTCGAACCAAGCGCGCATTTCTTCGGGCCTCGTGGCTTGGCCAATCGCAGTGATGGCTTTGGCCATGAAGCCGAAGTTGCGTTTCTGCCACCACTCGAAGAACTGGACAAGGGCCTTCTCGGGGGAGCCGTCCGCGTAGCTTGTGGCCGGGCCGTTCGGCGGAATACTCCCGTCCTTCCAGACGGTGCGCGGCTTGAACGATTCCATCGCCGCCTTGAGGAATTCGCTGTGTCGATGGGTTGCCAAGGTCTCTTTGATTTGCGCGCCAGGGCTTACATCAGGTGTTGGAGGCGGGGGCTCCAGCTTCTCATCTTGCGCACGGCGGGTCCACTCGCCGACCGCAAAGAGAAGCGCCCACGCTTTCGCTGCGACCATCTGGTTGTCGAAATTGACATCCATGCCGTGAACGATGCCGTGCCGGTAGGGAACTTCGATTGGCTCCGTATTCGTCCTCCTGCGCGTCTGGAATATCACGTCTCGAACCTTGTTGAGTCCGGAGGAGTGACCGGCGATGGAATCCCAGGCCTCGAAGTTGGTGCCACTGGCCGAGATGTTCTGGTTGATCTGCATGAAACGTGCGCTCGTTTCTTGCACAATGCCGTCCATGACGGCAAACACAAGCAAGGCGCACGCGTTGAAGCGTCCGTCGTTATAGAGGGACAAGGCGTCCTGCGCGAGCTTCCACCGTGGAATGAAGGCATTGACGCGCTTGAGTCGCATAATCTGGAACTCAATCTTGTCGGCCGTCCAGTATTCGCGTAGGACAGCTTCGCCCTCGGCATGGAGGCCTTGGTCTGCGAGGGCCACCGCCTTTTCAGCGGAGGGTAGGTTCAGGTCGTCGAAGGCAATCCAACCGACGGCGCTGAAATGGTCGTTGAACCGGTCGGCAAACGTCATTATCTCTCCCATCCTCTTCACCGCTGCCTCCATCTCGTCCGTGTCAATCCGGTCTAATGCCTCGCGCGACGCCTTCGGCAGGATGGGCCTGAACGCCTTGCCCAACTTTGCAAGTGCGAGAATGCCTTCGGCCTCTGTAACGGCCTTTCTGTGTCCTGGGAAATCGGCG